>Ga0247815_10002289_pt1 | contig 14193 bp, 11 predicted proteins | sample UWRJL194509B1_FD_181014 | JGI IMG/M metagenome (GOLD analysis project Ga0247815, IMG submission 181014) | Plant litter microbial communities from Arlington Agricultural Research Station in Wisconsin, United States - UWRJ-L194-509B-1 | ecosystem: Environmental > Terrestrial > Plant litter >... | reverse complement strand
GGTAAATAAGACCCTAGATGAGCATAAGAGTGCTCAGGACGACCAGCTAAAAGCTTCAGCTTAGTGTATAATACCCCTTAGGCAGTTCGTTAGACGACCGCTTGCCGTAAAAAAGTAAGAGGAAAGTCCGGGCAGCATAGGATAAAGGCAGTTGTTAACGGCAACCGCGGGTAACCGTAGGGAAAGTGCCACAGAAACAAAACCGCCAGTTTACTGGTAAGGGTGAAATGAGTGGGGTAAGAGCCCACAGCGTCATATGGTGACATATGGAGAAGGTAAACCCTGCCTGCTGCAAGGAGATCAACATAAAGAGCTATCCGTTCGTTGGTCGCTACCCGCTTGATCCTACGAGCAATCGTGGGGCTAGATAGATGGTCGTCCTCGACAAAACCCGGCTTACAGGCGGACTGCTCATCAAAAAAACACTCATTCGAGTGTTTTTTTGATGAGCGAATGCACTAAGTATCTTCTAAAGAAAAGTCCACGTAAGTCTTTATGTTTTGCGGCCACCTTATTGCGGAGTATACTGTGAAAAAAGGAGAAGATAATGCGAGATACACAAACTGAAAAGAGTAGGTTGTATGAAGGGCTCGATGCTGCTCATACGCCTCGGTTGATTGTCCCTGAGCGATATGTTGAAGAGGGATCACATAAACTCCTAGACCTAGCTGCATGGGCACTCCTCAGCTCACAGAGGTTCCCAGATAAGCAGTACGATGTCGTATGGCTAGGTCAGAAGGTGACGCGGTTCCTTCGTGCTGAAGTCCAGCCAACAGGATGGTGGAGAAACTCTTTCGGGCACGCTATTGAGGGCTCTGATGATTTATTTCTCCCTGATCCAGGCGTTTTTGAGAGTGGAGATTCATACGTAGGACGAATTGAGCGCGCTTTGGAGAACGGTGCAGGGGTATATAAACCAGCCGATCTCGCGCCTCGCGCTGAATAATTATCATGTAACTAAAAAACCACCTTTTAACGGGTGGTTTTTTAGTTTCCTCAGCGATTTCTTGGTAGTAGAGACTACCCAGTTCGACTATTTAGAAGCAGTTTTAACGATAGCTGTGAATGCAGCTGGTTCGCTAACGGCTAGTTCAGCAAGTACCTTACGGTCAAGCTCGATCTTTGCACCCTTAAGGGCAGCGATCAATTTACCGTAAGTTGTACCTTCTGCGCGTGCAGCAGCGTTGATACGTGTGATCCAAAGACCACGAAGATCGCGCTTCTTGTTGCGGCGGTCGCGGTATGCGTACTCGAGGGCACGTGTAACACCTTGCTTAGCAAGACGGAAACTACGTGTTCGGTTGTGCTGCATACCTTTAGCAGCATCTAAAATCTTTTTGTGGCGGTTTCTAGCTGTAACGCTTCTTTTTACTCGCATAATTAAATTCTCACTAAATCCCGAGGGCTCGTTTAATATTTCGTGCGGTGTGACCTGTCACAATCGCTGTTGTACTGATTCGACGCTTGCGTCCGTTGCTCTTCTTCGCGAGAAGGTGAGCGCCGAATGCGCGACGACGGGTAAGTTTACCAGTGCTGGTAACCTTGATCCGCTTTGCGGTACCCTTGTGGGTTTTCATCTTTGGCATTATGTACTCCGTTACTTGCTTCTATTATTTGCTTCGAATGACTACGCTGAGGTTGCGTCCAGCCATTTGTGGCTCATGCTCGAACACTGCATCGTTTTCGAGAAGGAGGGCGATACGCTTCATCATCTCGTAACCTAGTTCACGGTGGGCGTTTTCACGTCCACGGAAAAAGATTTGGAGACGAACTTTGTTACCTTCCGCCAAGAACTCGCGCACCTTTCGGAGTTTGATATCAAGGTCACCTTGACCAATCTTCATTCCGAAACGCATTTGCTTGAGTTCACCCTGTTTGTTGCTTCGGCGGTTTTTCTGCGCCTCTTTCATCTTTTGGTACTGGTATTTACCCCAGTCGACGATCTTCACAACGGGAGGGTCGGCATTAGGAGATATCTCAACCAAATCAAGTCCTGCTTCTTCTGCCATTTTTAGCGCGTCTGCACGGCTTAAAATGCCAAGTTGTTCACCGGATTCACCGATAACGCGTAGTTCGCTTGCGCGAATAGCTTCGTTAATGCGAGTTGATTGACTGATATATACTCCTTATTTCCTTCTGTTTATATCTGTAGTTTGAGCTATCAGATACGAGTACAGTTGCTCTTGCGTGTTACTCAGCAACTATCGTACCAAAAATTCACAAATATCACAAGGGTAAAACAAGAGGTGGAACACTAGTTAGCTGGGAGACGGCATGCGATACTGCAGGGCCTCCGCGATATGTGCGGCCTGGATTGTTTTGTCGGGGCTGCTAATATCAAGGTCTGCGATCGTCTGAGCAACCTTAATTATTTTGAAATAACTACGCGCAGTGAGCGCTAAACGTTCAGACGCACTGAGTAAAAGTTTTCTCGCTTCTGGTGCGATAGTGAGTTGCTTTTTGATGCTTGAGGATGATAATGACGCGTTGTATATATTGCTACTATTGTATCTGATTTTTTGGGACACCTGTGCATCAATTATGTACTCAAACACTTTAGGGTGTTGCTTTTTATTCAACGTATTTATGATGAGTAAATGGTTATGGTTTACCTTTGAAACGCGAAGGATGAGGTCAATTCGATCAAGGAGTGGTCCAGAAAGTCGTTTTTGATATGCCATTATTTGAATCGCGCTGCAGACGCATTCTTTGTCTGGATCCTCAAAATATCCACATGGACATGGGTTCATTGTGGCGACTAACATGAAGTCTGCGGGATAGGTAGTCCGGCCTCCAGCTCTTGAAATCGAGATGACTCGATCCTCTAGCGGCTGACGCAAAGCTTCCAGTGTTGATTTGGGATATTCCGGTAATTCGTCCAAGAACAAGACGCCGAGGTGCGCGAGACTGATTTCACCGGGTTTTGGCCGTGACCCACCCCCGATAAGCGCTATTGGGCTTGTGGTGTGATGCGGCGATCGAAAGGGGCGATCAGTGATGACACGTTCCCATTCTCCGGCAATACTATGGATCTTTGTGACAGCAAGCTGTTCAGTTGCCGAAAGGGGTGGGAGGAGACTCATAAGGGCTTTTGCGAGCATTGTTTTCCCCGCGCCAGGAGGGCCTGTCAGAAGAATGTTGTGTCTGCCGGCGGCTGCGATCTGTAAGGCACGTTTTGCTTGCTCCTGGCCGTGGATATCATCAATGGTTAGCAGGGGTGGGGAAATGTGAGATGTTTGTGTCACCAGTTCTGCCACGGGAAGTAATACTTCCTTCTTGAGGTGAAGAAAGAGGTCTTTAAGTGTGTTGACCCCTATAATCTGCACGCCTTCGATGAGTGTTGCTTGAGCAACGTTGGCCTCGGGGACATACACTTGTAGGAATCCAGCCCGCTTGGCAGCTTCAACAACAGTGATCACACTCTTTATAGGCCGAAGCTTTCCACTAAGGGATAATTCACCTGCAAAAACAGCATCCTCCACCTCTGTTTGCTTGAGTTGGCCGCTTGCGATAAGTACAGAGACGGCGATAGGGAGGTCATACTGCGCTCCGTCCTTGGGAAGTTCCGCTGGGGCGAGGTTTACGATCAATTTACGAGTAGGGAAGTCGAGGAGGGAGTTGCTTATGGCACTGCGGACACGCTCCCTCGCTTCCTCTACGGCCTTGTTGCCCATTCCAACGATATGCATAGCCGGCAACCCCTGTTTAAGGTCCGCCTCGACGCTTACAGGGGCTCCGTCAAATCCGACGAGTGCAATTGTAGTAACGGTTGCTATCATTCTCTCAGTTTATTCTCAGTTAAGGTAGTAATTCAAGGGTAAAAGTGCTATAGTTAAGAAGTTCGTGGGGCTGACATAGCTTCGACGGAAGGATTTTAACAGGTTATTTTGCAAGTCGGACGCACACGTTACGTGCACAATTTAATTGCAAACATCAAGCAATCAGTAGCATCTATCGCTAAGCAGCTTTTCGCTGTAAAGCCGGTTGCTATGCCAGCTTTCGCCTAAACGCCTAAGCCATCGATTATTCTCAAGGAAACATAGAGAATACGGTGTTATAAGTATGTTTCTTACCCTTTAGTCAGGCAGCTGTGGCCATAGGGAACACTTTACAGCGCGATCTTCCAGTCATTTTCGCCTCTCTTTGAGGCTGGATAGAACGTAAAACTCAATTGAGACTAAACTTGTAGACGAATAACAGGTTACCTTTCGGACCCGGGGGCAGTACCCGGCAGCTCCACCACGATATGATAAAAAATCACCCGCTTCGATTATGAAGTGGGTGATTTTATTTTTGGGGCATACCGACTGTCAGACGATAGGGCAGCTGAGTTATTTGGGGGTAAAAATTAAAGAACCGCCTGCGAGGAACGGTTCTTTACGTGGAGTTTTTTTCTTGATTTTTGTTTTTGGCTCTGAACGCTTAGTCACTTTATGTGTATAAGTTTTTTATTCAGGAGCTACCCCTATAATATGACGGGATAGCGCTTATGTCAACAACTTTATAGAAGATTATATAGGTAAAAAATACCACGCATTTTAGCTTAAATTTAGCCTAGTGCCTGAACACGAGGGTGATACGCTACATGTCACTATATGAATCTAGCTATAAGGGGATCTTTACCGGTTGGTCTCCACGCGAAATATGCGTAGTTGCTATTTCACGTTAGGAAAATTCGTATGAATATATGGAACTGTGAGCGTTTTGGATAGTAACATTTCATGAAGTGGGAAGATGTGCCGGTTTTTGCATTATATGTATAGGTTTGGAACTGCGTAGCCAAAAAGGCGTGTATAAGCAAACGAGCCTGCAAGTACATACTGGCGTGTATATAAGACGAAGCAAATCGATCAGAAGCAAAAAATGAAAATATTAGCTCATGAAATTATTAACCACACATGCTTCATAGAATAGTAGACAGGCAATCGAGCGGTCGTGTACTTTATACACTATGTTTCATTTTCATAACATCATTCATTCGATGGGTTCCAAGTAGTTCATATCGCGCGGCATGAAATTGCACGTACGACGACGGGCTAAGGCCAAAGTCGAAGGTCAATACAGTGCATCATCGACAGGCTGGCAAATAGGCGAATCCACTCAAAATAGCACGTAGTAGGGAACGCAACAGGAGGTTTCATAGAGGGATCATCGTATTTCATTACCTATAGCACAACGATGTATTTCTTACATTTATATCAGCATAACACCTTACATCTAAGGATATAAGGTACTATGATGTATATTTTACATATAAATTAATGCCTGCACGTATTGACCATTCAAAGTGTTTATGCTAGATTAAGAACAAGCTTTTACAAACACAAAAAGCAAACGTTCAAACAAAAAGTTACCGTTCACCGCACCTGATCAGTAACAAGTTCAAAGTTCAAGTACAGTACAGTTCATCGTTCAGATCATAGTTCAGTTCACAAGTTCCATACCTTAACAATTTAGCCTTTATACAAAGATCCAACCGGATCGATCTGATAGACCAGCGTCCAAAGCTGGGCCAGATTCGACGGAAAGTTGGCAGCGTTAACACCAAAGGATTATAAGAATCTCTGGTCTGAGTAAATACTAATATATCTCCTTATGTTTGTTTTATAATGACTTGCACCTTCGTTCATCGTGTACATTTATGTATACACTCTGATTCTCTTAATACTTGTTGCGTTGCCAATGCTCCGCCGAAAGGCGTCCTCGATAGTTAGTACCGAGGCGTCTTGTAAAACCTTGTTTCTCTCATAATAAAAGAAAGAGAAGCAGCGAAAACACAAGACGTCTCGTGGAATACGGTCGACGAGCACTCGGTTGCCCCTGATATTTCAGGAGCGGTCAGATTAGTCCGCAGCGGTACGCTGTTCTTCGTTCACACGCCCTTTTATTATTTACTGCGGCGTTTGCTGCAACAAGAACGTTAAAGTGTATCGCTCGGGCACCCTGTTTTTTAAAAAACTCTTATGCTTTCGTAGTATAGTTAATCTAATATGTTACAAAGAGTTATCGCAATTATTACTGTAGTAAGCCTCTGCTTACTCACCCTGATGTTGGTGACTACAACACCAGCATCGGCGGGCCCTTTCGGGCTCCTTTTGATATTTATCTCGGCTTATCTGACCTGTCTTGGTTTGATAAGCTTTTTTTTGTATGGAATTAGTCGCGTCATTGTTTATGCGTCAGCGGGGTTCACATTGAGGCGTCCGATCCAACCGATGTCATTTCGCCGATCATACTATTATTCAACGATCCTCGCGGCTGCACCAGTGATGCTGGTTGGTCTGCAATCTGTGGGCGCTGTCGGCATATATGAATTTATTCTTGTTGTGCTGTTTGAGGTCATTGGCTGCGTTTATATTACGAAGCGAATTTACTAGAAAACCTCCTTTTATTTACCGTATTTTAGGATAGTCATTATGCTATATCAGGATATAGCATTTCGGCGCTCGAAAACGTAATCAGGCTTACGTTTTGCTCGCTGCCTTATGCTATAATGACAGATATGCAGCCCGAAAATTCTCGGGTCCCTAGTGGGCCAGAACTACCGCCAATTGACGTTGCTCCAAACGGAGAGCGTATTCCGGTCTTGCCCACCCCTGAGGGAGGTCTTCAATCTGGCGGTGAGCGCCATGAACAGGCGGCCGAAGCGAGTGCAGCTGCAGCCGATTTTGCAGCATCAGGCATGCCGATGCCACCGCCGCTTCCAGTCGCTGCTGACCCGGTCACAGCGCAACCTATGAGCGACAGTCCAATAGTTGCGGGTGACGAAGAGGTGATCGAGAAGGAATGGGTAGATAAGGCGAAGAAGATCCTCGAGGAAACAAAGGACGACCCATACGGGCGTTCGGAGCGGGTGAATCAGCTTCAAAGGGATTACTTAAAAAAACGTTACAACAAGGATCTCGGCGCGACTAACGAATAGTTACACGCACGAGACAGAGGGATTAGAGGAGAGCAAAGGTGTTAGGGGTTATCATTACGACGTTAGTAATTCTCCTGGTTGTAGCCGGTGTCTTTACGTTTGGCTTCATGCAGTACCGTAAGATTCTCCGTGAAGCTAAGAACTACGAACGTGGCCTTAAGATGGTCCCACTCTATATTCATATTCCACCAGTCAGTGACGACATCGAAGGTAACGGCCGTGATGAGCGTGACCTTACCGAAGAAGTCTTGTCGCAAGCACAGGTAATGTATAACATTATCGCCAGCACTGCGACTAAAGGATTCAAGACGCGTATATATGGACAGCGCCATGTATCATTTGAAGTTGTCGCCCATGAAGGTCTCGTACATTATTATGTTGTCGTTCCAATTGTAATGATCCCAACAATTACGCAGGCAGTCGCTGCCGCATACCCATCAGCTCGTCTTGAAGAAGTCTCTGAACGTAATATCTTTAACCCAGCTGGCAAGATGAGTGGAACAATTGGTGGTGAGTTTACATTAAAGAAGAACTTCGCGTATCCAATCGCAACATTCCAAGAATCCAAGCGTGACGCAGCGCGTGCCATGCTTAATGCATTATCGGCTGCAGGTAAAGAAGATGGCATCGGGATCCAAATACTTATTCGTCCGGCATTTAGTGGATGGGACAAGAGTGCTGTTTCGAAGGCCGAGGAAATCAAGAAGAATAAAGGCGTCAAAACGGGCTTTGCTGCAACGATGAACTTGGGAGGCATTATGGAAGCACTCTGGAAACCGCCTGAAACTGCAGAGCGAAAGCCAGAAGACAAGCAGCTGAGTTCACTTGAGCAAGGCCTTGTTGATTCAATCGAAGAAAAAACTCGTTACCCAGGGTATGAAACACTCATTCGTGTGGTTGCCTCATCTAATACAGCCGGAAAGTCACAAGCGATGCTTGGAAGTGTCGTCTCGGCCTTCTCATTGTTTGATTCAGCATCTAATAACGGATTTAAATTTACTGTCAGTAAAAATATTGAAGAATTCGTCACTGCGTATATCTTCCGATTCTTCCCACAAGAGGTTAACCAGAATATTTTGAATACCGTCGAGCTTGCGACGATCTTCCACTTGCCTGATCAAGGTTCAATCCCGACTTCACAGGTGAAGCGCCAAGAAGCGAAACAGGTTGATGGTCCAACACAATTAATGGACGAAGGATTCTTGCTAGGAACAAACGAGTTCCGTGGAACTAAAAAGCCAATCCGTTTGGCCGCTAACGACCGACGTCGACACACATATATTATCGGACAAACCGGAACAGGTAAGTCGAAGTTGCTTGAGAACCTCGCGTACCAGGACATGATGGATGGTAAAGGGTTCGCTTTCATTGACCCGCACGGTGACTCGGCTGAAGAACTTTTGGGCATGGTACCAAAAGAACGTGTTGAAGATGTTATCTACTTCAACCCGGGTGATCTTGAAATGCCGATCGGACTTAACTTGTTTGAGTTTGAAACACCTGACCAGCAGGACTTCTTGATTCAAGAGTCGATCGCTATGCTCTACAAGTTGTATGACCCAGGCCACACCGGTATTGTCGGTCCACGATTTGAATCATGGTTCCGTAATGCGGCGCTGACAGTTATGGCTGACCCGGCCGGTTCTTCGTTCCTCGATGTCCAACAGGTATTTATTGACCAGGCTTTTGCAGACGAAAAGATTAAGTATGTAAAGAACCGCGTCGTGCTCGACTTCTGGAACAAAGAAATGGCGCAAACGAGCGAGTCATCAAAGGGTGAAATGCTCGGATGGTTCGCGAGTAAGTTCGGTGCCTTCTTGGGTAACGACATGCTCCGTAACATCATCGGATCATCAAAGAGTGGTTTCAACCTACGCGAGATTATGGACCAGAAAAAGATTCTCCTTGTGAACCTTTCAAAAGGTAAGACAGGTGAGTTAAACTCACAACTCCTTGGTATGATCTTTGTGATGAAGTTCCAAGCTGCTGCCATGGGCCGCGCTGATATTCCTGAATCAGAGCGTGTCGACTTCTCATTATATGTAGATGAGTTCCAGAACTTCGCGACCGAGAGCTTTGCCACAATTCTTTCTGAGGCTCGAAAGTACCGCCTTAGTCTCGTGCTTGCCAACCAGTTTATGACACAGTTGACTGATCAGATCCGTGAATCGATCCTCGGTAACATCGGAACAGTGATTAGTGGGCGTATCGGTATTACAGACGCCGAGATCTTGGTAAAGAAGTTTACGCCAACCTTTGACGCTGAAGATTTAACGCGACTTCCTAACTTCCAGACCATCACGTCGGTCATGATTAATAACGTACCTTCTGCGGCCTTCAGCATGACGCTTGTGCCTCCGATGGGACAAAGTAACCCACAATTGCGTGATGCGTTAAAGAAGCTGTCAGCGGCGAAATACGGCCGTCCTAGAGCAGAAGCTGAACGTGACATCTTTGCTCGACTTGGGGCAGGGGACGCAGCTCGAAAAGAGAAGATGGATACTTTAAAGAAAGCGCAAGAAGATCGCATGGCTGCCTTGCAAGGTAACGGTCCAGGTGCGCCACGTCCAGCCGGAGCACCAGCACCAGGAGCAACACCTGGCGGTGGTTCTTCGTTCCTTGATGAATGGCTTGCGAAACGCCAACAGATAACTTCGGCACCTGCCGGACAAAAGGCAGCACCGACTCCTGCGCCAAACCCTGCATTTGGTCCAACGGCAGGCGCTCAGCAAACCAGCGCACCAAATCCGTTTATTCCTGCGGCACCAGTTGTTGCTCCAGAGCAGTCTCAACCTATCAAACAGGTTCAAGAAGCACCAAAGGTAGTAGTAGAAGCAGCACCGGCAAAGCCAGTTGAACCGCCAGTCGATATCAACAAGCTCCATATTCGTGAGCCTGGCAACAACACTGACGATGAAGTCCACGTAAAACTCCGCTAGTTATAGCGGAGTTTATTTGTTCTGGATTAAGGATTACTTTTTGCCAGTAATCAGGACGCGGAAGTAGTCGTAAAGAATACCAATAAACCAACCGACAATAAATGCGCCAATTGTTTCGAATCCAGACAATACATATCCCAAGTTCTTTGCAATTAGATACACCGCAAGGACGACGAAGAAGGCAACAACAGCACCCGAAAGGATAGCGTTAGGTCGCGCAACTGTTCCACCGATGAACTCACTCGTCTTTTCAACGACAGGTGAGTGGATGAGCTTACTAAATGCACGCTCAGGCGCAGGCATCTCGGCCTGTACTTGCTTCATATGCTTCTTGAAGCTCGCAGTCTTTTCTTTCTTGCTGATCCCACCACGACGGCGAGGAGCAGCGTCTTCACTGGCGCGTGTCTTTTTCTCGGCACTGCCTTTTTCAACACTAATTGCTGTTTCGAGCGCCTCAACACGCGCTTTTGCTTCAGCTTTTTCGCCGTTCTCTACATTCTCGGCTTTCGCCTCGATGTTTTTATCGAGCTGTTCATATAACTCTGCAGAGACCTTTGGTGTCTCGACATTGTTTTCTGGGTTCTGGGGTTGTTGTTCAGCACTCATAATATTCCTTAAATTGTTCCCGCGTTAAGATCACGTCGGATTAATCGAACTTCTTTTCCAAGTTGCTTTGAGCGAAGGAAGAAGTAGGTGACAACGGCTAATACAACACCTGCAAAGATCATGTTCTCGGTTGGACCAGTCTTTGGAAGCTCGGTTGTCACTTGTTCGATTACCTTTGGAGGTGCACAAGTAACTGAGATCGTGTAGTCGTTACCAAATACGTTTTCCATAAGACAGTTATATGAAGTTGGGTCACTAGCACCAGCTGGCGTCGCTGGGATAGTAGAAAGCAACTGCACTGCGAATGTACGAGACTGCTTTTCACCTGGCTTCAAGTTAACGTCAGGCCAACTGAGGACTCGCCCTGAGGCGTTCAGTGTACCGCCGCCCTTATCAATAAGTGTTGAGTATTCAAGTACGTCACCTATGTTGTCTGAAAGCTTTGTGACCTTAGCGGTTCCACCCTTATTTTCAGCAGTAATAGTATATGTAATCTTGTCGTTTTCTTTTGCTGTCACGCTGTTTGCTTTGACGTTACCTTGTGAGATATTCTTCGCACTCTTTGAGAGAACGACATCTGCTGGCGGGCGAACGACAGGAGGTTCAACCGGTGGCTTCACTGGGGGTGTCACCGGCGGCTTGACTGGTGGCGGTGGTGGTGGCGGAGGAGGCGGTGGCGGAGGCACAACGTCTGTGACTAAGTTACCGCAGGCGTTCATAAGTGCAAACCAACCTACTTTTGATGAGTGTCCGATCCATCCATTGATATCTGCGCCAGTTCCGTTGGCGATACTCATAGGTTTTGCGTAGACGCTTGTTACTTGTGCGCCAGATGCGTTCGTAACGTTCACTGTTGTTGAGCCTGGTCGAGGTTCAAATCCCCAACTTAGTTTTGAGCCAGTGATAAATGTTCCATACTGAACACCAACGATTTCTGAGCGAGTGATTCCTAGGTATGTCATGACATCCTTAAGATTTCGATCATTCCTGTCGTATGCAGCAATGAATGGAGCTGCTGAACTATTTGTTCCAATACCTAATCCACCCGGAATAAAGTCATTCGGGTTCGATGCGTTGGCTGATTCAGGAGGTTGAAAGACAGACAGGCATTGCACAACCAATGCGAGCGCAACAAACACGAGACCAAGGCGACGAGTCGCTTCTTCTTTTTTGAGTCGTTTTGCGTAAAACCCAAGCTGCCCAACGAGTGCTGGGCTGAATGATAAGTTCGATACTATTTTTCTAAACATGGTTTTTGTTCTCGATTTTTTTTGTTGTGTGTTGTTACGTTTTGGCTTTTTGTTTTGTCCCGATTTTTCATACGAGATTACCTCTTAGTTATCACATTAGCATAATAAATGTGTTCAGTGCAATACCTCTTATGTATATAATGTATAAGACTTGAGCGAAACAGTGTTTTCCGGTATAATAGTCGTAGTCAAAACGACCAGTCCAATAGACGAGATATAAGACGAAAGTCGACTCAATGCGACTAAAGACGGCCGAAAATTATAGTTAGACTGTAGGGGAATGAGGGTAAGTAATCGTGGTTCAACAAAAAACAGACAAAGCATACGATGGTTCTCAAATTCAGGTCCTTGAAGGACTTGAACCAGTACGTAAACGACCAGGTATGTATATCGGTAGCACCGGATTTGACGGTGTACACCATCTTATTAAGGAAATCGCAGACAACTCGATCGATGAAGCGATCGCTGGATACGCAACAAAGGTAGAAGTTGTCCTTCTTGCTGACGGCGGGATCACTATTTCCGATGACGGACGTGGTATTCCAATCGACAAGCACCCAAAGACCGGGCTTAGTAGCCTCGAGACAGTACTTACTGTGCTGCATGCTGGTGGTAAGTTCGGTGGTGGTGGATATAAGGTATCATCAGGACTCCACGGAGTTGGTTCATCTGTTGTGAATGCACTTTCAACGACTTTGATTGCTGAAGTGGTCCAAGCTGGACAACTTTACAGCATTGAATTCGAACGCGGTGCGACAAAAGTTCCATTCAAGAAAGTCGGCAAGACTGACCGTAAAAACGGAACAACGATTACTTTCTACCCGGACCCAACTATCTTTAAAGAAACAGTCGAATTCGATTATGAATGGGTTGTTGATTACATTCGCCACCAGGCATACCTTACAAAGGGTATATATGTATCAGTCTTTGACCAGCGTACAAGCAAGCGAGCTGCCTTCTACTTTGAAGGTGGTATCCAAAGCTACGTAAAGCACTTAAATATCGGTAAAGACGTCACCACTGACAATATCTTCTACGTTGAAAAACTCGTTGAAGACACAATGGTTGAAATCGCGGTCCAATATAACGAGACATATGTAGAGCTCGTGAAGCCATTCGCTAATAACGTCCTTACTCCTGATGGGGGAACGCACTTAGTTGGATTCCGCTCAGCCTTAACTCGCGTTATTAATGAGTACGCACGTAAAAGCAGCCTACTTAAGGAAAAAGAAGATAATCTTACTGGTGATGACATCCGTGAAGGTTTGACTGCGATTATCCTTGTGAAGATGCCTGATCCTCAATTTGAGGGTCAAACCAAGAACAAACTCGGTAACCCAGAGGTCCGTCGTTACGTTGAACAAGTAATGAACGAATACTTCTCATATTATCTTGATGAGAACCCTGCAATTGCCAAGAAAATCGTTGGGAAGGCATTGCTTGCGGCTCGTGCTCGTAAAGCAGCTCGTGCAGCCCGCGACAACGTCATTCGTAAGGGTGCACTCGATGGTCTCAGCCTTCCAGGTAAGCTTGCTGACTGTTCAAGCAAAGACCCATCTGAGTCAGAAATCTACATCGTAGAGGGTGACTCAGCCGGTGGGTCAGCGAAGTCTGGCCGTGATAGCAAAACGCAGGCGATTTTGCCACTTCGTGGTAAGGTCCTTAACACTGAACGTGCTCGACTTGATCGTATGCTTGGAAATAACGAAATCGTCAGCCTTATTAAGGCTTTCGGTGTTGGTATTGGTGATCAATTCGACATCAACGGCCTTCGTTACCACCGCGTTATTATCATGACCGATGCCGACGTCGACGGAAGCCACATTTCAACGCTTCTTTTGACATTCTTCTTCCGCTACATGCCAGAGATTATCGCTGGGGGACACGTCTACCTTGCGAAACCACCTCTGTTCTTGCTCCGCCAAGGAACAAAGAAAGAATACGCGTATAGCGACGAAGAACGTGACGCAATTATTCAACGAATGATCGCTGAACGTAAAGAAAAGGGCGTAAATGTTGATCCAACAGCTGACCTGACGAAGCAAGCCGGCATCACAATGCTGCAACGCTACAAGGGACTCGGTGAAATGGACGCTGAACAACTTTGGGATACAACTATGAACCCAGAAAACCGCGTGTTAGTACAAGTAAAAGTCGACGACGCTGAAAAAAGCGACGCGATTTTCACGAAACTTATGGGTGACCAAGTTGATCTCCGTAAGAGCTTTATTCAAAGCCGCGCAAAGTCATTAAGTTTACAGGATTTGGATATTTAGTATGGACGACGAACAGATTTTTGATTCAGCAAATGCAGCAGAAGAGAACCTGCCTGTAACACCGGAGGGCGAAGTTATTGTAGCCCCACAAACTCACTCTCGTATTGTCGAGAACCTCTCCGTTGAGAACGTAATGGAAGATAGCTTCCTTCGTTACTCAATGAGCGTGATCGTTGAACGTGCCTTGCCTGACGTCCGTG
>Ga0247815_10002287_pt1 | contig 14195 bp, 10 predicted proteins | sample UWRJL194509B1_FD_181014 | JGI IMG/M metagenome (GOLD analysis project Ga0247815, IMG submission 181014) | Plant litter microbial communities from Arlington Agricultural Research Station in Wisconsin, United States - UWRJ-L194-509B-1 | ecosystem: Environmental > Terrestrial > Plant litter >... | reverse complement strand
GGTCATTATCCATTTTACATAATTGTTGATTATCAAATTAATTATTTAAAATGTCATATTTATTTACATCAGAATCTGTTTCTGAAGGTCATCCAGATAAAGTAGCAGATCAAATCTCGGATGCACTTATTGATAATTTTTTAGCATTTGATCCTGAATCAAAGGTTGCCTGCGAAACATTGGTAACTACAGGACAGGTCTTTTTGGCCGGAGAAGTAAAATCAAAAGCCTATCTTGATGTTCAAAAGATTGCCAGAGAGGTAATCAGCAAAATCGGATATACTAAAGGCGAATATATGTTTGACAGCAACTCCTGCAGTGTACTGTCTGCCATTCATGAACAATCCCCGGATATCAACCAGGGTGTGGACAAAGCGGACAAAACTACCCAGGGCGCAGGCGACCAGGGAATGATGTTTGGATATGCTACAAGGGAAACTGAGAATTATATGCCACTTGCGCTCGATTTAGCACATAAGATCCTGATCGAACTGGCCGCTATCCGCCGTGAAAATACAGAAATCAAATATCTCCGCCCTGATGCCAAATCACAGGTAACGCTGGAATATAATGACAACAACGAACCCGTAAGAATTGATTCGATTGTTGTTTCCACACAACATGACGATTTTGATGAAGAGCAGGCCATGCTTAAAAAAATCAATGACGATATTATTAATATCCTTATCCCAAGAGTATCGCGTCAATATCCACAGTTTAGTAAACTGTTCAACAAAGACATAAAATACCATATCAACCCTACGGGTAAATTTGTGATTGGCGGTCCGCATGGTGATACCGGTTTGACGGGAAGAAAGATCATCGTTGATACATACGGCGGTAAAGGTGCGCACGGCGGTGGTGCTTTTTCAGGAAAAGATCCTTCTAAAGTTGACCGTTCCGCAGCTTATGCAACCAGACATATCGCTAAAAACCTTGTAGCTGCTGGTGTTGCTGATGAAATACTTGTACAGGTTTCATATGCAATAGGTGTTGCACAACCAATGGGTATCTACGTTAATACCTATGGCACAGCCAAAGTTAAAGATGCAGAAGGTAAACCCCTTACCGACGGCGAAATTGCCAAAGAAGTGGAAAAGATTTTTGATATGACGCCCTATGGTATTGAAACCCGTTTTAAATTGCGCAACCCTATTTACTCGGAAACTGCAGCATATGGCCACTTTGGTAAAAAGAACGAAGTAGTAACCAAAATTTTTAAAGCTTCGAATGGTGAAGAGACTTCATTAGAGGTTGAGTTGTTTACCTGGGAAAAATTAGATTATGTAGACGCCGTTAAAGCCGCATTTTCTTTATAACCTTATTCATAATAAAAAAAGCTACTGTCCACTTATAGCGGGCAGTAGCTTTTTTTGTTTGCAGCCCTTAGCTAACATTCTGCCAAAATTATCCCCTAAATAAATAGTACACAACATTTCGCTCCGTAAAACTGTATTACTGGTAGTAATATTATATTATATCAATTATATTCAATGATACGAAAATACTTACTTCTGCTTTTAATAGGTCTCCAGCTTGGGGCCGTCGCCCAAAAAACAAAGACGCCCGACAGTCTCTATGGTCAGTTATTCATGGATGTACAGATGCAAAATGTATTAAAAGATGGCAAAACATTTGTCGACTGCCTGCCGAAGCGAAACCCGGAGCTGATCAGGAAAGAATATGTACGACTTAAACAGTTGAATAAACCTATCAATCTTAAAGCCTTTGTTACTGCAAATTTTGTTATTCCTGACACAACAGTAGCCGGAACCGTTGCACTTACACAAAATAAGCCAATAGTTACTCATATCAATGAACTATGGAATACTTTGCTGCGTAACCCATCAGCAAAAGAAGCAAACAGCAGCTTGCTTCCTCTGCCTTATCCATACATTGTACCAGGCGGGCGTTTTAGAGAGATTTATTATTGGGATAGTTACTTCACTATGCTAGGCCTTCAGGCGTCGGGAGAGAATACCACCATAGAAAATATGATCCGGAATTTTGCAGCACTCATTGGGCAATACAACCATATTCCCAATGGAAACAGAAACTACTATCTCAGCAGATCGCAACCTCCATTTTTTGCCCTGATGATAGATTTGTTAGCCCAGATAAAAGGTAAGGAGGTGTACCTGACCTATCTTCCTTACCTCGAAAAAGAATATGCGTATTGGATGGATAAATCGGCACCAACCAAACATGTGGTAGCAATGCCCGATGGCAGCCATCTTAACCGTTATTACGACCAGTTGAATATTCCAAGACAGGAATCGTACAAAGAAGACGTACTAACAGCAAAACTGCCTGGCATCAAAAATCAGGAAATTTATCGCGATATCCGTTCCGCAGCAGAAAGCGGATGGGACTTCAGCAGCAGATGGTTTTCTGATGGTACCCAATTGAAAACTATTCAGACCACGCAAATTGTCCCTGTAGATCTTAACGCATTATTATATCACCTGGAGCTTACCTTGCAGAAATGTTATGCCTTGCAAAAAAATACCACAAACGAACACCTGTACCGCGATTTAGCTCAAAAAAGGAAAAACAGCATACAGAAATATTGCTGGTCTACCGAGAAACACTGGTACATGGATTATAACCATAAAACAAAAAGACTATCACCAGTGATGAGTCTCGCTGGCATGTCGCCATTATTTTTCTCTATCGCTGATCGCAAACAGGCAGAATTTGTCAAACAAACCCTGGAAAAACAGTTTCTAAAAGCCGGAGGCCTCTCCACCACCCTCCACAATACCCATCAGCAATGGGACGCGCCCAATGGCTGGGCACCCTTGCAATGGATCTCAATAACCGGTTTGGAAAACTACGGTTACCATACTCTGGGAAAAGAAATAGCAACCCGTTGGGTGAACCTCAATACCCGGGTATATCGCAATACAGGTAAGCTGATGGAGAAATATAATGTTACAGATATCCATCTGGAAGCCGGTGGAGGCGAATATACTTCACAGGATGGATTTGGATGGACAAATGGAGTATTGCTTGGTTTAATAAAGAAATATAATTTACCTGAATAAAAACCATTTACATAACCCTGTGTTTATAATGAAAACAATCTTATTATGGAACAGCCAGTAGAAATGAACACACTTAGCCAGATTTTAGAAAAATTAAGGCAGAAAGGTTTAGATAACGAGATAAAAATGACCGACCATGGTAAAATGCAAGGGGTTGGTGTCAACCAAATTTACAATCCAGAAGATTTAACTATCATAAAAACATACCGTTTTGAAGGCGATTCTGATCCGGCAGACAATTCAGTGCTTTATTTGCTAGAGGATAAAGATGGGCAAATTGGATATATCATCGATGCTTATGGAATGTACAGTTCGCAGGAAGGTACAGGGTTTGACGATTTCTTGAAAAAAATCCCTACGGCAGACAGAGATCTGCAGGAATTGTTTAAATAAATCGATTCTTTTAAACTAAACTGCTTTTTCGGCAGAAATAACAAATCCAGATGGTATTTTCCATCTGGATTTTTGCATTATACACAAAAAAATCTGCAACAAACTCAATTTTTGTCAATATATTGTTGGTCAAGCGATATTTATTGAAAAATAATTTATACCTTGATATTTCTTTAACAATTACCTTCAACATTTCAATTTTAAAGCACGAAACAATGGATTATTTGTACAATCTGCAACCGCAGGCGAGACAAATCTCCGTGTTAGGATTTATAATGCTGGATTTTTGAGTAGTTACTACTAATCAAATACGAAAGTTTAAATCTAATCAATAGCCCCTCTGAATACATATATAAATGACAAAAGAATAACTGGAACAAGCTCATAACCGTAACCAAGTAATCTCAGATGAAGATGAAAGAAGAATTTTCCGATGCCGAACTTTGGGTCCGCTTTAAATCGGGCGATAAAAGTGCCTTTAAAGCGATTTACTATAAGTACTATATGACTCTATACAGGTATGGCTTGAAAACTTCACTTGATGCTGATCTAGCTGAGGATACTCTCCAGGACCTTTTCCTCAAACTATGGAAAAACAGAAGCAGTATCGGTGAGGTAAGCTCTGTTAAGAGCTACCTGTACAGGGCCTACATACGCACCGTATTTGATGCGCTAAAGAAATCCAGGCGCACCTATAGCGCCGCCGACCTCAATCTTGAACAAATTGATAAAAGCATTGAAGAAAGCATGATCATCGACCAATCGTTAAATGAAACTAACCAGAACCTGCATCTTGCGCTCAAACACCTCACCAAAAGACAGAAACAGATCGTTGTACTTCATTATTTCGAAGGATTGTCTTATAAACAAATAGAAGAAATACTACCGCTTAAATACCAGGCAATCAGAAATTGTGTACACGAAGCTATTAAAGTGCTCAGAAAGAATATTGTAGTGAGGAGCATTGATATCATCCAGATAGCAACTTCGCTAATATTCTTATACTGATATTATTACCTTTCTGGTGAATAATATATATTTTCAAAAAAGAGGGTACAATTGCATTGTTTGCCAGTCCTTATAAATATGAAAAGAAACCACTTCGTCTTAGGCTTGATTCTTCTGACATTTTTTGTCATCTCATTTTTAACAAACATACTCGGCCCACTTGTTCCCGATATCATCAGGAGCTTTTCCCTAAGCCTAACCACCGTGGCAATGCTGCCTTTCGCTTTTTTCATCGCTTACGGTGTCATGTCGATCCCGTCAGGAATACTGGTGGAAAAGTATGGCGAAAAGCTAACAATGGCCGCGGCGTTCTTTATTTCCTTTCTTGGTGCACTTATTTTTGTACTTTTCCCGGGCTATTTCAGCTACATGTTTTCCTTATTTTTTATCGGGGTAGGAATGGCTATGTTACAGGTCGCTATCAATCCATTGTTAAGGGTTGCAGGCGGCGAAGCTCAATTTGCATTTAATTCTGTACTAGGTCAGTTCTTTTTCGGACTGGCTTCATTCCTCAGCCCACTGGTGTATTCCTATCTGGTCTTAAATATAGGTAAACCGGCAGGCGATAACAGTTTGATTATTTCCCTTTTTGAGGCTATTGTACCGGAAGAATTGCCCTGGATTTCTCTTTATTGGATTTTTGCCCTGGTGTCACTAGTGATGGTTATCGTTATTTCCGTAATTAAAATCCCCAAAGTAGAGTTAAAAGGCGATGAAAAGGTTGGAGGCCTTAACACAAATATGGAACTGCTTAAAAATCCAACAGTGATTTTGTATTTTATTGCCATCTTCTGTTATGTAGGCCTTGAGCAGGGCGTAGCCAACTGGATGTCTGAGTTCCTGAATAAATACCATCATATGAATCCAAAAACAGAAGGCGCCGCGGCAATCTCGTGGTTCTGGGGATTACTCACCATGGGTACGCTGCTCGGCCTGCTCTTATTAAAATTTATTGATAGCCGTAAAGTCCTGATTATTTTTTCCATTGCAGCAATCGTCAGCCTTGCATTATCATTGTTTGGTCCTGCACGCCTTTCACTCTGGGCATTTCCAATGGTTGGCTTTTTTGCTTCAGTAATGTGGTCTATTATCATTTCCCTTGCACTAAACTCTATGGCACAACACCATGGCGCATTATCCGGGATACTGATTACCGGAATATGCGGCGGCGCGGTTATCCCTTTAATTATTGGATGGATAGGTGATATGACCTCGTTAAAAACCGGTATGATGTTTATGTTTGTTATGCTGGGATATATACTGAGCATTGGCTTTTGGGCCAGGCCATTGGTCATCAACGAAGTAATCTCTCTCAGGAAATCTAAAAAATTAAATGTGATTAGCAATGGATAGTTCGATAATAGGGGTCGATTTAGGTGGCACCAATATTAGATGTGGCCTTGTGCAGGGTCAGGAAATAAAAAAAACAGACTCCCGGAAGATACGTTCAGGCGGAACAGAGACAGAAGTAATTGAAGATATTATACAGTCTATTACACAGGTAATTGTTCCTGGGGTAAAATCTATTGGTATTGGCGTGCCAGGAATTCTTAATACCAAAGAAGGAATCGTATATGACGTACAAAATATTCCCTCCTGGAAAGAAGTACCACTAAAAGCTATCCTTGAGCAACATTTCCAGGTGGCTGTACACCTGAACAACGATGCGAACTGTTTTGCCGCAGGAGAATGGCAGTACGGAAAAGGAAAAGGATACCATAATATGGCGGGTTTGATTTTGGGAACAGGGGTGGCAGCAGGCCTGATTTGTGATAACCAATTGTATGAAGGCAGAAACTGCGGCGCAGGTGAGTTTGGAATGCTCCCCTATCTTGAACATAATTATGAATTTTATTGCAGTGGCAACTACTTTAGCCACTTTCACCATACTTCTGGAGAAGAAGTGTTCAAAAGGGCCAATATGGGCGACCCCGCAGCATTTCAGATTTTCAATGGGTATGGGAAACATCTAAGCGGGGTTATCAAGGCCATACTATTCACCGTAGACCCAGAGGTCATTATTCTTGGTGGCTCGGTTAGTAAGTCTTTTGCATTCTTCAAAGCCTCGCTGTGGCATCATCTGGAAGACTTCCCATACAAACCAGTAATCAAAAATATCCTGATCGAAAATTCTGCCAGGGAGAACATTGCAATTCTCGGCGCCGCTGCATTACATTTCAGTGCCGCCGCTAAACTATAAGTTTTTAAAATAACCAGGGCAAAAACAAGTACAAAATTCAATCTAGCCCGTCATTATAAGAAACAACCTTTTAATGATGAGAAACCTGAACCTTTTTATCCTTGCTTTGCTCCTACTTTGTACTTATAGCTTGTTTGCTGCCCAGCACATTCCTGTTAAAATAGAAAAGCACGCAAAAGGCGCACCTATAACTCTCGGAATCCCATTTCCAAATGGCACGCTCTTCTCGGCCGATCACGTACGTCTGCTCAACTCACAGGGAGAAGAGATACCCTCACAAATTACAGAAGTAAATAGCTGGCAGCCATTAAACAGTAGTATTAAATGGATATGGGTTTTCTTTTTCGCCGATGCAAGCGATTCCTATACGCTGGATTATGGTGCTGATGTTGTACGCAAGGTTTTTAAAGGTGACCGCATTATAATTAGAAATGTCCAGCCAATGGGAAGTTCCACAGAAGTAAGTACGGGCCCGCTTAACTTCAAAATAAAGAAAGATAATGGAGGTTTTTTTGAAGTAGTTAAACTGGACGCAGATAAAAATGGCTTCGACGTTAAAGATGTCATTGCCGAAGGGGATAAAGACCGCGGTTCATTTTTAGACCTGGTCGATCCAAATGGCCTGGACAAATCAAAAGCGGTAATCACCAGAAGTGTAATAGAAAAAGGATCAGGTCCTATGCATGGTATCATCCGACTTGAAGGCGAATATCACTACTCCAGAAAAGACAACAACTCCGCTCCCTTTGTTATGAGGATACATGTATATGCCGGAAAATCCTACGTTAAGGTTATCCATACCTTTGTTTATACCGGAGTTCCTGACCAGCATAAAATCCTCAAAGGCGAACATGCCCGGATAGCAACTCAAAGCAGAGACATACTGAATGAAGAGGAAACCAGTGAAAATGGATGGATCAAACCCGATGACCAGATAGCTGGCGCCGGATTTTCACTTGACTATAAACTCACAGGTCCAATTGCATATAAAGTAGGTTATAAAGATGGAAAATGGTGGGAAAACCCCACTGAAAAAGTATTTCAATACACTACACCAGCTGGAGAAAATTCCTTCCTTTTTCAAACCGGGCCTAAACCCAACCGTGCTGCCCCAGTTCCCGAATCTTCGGATCTTGTTAGAATGGAAGGTTTCTCAGCAAGCCTGATAACCGGACAGAAAGAACAGCTGAAGACAGCTAAAGCAAGCGGATGGATGGATCTTTCAGACAAAAAGTGGGGTATTGCTGTCGGCATTAAAAACTTTTTTGAAGAGTATCCCAAAGAATTAAATGTCAACGCCAGCTCGAATTCTGTTACCGCATACTTATGGGCACCGCAGGCCGGACCAATGAGTTTTGCACGTGACAAAAATTCGCCGGATGACGGCATCCTGGGCAACTTTGCGCAGGGACTGGCAAAAACAAGCGAGCTAGTCTATTACTTTCACAACGCCGATATCAATACGGAGGAAATACAGCAATCACTAAATTATGTCCTTAACCCTCCTGCGGCACATGCGGCACCAGAATGGTACGCAAATTCAAAGGTGTTTGGATCCTATTCTCCGCAAGGTAAAGACTTCCCTGACTTTGAGCGCGGAATGCAATATAAAATGGATTGGTTGTTATTCAACCAGAACTGGGCACCATGGTATGGCATGTTTGAATATGGCGACTACAAAAATTACTATATCAAAAACAAATGGGAAATGTGGGCGAATAACGAGCCAGGACAGGACTATATGCTATGGATGCATTTTCTCAGGACTGGCGACCCGCGTTTTTACCGGGCGGCACAAGCAACCAGTATGCATACAATGGATGTAGATAATATCCATTGGCCTAAAAAACCAGAGTATATAGGAGACACCAATCCGTCTCTTGACTTTTTCCAGAACAAAGAAATGCCTGATAACACCACACCATACCTGGGTATTGGAAAGAGGCATGGCGACCAGCATTGGACAGCAGTATTAAGTGCACATGTTTGGGTACAGGGATGGCTGGCAGATTACTATCTGACAGGGTACCACCGGGGACTGGACATGGCTAAACAAACTGCAGATACCTATACCAAAAGGATCTGGGGAGACCACGACCTAAGGGGAAGACGGCTTTACCTATCGGTATGGAACCTAACCGAAGTATATGATGCCACCAAAGACCCTAAATATCTTGCAGATCTACAGGATAGGGTAAATACAATGCTTACACTCCAAAACGGAACAGAACAAAACAACAGTCTGGTTATTGATCGTTACGGATATTCACAGGTATATGCTTCACAGGGATTAAAAAAATATTACCAGATTACTGAAGACCCAAAAATCAAAGCGGCGTTAATTAAACATGCACGCTCGGTGCGCGACAATGAGCCTATAAGTTATCTTTTCGAATCCTATCTTTCTTCCATTCATACACTTTTAGTGGGCTATGAATTCACAAAAGATAAAAGCTACCTTGATACCGCGCTAAGACGCGCCGAGGTGCTGAAAACTGATCTTTCACCAATAAGTTTTGACGGATCGCTCACACAACGAAAGTTTGCCGAAACGCTGTTAAAAGTGAGCCATTTTCCACAAGACCCGGAAAAAGAATATGCGGAATGGGATGTAAGAAATGCCCTGAGGGTATTTGGCTGGACACATGCTTACAATGTCCCCTACCTTTTATACTGGTTAAGGCAGGCTGATCAATTACCGAAAAAACCTACCACACCAGTTCATAAGGCATATTCAAAAACTATATCGACAGCAAAGAAATGATCGTAAAATGATGTTCCCTGCCCGGACTAATCCCAGGCGGGGAATATATTGTTTGTAAAACTTCCATACATCGTAATAATGAGCGACTTACAAATAATTTTTTTTGAGAAATCTTTATTTTTTTTCAGTACAAAATCAATTGCGCTCTGTCTTAAACATAAATAAGCGGAAACATTAATATTAAACAACCATCTCCCGAAAAATCCGACTAATGACAAAAAAATATAAAACAGAGCTGGAACAAGTAGATGCAGCATGGAACAAGCTGGAACCTATGCTTGAAGAGAATACTCCCGCACGAGGAAGGCTAAGGATGCTCTTTTCCAGTCACAAATTCATTGCAGCAGCGGCAATTTTAATCGTCATAACAACTCTGGGATTGCTGTTAAAAGATTATAATAGTGATATCATATACAATACCAAATACGGCGAAACCGCCCGGATAACCCTCCCAGATCATTCTGTTATTTTTCTGAATGGTAACACTAGATTGAGTTACCCAAAAAATTGGCCGGAAAGAGGCGACCGGGAAGTTAAAATTAAGGGCGAGGCCTATTTTTCTATAAAGCATACCAAAACTGATCAGAAGTTCTTTGTGAGAATGGATGGCGGTATGTCTGTAGAAGTACTGGGAACTCAGTTCAATGTTTCTAACAGGAAACAACAAACCAATGTGGTTTTGAGCTCAGGTAAAATCAGGTTCCACATGGATGAAAGCAGTAACACACCTAACGATACGGTGACTATGAAACCCGGTGAACTTGTAGCCTATCAGCCCGGCAGTAGTACATACACTAAGAAAGCCGTTGACCCGACTATCTATTCCTCATGGAAATCGTCCCGCCTCGAGTTTGATAAAACTGAGCTGCAAGACGTACTGCTCACCTTACAGAACACCTATGGCCTGAAGATAAAAGTTGAAAAACCTGAACTGATGCATATGCGTGTATCGGGATCTGCACCCACACAAAACATAGACCTGCTGATAAAAGGCCTGTCAGAAATATTTCATTTAGAACTAACAAAAAAAGGAGACACACTGATTGTAACAACAAAATAATTTACTCACTCATCTAAATTAATTACTATGGTAAAAGTTATACGCTCGCTAATTATTATTTTCATTTTTAGCTCCTCCCTGGCATATAGTCGTGCCCAATCTTTTGCCTATCATGTAGCAAAAGAGCGCTCTGATATAAAAAAAGAGGCAACAGGACAATTCAAGCCCCTTAAAGACATTCTCAAAGAATTCGAAAAATCCTACCGCGTGTCTATTATGTTTGATAGTAAACTTGTAGAAAGAATCAGGATCCCGGTGAACCGTGAGATTAACAAAGAAACTATTGAAACTGCTTTGAGCACACTGCTTAGCCCTAGTAACATAAAATTTAAAAAGGTAGCCGATAAGTTCTACATCATCAATATGAACGACAAAAGTACTGCAATTGGCTCTTCTATTGATATTGCAGATTTCGACCCGGCATATCCAAAAATGATGACCGCCTTCCCAAACGATAATGCCGCAGCCATTTTACCGGCCAGCGTTACCCAATCTGTAGTAACCGGTAAGGTAACAGATGCAATTACCGGCGAAAGTATCCCTGGTGCGTCTGTCAAGCTTAAAGGAACCACCACGACCGCTGTTACAGATGGAACAGGAAAATATTCTATACGTGCCTCGGGCAGCGGAACTTTGATATTTTCCTACATTAGCTACCTCAGTAAGGAAGTACAGCTAACCGGCGCTACAGTCGTAAACGTTCAATTGGCCCCCGATCAGCAGAAACTGAACGAGGTGGTGGTAGTTGGTTATGGTACCCAGAAAAAGAGGAACCTGACAGGTTCAATTGCAACACTTTCAGCAAACAACATTAAAGATATTCCCGTGACCAGCTTTGAGAATGCCATTCAGGGGCAGATGGCAGGTGTACAGGTGCAGGAACCAAGCGGTGAACCAGGTGCCGCAACCACCATTCGCGTCCGTGGTATAGGGTCGATATCCGCGGGTAATGAACCTTTATATGTAGTGGATGGATTTCCTGTATCTAAAAATGTAGAATCCGCCATCCAGGGAGATGTGGCCCGCAGAACGGTGGCCTTCCGTCCTGCACCTGCAAATCCACTGGGAACAATCGCGCCAGGCGATATCCAATCAATTGAGGTGCTTAAGGATGCAGCGGCCGCAGCAATTTATGGGTCAAGGGGATCAAATGGTGTAATCATCATTACAACAAAAAAGGGTAAAAGAGATGGCACAACTTCCATCAATTTCGATTCCTATTACGGCGTACAATCGGTAGCCAATAAAGTAGATCTGATGAATTCCACAGAACTCGCCGCATATGTAAAAGACGCCAAAAACAACGCTTATGTGCAGGATATAGCCGGCGCCAATGCAAACGACCCCAACTCGGTACGGTATACCAAAACTACCAACACCAGTTATTTCATTGGAGATGCCTTTGTTAACCCTACAGGTGTGAACACCGACTGGCAGGATGTACTGTTCAAATCTGCACCAGTAAAAAACTATAATTTGTCCCTCGCAGGAGGTGCCGAGAAGCTTGGGTATTACATCTCGGGAAACTACTACAACCAGGAGGGTGTGATTCCAAGTACTGGCTTTAAACGATACAGTTTCAGGGTAAACCTTGACTCGGACCCGATTAAAAATCTCCATATCGGTGTAAACCTGAACCCTTCATTTACCGATCAGGCCAAAGGTTCAACCAGTGCCCCATATTTTGCAGATCCTCCGGGAGCAGTATACACAGCACTGGTAACCTCACCAACTGTTAGCCCGTATCTTGCTGACGGTTCTATCAACCAAAGTAATAACCAGTCACATCTGAACACAGAAAATGGAACTGGCACCAACATGACAGCCTCGAGTAACCCGCTTGCAGTGGTGAAATATATTCATGATGATCTTACCCAGTTCAGGACCTTCGCTAATGCTTATGCCGAATACAAAATACTGGACGGCCTGAAATATAAATTGATGGCAGGTACAGATATCAATAATTATAATAGAAATTATTACCGCGAAAGGGCATTTTTAGACAGAGCGGCAACAGTGGGAATTCCATACGGACAATCCAACTCGTCGCTGGAAACCAACTGGCTTGTAGAAAATACATTGTCTTACGACAAAACGATCGGTAACCATAACTTTTCTGCAGTAGCAGGATATACCGCGCAGAAAAATAAAATCAGGATGAATCAGGTAAATGCCGAAAACTTTCCTGATGACCTCGTGCAAACGGTAAGTGGCGGACAGGTAACAGGTGGTACTGCTACTGAAGAAGAATGGGCGCTGGTATCTTACCTTGGCCGTCTGAATTATTCCTACAAAGACAGGTATTTATTATCTGCTACAGTACGTTCTGACAGGGCTTCACGTTTTGGCGAAGGCAACAAGGTAGGTTACTTCCCTTCTTTTTCTGCAGGCTGGAGGGTTTCTGACGAACCTTTCATGAAAAAAATAACGTTTATCAATGACTTAAAAATTAGAGGCAGCTGGGGAAAAACAGGAAATTTCCTGATTCCTAACTATGCATCTATCGGATTGTTAAATCCATACAACTATGTTTTAGGCAATGTAGTAGTAAATGGAGTAGCTCCTTCAACTCCCAGTAATTCCCTGCTTACCTGGGAGAAGAACACACAAACAGATATAGGTATGGACCTGAGCCTGATCAAGAACAGGATCTTTGTTTCCCTTGACTGGTACAGAAAGCTGACATCTAATCTGCTGTTGAATGTACAGGTTCCTGCAATTGTTGGATACGGAAATGCAAACCCTTTACAAAACATCGGTGAAGTAGAAAATAAAGGATTTGAAGTATCGGTAACGACACATAACCTGGAAGGAAGTTTTACATGGAGCACTGATATGAACTTCTCTACAAATGATAACAAGGTATTAAAACTTGGTGCCAGCGGTGATCCTATCTTAAGTACAGGCGGCGCAGGTATACGTCACGTAACCAGAATCGGAGACCCGGTAGGAAGTTACTATGGTTATGTAGTAGACGGAATTTACCAGACACAACAGGACATCACTAATGCGCCAAGAGATCTTCTCGCCCCAAATGCCAGACCCGGCGATTTCAAGTTCAAAGATGTGAATGGGGATGGTAAAATTGATGCCAATGACAGAACAGTGATTGGTAACTACCAACCTGACTATACGTATGGTATCACCAACCGTTTCGGGTTCAAGAGAATCGAGCTAAGCTTCCTTATCCAGGGGGTTGAAGGTGCCGAAGTTCTCAACTTAACCAGACGACATCTCGGAAACGGCGAGGCAAATACCAATTCTTACGCATTTGAAACCGGAAGATGGATTTCAGCCGCGCAACCAGGCGATGGGAAAACCCCGAGGGCCGACCGTAATGGTGATTTGCACGGATTTAACAACCGCCCGTCAAACTATCAGGTGGAAGATGCTTCTTACCTCCGTTTACGAAATGTAACTGTAGCCTATAGCCTGCCGGAAAAATGGGTAGGAAAGTACTTCTCTTCGTTGAGGGTTTATGTTTCTGGGACCAATCTTTACACTAAAACAGATTACGTAGGTTACAATCCTGAAGTGAACAATCAATCCACTGCATCAGGTGTACAGGGAGAAGATTATGGGGCATACCCATTATCAAAGACTTTCACTTTTGGAATCAACGCATCATTTAAGTAGTCTCCGTCAATTAAACTTAGCATTATGAAAAATCAACTTACCTACATACTGATACTTTCCTTCTTCCTTACTGGTTGCAGCAAGGAA
>Ga0247815_10002286_pt1 | contig 14197 bp, 20 predicted proteins | sample UWRJL194509B1_FD_181014 | JGI IMG/M metagenome (GOLD analysis project Ga0247815, IMG submission 181014) | Plant litter microbial communities from Arlington Agricultural Research Station in Wisconsin, United States - UWRJ-L194-509B-1 | ecosystem: Environmental > Terrestrial > Plant litter >... | reverse complement strand
GGAATAGCGAGGCGCTGGGCACGGGCACGCAAGAGAGCGACGAGAACGTAGGACACGATACGAAGGTCGGAGTGGCCGCAGTCAGATGGGTAGCAGCGGTGAACCGCGAGAGCAATCGGACGATGGCTGCCTGGTGTAATCCCGGTCCGGGACCACTATGCTGAGCATCCACGTATCAGAACCGTGAACCTAAGCACCCAGGTTCAAATCTGCGGCAACAATTCCCGTCCGCGAAGAAAAGCACTTGAGTGAAGTATCGCGGTTGACAGCCTCGTATCGGCGCGACCTAGTCTCGTCGCACGCACACTAGCAGGGCGCATGATGCACGGGTCACAGATGCTTACTATACAGGCACGCTGGAGGTACAGCGATGAAATGCCGCAGGTAGATGAGTTGTGGCGGTATGACCGGTGGCGGCAATTCACGTCATGTCGCTTGGTGCCTGGTAGGTATGTCGCCACGGGCCTGCTCTGCTATGCTTGGTGCGACCATCGAATGAAGGACGATGCCTTGCAGGATCTCGCTGTTGACGATATCGTTGCACACGACGAGCGACCTTCTCGCTGGATTAGCTCGTCGGTTGTGCCAGCGAACAGGCTCGAACCATCCGACACGAGCCTGGACGGAGGACTGAACTCGTTGCTTGCACTAGCAAGGCCCGGGGCCGCGAAGAAGGAGACCGTGTTCTTGAGGAAAGGATAAGCGGTGGTGCGGCGACGGCGACGCTGCGGTTTGGAAGTCATTGAAATTGTACCTAAGGGCAAGAAACGGACCGGAGATGTCTGGCCGGTCTTTGCCCTTTCGATTTCCTCTTCCTGCAAACTTCTCGATCGCGCTCACGGGAAGTGTCCACGCTCTGCTCCATTACACGCCGCGCGATGTACCGCTTCCATTCCTTCAGCATGCACGTGGGTGGTTAGGATGACAACTGCACGATTGCTCTGTGACCACGACGATCCGGTGCCCAAGCGCAACCCCGCAAGGACAGACGACAAAGAAAGAAACGTTGGTCGATATCTTCCTGTTACTTCGCTCGTCTTATCGAGCCGAGAATGCAACACGCATCCACCGAGGACGTGCACAATCACCGGACAATGCCCCACAGTCTGTGAGCGAACGCGTCTTCGACACCCGCCGTCTCCGTCTCCATCAGACCATAGCAGCTGCATTGCCGACCAGCACCATCGTCACGGTCACACAAACGGTCTGTTGTCACATCCCGCCTGCACGTCGTGCTCGAACTGATTATATGTCACCCAGTTTGAACGCCGACTCTGATCCCCTCCGCTTCACCACGCGACGGAGGCATTCAATATGACATATCTGCCTACAGGTCTGCTTTTGCTGAGCGGATTTGGAGTGGAGGGGCCGTTCATCAAGTGCTGGAGTTCGTCGGTGGGTCTCTACCTTGGCGTTTGTCGCGAGACAAGACTTCTAACATGCGGGCAGACGTTGGCGACTACACGCACCAGTCCTCTCCAGTCTCAACCGCATCGCTACCCCCTCTTACCGGTACATACGCTACGATCTAATACATTGCTACACTCGTCGGATATGGCATCCTCGTCGCACTCGCCGCCGCCATATTCCGACTCACGTACGTACTTGTGTAAATGCGTGCGCTGGCCCGCGGACGCGAAGCCGAGACCGGCGTCAAAGGAGTTCCGAGTAACAAACAGGTCACGGCAATATGTCAGTCAGAGGTTTATCACGACGCTGACGTCGAGGAGGTCGTAGGCGATATCGGGCTGGCGGCGTTCAAAACACAAGCGCGACAGCCCTGCAGGAAAAGAAATGTCGTGAGAGACCCATCTGCTGCTAGGTGAAATTGTACATATATTGCTTGCTTGCACTTGTATGCGCTCCCTCAGCAATTGATGTCCGCTGTCACTTATCCAGACATGTTCTCTGCTTCAGGCAAGCTTTGACTGTCGAGAGGGCAGTTGTGAGAAAATATCGTCCCCGAAGGCTGAACTGACAGGTGTTCAACATTGTATACTACCACATCGTAACATTTCGCTCGCTTCCATAACAGCAACAGTTAAGCGGAACTTTAATCACTGAGGTTTGGGCTACTGGATTACGCATGATGATCTGCGCTTTCGTGCACGCACCAGCTGCTTCACCTGCTTGTCAGACTCATGCTGCTCCTTCTGACCTTCAACAAGAACCCTTCCTGCACTAGTCTCCACCGCATCCTTGGCCTGGTTAACCATCTCGTCCTGGATGGCAAGCTCCACCGTTGGCCTGTTTCTGACCAGCTCGCCCACGATCCTCTCGGCCTCTTCATTCGCTTTGGAGCCGACGTTGGACATTTTGGCGGTGTCGGCACCTAGAGATATCATCTCCATCCAGGTATCGGTTTTGCAGAGCTCATCCAAGCGATCACTGCCTTCCTGCGGGGAAACTGTATCCCACATTGTGGTGCAGAGCATGAGATGGGGCATCGCTCCATCACCGCAGAGAACTTTGAGCATGGCGGAGATGCGCTGGGCGTCATGCGAGAACCTGTTGTCGCTGATACGATGTAGGAACAGCACGCCGGTGACATATATTTTGCGCTCTCCCCTGCAGACAGAGTGCATATCACTAAGTGAGCTCGCTTCGCATTTAGTAGCTGATCGAGAGCAGACTCACATGTTCTCAAAGAAGTTGGCCATTTTGACGAGGACATCGACTTCTCGCACGCCCGGGTGAGTGCTGTCGATACCTGGCGTGTCGATGACTACGATGCGCTGTCCGCCAACTTTGGCCTCGACAACACTGGCATCTCTGGTGCACGAGTGAAGGCCATCGGCGACTTGCTGCTGCTCCGACGCAATAAGGTTGATGAACTACTTGGAATGTCTCAAAATCAGTCGCGATGAGTATTACTCAAACTCATAAGAACGCACCGTTGATTTCCCCGAGCCGGACTGTCCGAAGATGCTACAGGAGTCTCAGTGAACTAGAAAGCCGATGGAGACGGGTTCTGACGCACGCTAGGATGGGTAGCCTTGATTCCAACAGCTGCTGCTCGCGCGCGTTTTTCGCGACATCGACATTTCGGACCTCGGTGTAAGGTGAGAAACGGTCTTCAGAGACATTTCTGACGTCGTTTTGCGTTCCAATGGCTGAGCTAGCAGAAAGATTATGTATGTTATCTTCGACCGTACTCCATTTGCCTGCCCCATGTACGCAAACTGAAGACAGTGGTGTGACGAGCTGCCCGACAATAGAGACGTCACCTGCAAAGTTCATTTGGAGATCGTCCCTGCCGACGGAACCCCTCCACTTGCAGTCTCCCATCAGCTGCGCGAATTCACTGTAGCCGAGGGTCGCATTAGAGCATTCGAATGGCAGGCAAGATGGCTTGACATCGACGGTGAGGTAATGTGGGCTTCCACTGACGTCGAAGATACCGACGAGTCTACTGCCGTCACACTTGACGCTGCCTGTACTCTGTGTGCTTGTTTCATTTATGAGACTGCGAGGCGGCTGTGATATCTCGAGCGGTCCAGCAATGGAAACGTCCTCGCTCGAGTCTATCCGAAGATCGGCCTCGCCGGCCGTACCCGACCTGGTACCTCCTTCAACTGGCTTCTCGACAATATCGAGTGCGAGTGGCGCATCCTTGCGTTCGATCAGTTTGTTGGTCGGTATGGTGTCACTTAAGATACCGGCTTCCGTCTCCTTTGCCGCCATGTATCGAGACGAATTGGAGTCTTCCTCTGCCATGGCACGGCCGAAAATCAGGTAGGGTCGAGGACGGGAGAGGGCACGCTGAGCAGAACGCAACCTGTTCTTATCCTTTTATATCCTTTCATCACGAGGCAGCAGCGCATGCACTCGTGGATCGTGGCCTTACGCGCGTCACTAAAGATGGTTAATCAGAATAAGCTCATTGTTCGTGGCTATGCAGAAGACGCCTATCATATTGCTGCACAGGCACGACCGTCTTAGAAGAGCGTGCGTGTAAGGGTTGCACAGAGCCGTGTTGCGCGACGACAGGGGACAAGTCTTGTTCTCAAATGCGGCAAACTCGCAGCCGGGAAACTTGAGGCACTGGTGAGCCCTGAATCGATGAACATCCACTGGCAACCCTGCACAACTGACAGGAGGTCGCCCGGTGAAATGTGAAAATGGTTTTAGCAACGAAGACCGATCCAGAACGAGAACTGAGGATGCGCGGAACGGCATCAGATAGACGCGAGACAAGATGAAAAGCGACAAAGTGGGGTGATCACTGATGTGAGACAGAGGTGGCGAGGAGTTGCGCATGGCACGCAAGGAATAGACCAGAAAGTAGGTCGATATACGAAGGTTTGAGTACGCATGAGCAAACAGGTAGTACTGGGTTGTACAGCGAGAGCAATGAGATGGTGGTTGAGGCGTAACTCCGGTGCAACGTGTCTGTGGGAGGGTGGTGGCGCGCGGTTCAAGGTCTTTAATTCAGTGGTGCGGGGTCAGCCCGCCAAGCCAGGCGCAGCATGGCTCGAGCTGGTTGCTGTCACGCGGACCGTCCTAGTGCAGCGCTGGGCTGTCTTTATCGCCTGACCACCCGCCTCCTAGGTTCGAATCATCTACCACGGGACCAGACGCAACGATTGACTCATTGCTTGCACTCTCCAGGCCAGGTTCAGGGAAGAAAGAGGTTGAAATAATAGAAAAAGGGTAAGCGGCAATGGCGTAATGACGCTACCGTCCGAATGTCGAAATCGCAGAACAAGTGACGAAGTTTTCTACAAACTCCGCTCGCTCCTTGGACTCATTCAGTCCTTTTCAGATTCAACTACAACCCTCGTGCGCTTTTGCACTCTATTTGCGCAAATACTTGCGCTGGGTACACGGAAGGTGTTGAAGTGCATGACCTTCGACATAACGAGCAGACATCTGGTTAAGAGGGTACCCAGCTCCGTGGCCGTATTGTGCGCTTCGGCCACATTCACGGATCGCTTGTTTGGATCGCATTGCGCATTTTCCGGCTTGCTTCTCCGCCGTCGCACTTTGCTTCCCTGCTCCTGCGGGTAGCGTTATGGCGCGCTCACCACGGTTTGTACCCATTATCTCAACTCTTCGACCTCATCCTCCTCTTGCGCCCATATCCCCTCTTGCGCATTTGCTGCCCGTGCCTCGTGCAGCTCCCCGTGTGCGCTCTTGTGCATAATCTCTCTATTGTCTGTTTATTGTCTTCCGCTCTTTGCCTACGTCGCTCCACATTCTCGTATTGTCGCCTACGCCGACGCTTCGGCAGCTGCACTCGATCTGTGCACTTTCTTGCGCAGCCTCTCAATTTCTTATCGTCCCGGTATCAAGCTCCATGTTGTATGAGATGGTTATTATATCACCAAAAATGCGTCTATGCCGGCTAAGATGAGATGGATGGGATTCAACCACCAGAAGAACGAACGGCGCTGGTCAAGTGCGATTGTCTGTCGCCTCAGCTCCGCCATTTCCTGCTCGTGCGCACGTATCGCTTGCTGCTCCCTCTCTGCAGCGGCCTTGCGCTCTCTCTTCATGCTCTCGCGGAGTTTTTCCACTTCGCCCTGAGATTTCCGGAGCTGCTCCGCGTGCAGCTTATTTTGCTCCTGCATCATCGCTGCATGAGCTCCGTCCAGTCGACTCACGCAGTCGTTCAGCCTCGCCATCTCTTCTTTGGCTTTCTCCTGTTCCTGCGCGAGGCGTTCAGCCTGAGCCCGTAGGTCGTGAGCCATCGTCTTCGCCTCCCGCATCCTCGCGGCGCTGGCCTCGTTCTCCCTGCGCATGCTCTCTTGCAGCTCATGCCTCTGACGTGCTGCTGCCTCTCGCTCTTGTCGGAGATGCTCAGCCTGGGCTTGCATCTCATGAGCTTGAGTTTCCGCGAGCTTCCTCAGCCTCTCAAGTTCGGACTCTTGCTTCCGCATCTTCTCCATCATCCTCGCTTCTGCGGCCACGTTCTCCTTGTGCATGGTCTCGCGCAGCACGTGCATCTTGCGCTCTGCCTCCGCTCGCACCTCTCGGAGATGCTGGTCGAGAACCTGACCCGCACCTGTCTGCAAGACCGTCTTGCCCTGGTTGATCATCTCGTCCTGGATGGCGAGCTCCACGGTTGGTGCGTTCTTGATGAGCTCGCTCACGATCTTCTCCGCCTCCGCCTTCGCGTTGGGGTCTACGTTGGAGATCATGGCGGTGCCGGCGCCGTTCGAGATCATCGTCCGCCAGGTGGCGGTCTCGCAGAGCTCATCAAAACGATCGTAGCCCTCTTCGTCCGGAACCGTGTCCCACATCGTCGTACAAAGCGTGAGATGGTCCATCGCTACATCGCCGCAGAGGCTTTTGACCATGTTGGAGACACGGTCGGCGGTTTGCGAGAATTTGTTGTCGCTGATACGGTGCAAGTATAGTACGCCCGTGACCCAGACGCGATGCTCCCCCCTGTCATGAGAATGCATGCCATTCAGTAAGCCTTCTTTGCCATTGCAACCGACCATAGAAGAGACGCACATGTCTGCAAGACGATGAGCGATGTCTACAAGGACATCGGCCTCTTTTTTGCCAGCGTGCGTGTCGTCAATGCCAGGGGTATCGATGACGACAACGCGTTTTCCGTCCACCGTAGCTTCGATAACGTTGATATCGCTGGTACACGACTGAAGACCCTTGCCGACCTTCTGGTGCTTCGAAGCGATCAGATTCGTGAACTGTTTTGGAAACAGAGACATTAGTCGCCACGACCACAACATCAACTCGCAACGTACTGTGGACTTTCCGACGCCCGACTGTCCGAAAATGCTGCGCCGGGGGTCAGTAAAGTGCAATGTGAAGATTTGCATGCAGCTACGAACGCTATTATTGGGCTTCCCGATTCCAAGAGCTGTTTCTCGCGCAGGAGTTTGTGAGGATCTCGGACCGCATCGGGAGGCGGGATCTCGCGTGCAAGGGCATTGTCAACGTCGCCTCGTTGCTCATTGCCTGAGTTGGCTGAATTTTGACGCAGGGTCGACTTGGCTGTACTCCACGTGCCCGCACCACGGATGCGCTTCGACGACTGCCTTGGTGTGGCTAGCGGCCCGGTGATGGTGACCCCGCTATCAAATTTCATCTCGATATCGTCCTTACCGGCTGCGCCTGTCCATTTACAGTTCCCAAACAGTTGCGCGACGCTTTCATAGGTCAAAGTCGCATCGCTGCATTCGAAAGACTCGTTGGATGGCTTGACATCGACGTCGATGTAGCGTCGACTACCACCGACATCGAAGGTGCCAACAAGTCTGCCGTTGTTGCATGCGACCAAGCCAGAAGCGACCAAACCAGGAGCGGAAACCATCTACTCGGCTACCAGTTGGTCGTTGGTTCGTATGGCCTTTGGTGCGTATAAGAGAGACTCAGTAGAGCTCCACAAAGTATCGTGGTGTTGGGGTCGGGCTGATTAAAGTAGTCGGAGATTTGGTCCGACCTTTTAACTTCGATCCAGGTTTCTTTGGTGTGTTGGACATCGAGACGAAAGCAAACCGAACGGCAATCTGAGATATCAACCCTGCATTCATACGCTTACAGTCTGTCCCCGGTGTCGGCTCTTGCGGGGAGCTCGCTAACAAAGCCTCGCGCTAGCCTGGTTGAGAATGACTTGAATGCAAAAGCAGGGCCACGGAGGTATCCAGCTGTTTTCCTCCCGACAAGTTGCATTTGCTCGCGGTCTGCCTCGCATTCACCATGCGCGCGCACAAGGCTTTGCGCATCATGTTGTCATTCATTTCGCAAGCGCGCGAGGCCTGGATCACATGTTGTCATTTAACCGCCGCAATTGCCTCATGCCGCGATAGTTGCGGGACACGCCTGCGCGGTGCTGCTCCGCCGATAGCCGGCCACGAGTTTGACACGATAAGGAAAGTCCCATAGTTTGGGCGAAAACGTGAACTAATGTTTTGGACAATGCCCTATCTCGTAAATTCGAGTAGCATGCAAGGTGCATTCCCAGCGAGAACATGGGACAGGAACCTACGAGCGCCCGGGAGCATTACAGAAGCATCTCAGTCAAATGCAACTGTTCGGGCGCCGTTGAGCCGGGCCATTTGGGCACCACTGCAGCGGAAGCATCCAGCGATAATTTGCTCCATGGAACGTCGATGCATCGCATCGGGAACATCCTAGCTGCATGAGTCTATTGCGGTCAAGCTGTTTGTGGCGAGCAGCCGCCGTTCTAGTGCTCAAGACCAGAACCATTATACAAAAGAAACAGCTAGCACCAGTTAATATTGTATCAAGCATCTGCGATCTCTGAGTGGATGTTTTCAAACGTTTGTATCAGCGTTGTTTGCAGCCAGGACAGGAGGAACAGATGGAACACACCGGAGGAAACCATAAACATGTTTCTCACACCTCAAGCCGCAGCGAAGAAATCTGATGGTCAACATCCTTCGATTGATCCTTTCTTAAAATATCTGGAATGCATAATAAGGGAATTTACTGCGATCGCAATATCTTCGGACGGAAAAGATCGGGCAATCCGTTGTGGCAAACTGGGAGTTGACTCGTCCTACCCTTTCTTCTGATATAACAGCCCTGTCCATCCAGAAATGCGGCTCGACTCGTGCTCAAGTTTACATCGACCATCTTGCAACTGTAGACATATATACAGTACAGGGCAGCATCGGCTCTTGCACCAGCACCAATCATTGTATCACCCGTTTCTCTCACTGATTGAATCAGACCATTCAAAGCACCGTGTTGAACATTTTGATTTCGAAAAGAGTGACTCAGATCCTTGATATGAATAATTATGATGGTGTCTGCAGGGTGGTGTAGTTTATTGTCGGATCTAGAATTGAGTAAAACTGTACATGAGTTCGCCTGGTTCAAACTTGTATGGGCTCATTTCTGACAATGGGAATTGTCGGTTCCGAGTCTTGCTTCCGCAGAGCTCCTAATATATGTATACGGAGGCGGCGCGACGTATCATGCGATTGACAACGCGTTGTCACACGCCCGTCCCGCCGATGGATGATGACTCTGACGCTGACGCTGACACCGGCACCATTTCATTCTTGTTCACCGCTGGGTTAAAGATTCTAAAAATTGCAAGGCAAGTTGGCCGCGGCCGGCCACCTGGAACTCGGCTGAGGCAGAGGGAAAGTTTCACTACTGTATTATGCGCTGTGCGACACTTTAGAGAATGAAACTGTACACTGAATAGTACTACTGTACACTTTCCCAGAGGCTTATATCTTCAATGTGCCTGGCACTACCACCAGGTAGCAGGATTCAACCACCATAATAGTCCACGTGACGGTTTGGAGAGAGCCGCGGCCTGTCTCTGCATATCATCGATCTCAGACTGAAGTGTCGACATTGCCTCCAGCACTCTTGCCGACTCAGCCTCCTCCTCCTTGTGTAAGAGTCCTTTCAGCTCCTTCATCTTGCACTCTGAGCTCTTGAGCTGCTGCAGTGGACGCTCCTGTAGCCCGTTCACGTTCTCTCGTTCCTGTTGCAGATGCTCAGCCTGCTCTTGCTGCCACCCACGAACCTGTTCTCCTGCCTGCTCCCTCAACTTCGTGACTTCAGACTCTTGCGCGCGTGTCAGCTCCTGTGTCTTCGCCGCTTTAGCATCCTTCTCCTTCTCCAGTGTCTCGTGCAGCTGGTTCAACTTGCGCTCCGCCTCAGCTTGCATCTCTCTAAGATGTTTGCTGAGAACCATCCCCGCGCCGGTCTCCGCAACCGTCTTTCTCTGATTGACCATCTCGTCCTGGATGGCAACCTCAACCGGCTGCGCGTTCTTGATGAGCTCGCTCAAGATCTTCTCCGCCTCGCCCCTTGCGTCGACGCTGACGTTGGAGATCATGCCGGTGCTGGCACCCATCGTGATCATCTCCTTCCAGGCGCCGGTCTCGCAGAGCTCATCGAAGCGATCATTACCTTCATCCTCTGGAACCCTGTCCCACATAGTGGTGCAGAGCATGAGATGGTCCATCGCGCTATTGCCGCAGAGGTTCTTCAATATGTTGGAGATTCGGTCGGCGGTTTGTGAAAACTTGTTGTCGCTGATGCGGTGTAGGAATAGCACACCAGTGACCCAGATGTGGTGCACTCCCCTGCAGACAGAACGCGTACATTTCAGTAAGCACGTCGCCTCCCATCCTGAATATGACCAAATGTAAGCTCACATGGCTTTGAGATGATCGGCAATGGCGACAAGGACATCGGCCTCGCTCATGCTTGTGTTTGTGTTGTCAATGCCAGGAGTGTCGATGATGACAATAGGTTTTCCGCCGACTTTGGCCTCGACGACGCCAATCTCGCTGGTGCAAGACTGGAGACCCTTGCCGACCTTCTGCATCCCGGAAGTGACGAGGTTGACGAACTTGTAGAAGCATGACAATTAAGTCAGTCACTACGAACGCAAGACTGACACCGTCATAACTTACCGTTGATTTTCCCACGCCTGACTGCCCAAAGATACTACAGAAGAATCAGTGAGTCGCCAAATATGCTGAAGCGGGCTGTGCGTACGCTATGATCGGAGCTCCGGATTCCAATAGCTGCCGCTCACGTAGGAGCTTGACGGGATTGCGGACTGCATGTTGAGCCGGGAAATGGTCGACAGGAACACTGGCAACATTGCCCTGAGAGTAGTTGGCAGTGATGGCCGGGAGTAGAGGCGGGGTCGAATTCTTTGCGTTCCACGTGCCTGCCCCACGGATTCGCATTGACGACGGCCGTGGTGTCGTAAGCGGCCCTTTGATGGAGACGCCCCCTGTAAAGTCCATCTCGAGGTCGTCCTTACCAACCGTACCCACCCACTTGCAGTCCCCGAACATCTGCTCAACGGTATCGCAGATCAAGATTGCATTGTCGCATTCAAACGACTGGTTGAGCGGTTTGACGTCGACACTGAGGTAGCGTGGGCGTCCACCGATGTCAAAGGTGCCGACGAGTTTGCCTTTGTTACACTTGACAAAGCCTGTGACGGCTTTGTGGGCGTGAGTTGATGATGGTAGTATCACCTCGAGAGGTGCGGTTGTAGGAGCGTCCTCGCCCGAGTCCGTCTGAAGATCTGCGTTTCCGTGGGTGGTGGTAGGCAGAGACGACAGAGGGTTCGGCACGTCGAATACGTTGAAGAGCTGAGCAAAGATGTGAGTAAATATCAATCACGGATCAGCCAAACTGAGTTGTCACCTTGTTCAAGTAACCCTCGCGTACGAGGCCAACATCTCCGGTCATATCAACAGTTGTCGGGTACCAGAGGCAGCGGCCTTCGGCACATCGGTTTAGGAAGCGCATGTAACGAAACTGGTTAGAGCCGTCCTCAGCCATGGCACGATGAAAAGTCAGATGGAATCGAGAATGAGGGAAGGAGTTCTGGGCGAAATAGTATTCTGTTCTTATCCATTCACGTCCTTTCATCACGGGGCAACAACGCACGTGTTCGCGGATCGAGGCTCTGGGCATGCCGCTGAAGATGAAGTAAGCATAATACGCTCGTTGTTCGGAAGAATCAATGACAATGGACGGGCATGCAATGACGCAGGGTGGGGTGTTGGCGGTGCGTCGCTGGAATCTTCTTGTGCTGGCTGTGTACAAGCGCCTCTCATGCTGCTACAGAGAGATGCTCATCTCGGAGAAGCCTGTGTACAAGGGTTACAACGAGCTGTGCTACACTGCGACAGGGGCCAAGTTCGGTCTTCAACCGCGGCCAACTCATAGCCGGGAAACTTGAGACGCTGGCGAGTCACCGCCTGAGTCCAATATCGGAATATCGCCTTGGGAGACGCAATACGAATCTCCAATTCGAGAGCCGAGTCGGCCCGGGACCGCTGGCGGGTGCGAGACGAGACGAGGGACGACCAATCGACTCGGAGGCGATGTGAGACAGCGGCGGCGAGGCTGTTCGCACGGGCATGCAAGGGATATACAAGGATATAGACCGAGACATGAAGGGCGAGATATGTGTGATTGGATGGGTAGCACTGAGGTGAGAACGAGAACAATCGGTTGATTACTGAGGCGCAACACCCCTGATGGGTTTGGCAGTAACCTGTACACCATTATTACCACGCTGAAAAATCAGTGCCAGCATCGTGTTCGCGAGTGCTGAGTAACAGTGCGTTTGCGCTCTCGTCGCACACGCAGAGGTGCTAGACCCACGATTCACATGCAACATGAGCTTACTATGTGGTCACGCTGATCACACAACTAGTATGGGTCTAAATGGGCAGCGGTGATAGGGAAGCACGTATGAAGCAGAGGGTAGGTCGTCTACTTGAGGGAAGCGATACGCGCACGCAAGGGCGATGCTCAGGAGATGAGCTTGCAGGCGGTGTCATGGGTTTGAGAGCAACTGGAACGTGAAGAACGCCTGCGAAAGGAGTAGGAGTGGCAGGACGGGAGAAGGAACTGATGCGCGAGAGAACCCGAGGAGATCGAGCCCAACACAGCAAGATCCTGCTGTTGACTATATTTTGGCGCAAGTCGAGTAGCCTTCCTCGATTAGTTCTCCGGTTGCGTCGGCGAACAAGACGAGGGTCTCGAAGGTGGGTGGGTCCCAAGGTCTTTGGTACAGCAGCGCAGGTCGAATTCATGATGGCCAAACCAGTTGCACTGCAGCTCGAGCGTGTTGTCACTGCGCGCAAAGTCTTGTGCTCGCACCCTTCGCCGACTTGGTCGCCTGGCCACATGTCTTCTACACCCAAGCCATTCAACATGGGCTGGATCTGACACGCGAATGGTCTTGCCAGAGAAGAAGGAGTCCAGGTTTACGGGAAAGGGTAGACGGTGGTGGCGACGACGACGCCACGGTTCGGAAGTTGTCAAATCTGTAAACCAAGTGACGAAGTCTCCGCCAAACTCCGCTCGCCCTTTAGACTCGTTCAGTCTTTTTCAGATCCAACTGCAACCCTCGTCCGCTTTGGCACGCTCCTTGTGCTCGCCGTTTCCAAACTGGAAATCGTAAATTCTTGCGCAAAATGCGTGCGCTGGGTACATAGACACTGTCGAAGTGCATGAAATTCGCGCCAATTCGATACGTGGGCGGACATCTGGTTGAGAAGAAGCCCGGCCACGTTCATAGCGATGTTTCATTTAATCATATTCCTTGCAAGGAAAACTTGGTACAGGTTCGGCGATGTATTTCCGTTCGGATCCCGCACATTTTACTCAGCGGTGATCAACGCTGCTGTCCCACCTTCTCGCGCGCAGATTGCCTCTTCGCCTTTGCTATGCTAGCCTCGCTGTCCTTTCGCACTTTCTCGCAACTTTCTTGCCTGGGCTCTCTGTCGACACTCGGTTTTCTCTTGTTCTTATCGGTAATACCTACTTGCACTTTTAACCCCGATTCTCGGGTATACGCATCTCGTCCGCCTTTGCTGCGCGCAGCTCGCTCTCCGGGTGCGTCCTTAGCCAGTTGCTGTGGTCTCGCTCTATAGTTATCTTACTTGCTGCTGTGGCACTCGCAAGTCGCAAGTATTGCCTCCTGGGCCTTCGCTTCGGCGATTACGTCCTACCTATGCGCTTTCGTGTGCAACTTCTTCATGAGCCTTCTTATTGCAGTCTTCCCGTCTCGCTCTCCTCTCTCTTCCACGACGACCAAGATACTAATTAAATAACTAGACACGCGCTGACCAAATAAGGTTGGCGGGATTTATCCACCAAAAGAACGAACGCCTCGGGCTGGCAAGTGCCCGGGCCTGTCGCGTCAGCTCCGCGATCACATGCTCGTGCACACGTCTCGCTTGCTGCTCCCTCTCTGCGTCGGCCGCGTGCTCTCTGCGCATACTCTCGCGAAGTTCTTCCATCTCGCGCTGCGCCTTCCGCCACTCCACCAGGAGCTGCTGAACGTTCAGCGTGGTCATATCTTGGTGCTCACGCGTCTGCACAATTGCTGTGCTGGCCTCTCCCAGTCTACTGACGCTCCCGCGCAATTCTTCGATCTCCCCAGCATTCTCCTGGCCCTGCCTGAGGAGCTCAGCCTGGGATTGCAGATCACGAGTGTGGGCTTGTGCAAGCTTCTTGAGCTTGCCGAGCTCGCGCTCTTGCGCACGCATCGCCTTCGTCAGCCTCGCCTCTGCTGCAGTGCTCTCCTTGCGCATGGCCTCGCGTAGTGCTCGCATCTTGCGCTCCTCCTCCACTCGCGCCTTCTGAATGTGCGAAGAGAGAATTTGTCCTGCACCAGTCTGTGCCACGGTTTTTTCCTGGTTGACCATTTCGTCTTGGATGGCGAGCTCTACAGGTCGTACGTTCTTGATGA
>Ga0247815_10002284_pt1 | contig 14203 bp, 14 predicted proteins | sample UWRJL194509B1_FD_181014 | JGI IMG/M metagenome (GOLD analysis project Ga0247815, IMG submission 181014) | Plant litter microbial communities from Arlington Agricultural Research Station in Wisconsin, United States - UWRJ-L194-509B-1 | ecosystem: Environmental > Terrestrial > Plant litter >... | reverse complement strand
TAATGAGTTATTTCTTACAAAGTAAAACGGTAAACGTCGCATTAGTGCTTACAAACAATGCAAACGCCGGTGTTTTGCAAAAAGCTGCACAATTTAACGTGCCCACGCTGGTGTTTACAAAAGAGGAACTAAGCAACGGCTTTGTGCTGCGCCATGTACAGGCATTTAACCCAAGCCTTATTGTGCTGGCAGGCTTCCTGTTAAAGTTCCCTGCAGATATTATTGCGGCATACCCCGGGCGTGTAATTAACATTCACCCTGCGCTGTTGCCACACTATGGCGGCAAGGGTATGTATGGTATACACGTGCACCGCGCCGTTCATGAAAATAAAGAGAAGGAAAGCGGCATTACCATACATTATGTAAACGATAATTATGACGAAGGCAACGTGATATTTCAGCAAACAGTAGCTATTGAGGAGTGCCTGTCGCCCGAAGAAGTGTCGCTTAAAGTGCTTGCGCTGGAGCATGAACATTTCCCGAGGGTTATTGAGAAGTTGTTGTTAGATAATTAGATTTTAGACTGATAGATGATTTGATTTAGGGATGTTATAATGTAAACTATGAAATACTTTTCTTTGCTACTGCTTTTTTGCGCACTGCTTAGCTGCAATAATAAAAATGAAAAGGTGCATGTTAATATGCCTTTATCTAAAACGCAGGAAAAATGCGATACTGAATTTGAAGTCTTTTTCGAAAAGTTTGCTTCCAATAGTGCTTATCAGGCGGAACATATAAAGTTTCCATTGAAAGAATCATACAGCGATCCGGATACCGGTTATGAAACCACAAAAACAGAATATATTAACTCAAAAGATTACCATTACCGTAAGTTCCCAAAAAAGAACGAAGCATCTAAATTTGAGAATGGTGCCTTTACTGTTACGGTTGATAAGCAAAAAGACACAGTATTTAGTAAATGGCGGGGTATAGATAACGGAATTTATGTAGACTTTAAATTTGTATTTACAGATGGCTGTTGGTACATGGTAGAAGTTGATGACCAGTCTATATAATATATTTACGCCAATTGCAATTCAATATACGCTCCTAATTTAATCGGATTGAAGCCCAATCTGAAATCTAATAATCTAACAATCCAAATGTCTCATCAAATACATATATATACAGATGGCGCTGCCAAGGGCAATCCCGGTCCCGGGGGCTATGGCGTGGTCATGGAGCTTGTGGGGCAGGCCTACCGTAAAGAGTTTTACGAGGGCTTTAGGCTTACTACAAACAACCGTATGGAGCTGCTTGCCGTAATTGTAGGGCTTGAAAAATTAAAGGCACCCGGAATGAGCGTGCTTGTGGTAAGCGACTCTAAGTATGTGGTAGACTCTGTAGAAAAAAAGTGGGTATTAGGCTGGGAGAAAAAAGGTTTTGTAGGGAGAAAGAATCCCGACCTGTGGAAGCGCTTCCTTAAAATATACCGCCAGCATAAAGTAGATTTTAAGTGGATAAAAGGGCATAACAACCACCCGCAAAACGAAAGGTGCGACCAGCTTGCCGTTATGGCATCTATGCAGCCGATACTTAATATAGATGCTTTTTATGAGCAGGAGGGAAGGCACATATAGCCGTCATGCCTGCTCATAAAAAACAACTGTACTTTTTTTAGATCCCAACAACATATAATACAAAAGCACCAACTGCTATAGCAGGTAATACACTACTTGCCAGTATTATTATGAATAATTTGTTAGAAATCTCATTACTCTCTTTCTGTGTTTTGATGTAAGGTAACATAGTCGATTTTTTTAAGGTGTACTTAAAGTTAATATTAATTTGAGTGAAGCAGTGTGAATGCTGCGTTAAATATAACGTTATAGTACATACAAAATTACTGTAATGGTCATATTTAACATTTGAATATTAAATATTTACACTCTTTTTTGTAATCTGTATAAAAAAAGATATAATTTCTTACAATAATTGTTTGTAGGTCGGTTAAAATAAATTGTTGTATAATTTTCTGCATTACCTGTTAACCTTCATCATGGGCGCGTTCTAAAATGCTCCTTACCTCTTCTTCAACCCATTCTATAAGCTTCTGGTTGTTAAAGGCAAACCAGTCATTGCGTACCTCCGATCTTTCAATCGCTTTTTTAAAATTTCTAAAAGGCTTTTCGTCATCAAGTATATCAAACAATTCCTGTTTAAACTTTCCGTCGGGCAGGGCAATGGCAAAATCTTCCATAATGGTAAACTGCTCTTTAGATCCCGGCCTTTCTATTTCCTGGTAGCTGTAGTTGTTTTCCAGTTTTTTATAGGCGTCTTTCCACGGTGCCACATCATCAATAAGGTCTTCATTAGGTACAAAAATAAGTTCGCCTGTTTTAGTATTAAGGTAGCATTGCATGCCGGTATGCAGTTCGTCTGCAATTTCTTTTATTTGTTCGCTTGTTAGTGGGGTCATATAAGTAAATAATTTTATATCTTTTGTAATATGTATTTCAGTCCTAATCCTATTATAATTGCTAAGGCAAAACTAATTAAAGTGCCTAAAAGGATATATTCTGTTAGTTTCTTTTCTTTAGATTTAGTAAGGTCTCCAAATCTGAAAATTGATTTTGCAGCAAGCAGATAGCCAATTCCTTCAAAGAAGTCGATACAAATAAATAAAATAATTAAGAGCCTTTCTATTATACCAATGTATTTTCCTGCATCTATTAACGAGTCGTTATTAATATTACTGCTTATTACATTTGCCCACTTTGCAACAAGTTGACGTATAATAATGGGAGAAACATTAAATATGATTATAGCTGCTATTGCCAGTGTTAATATGTAGCGTGAGGTTAGTGCATTTAAATTAATAATATATGGATAATACAAGTGCACAACAATAGCGATTACACACAAATGCATTAATTGGTCGCCAAAAAACCAGAATGTATCCTGGGCAGGATACTTTTTAGAAAGTGCTATTTTAGTAATGTCTATAAAATAATGTGTAGATATTATTAGCAATAATGCAGTAAGATAGTAAGAGAAATTTATAAATAAAAAAGGTGTTAGCAATAGTGTGTGGGCGGCTATGTGATAATATAAAAATTTAGATTTATAGCCATGTAAATTTTTGTTGGTTACCCATTTTTGCGGTTGCAACAAAAAATCGCCTGCTAAATGTGCTAATATAAGCTGTAATGAAAATTCTAACATAAGTCGGATATTTTGCTTTTATAAAATTGTATTGCCTTTAAAATCTCTTCAAATCCGGCTTTTTTTAATTCTCTGCTTATCTGGCTTTGCTGCTTAGTAGTTTTTAGTGCAAGCTCGGTTTGGCTTAAATGTGGATTTTGTAATGTTAAAAAAACGGTATAAGCTAAATTTGCATTCCAGTTTTCAATTTGAAAGGCTATTAAGGCTAAAATTACAGTCATTGTTTTGTCAAATTCCTGCCATGGGGTTTTTATTGCCAAAGTTTGCTTTTTTAAATTTTCAAAACTTTCACCTGAATTGATAAATGCCGATCCGTTAGACATACTTACTGTTTTATATTCAAAACTTTTATCTCCTATACCAATAGATATCCTTGCATCAAGATTTTTGTCTAATTTTCGTAATGCAGATTTTATGTAAATGGCTGCTTCAAGTGCGTTTGTGGGTTCAACTTCCAGCTGAAAGCTATCTCCGCGATATATTTCCCAGGTTTTAGGGCTTTTGCCAAATTGACCCAGTGCCTCAGTTAATGTTTTTACAAGAACATCCTGCGAAATTTTTCTTGAGTGAACTACATCGCCCGTTAATATCGAAACCATAATTAATTAATTATAACCAAATTTAGTTATATTACCTGTTATAACCAAATTTAGTCATAATTTTGTTTATAACACTATTTGGTTATAATGCCTTTAAAGCCTCTATCCCATCATAATTTAAATTGATAGTTTGCATATTGCTTCTGTGCAACTAATGCATTATCTTTGCGCCTTTAAAACCGACTCCAGTTTATGAACAAATTACTCATTGTGGGTACTGTAGCTTTTGATGCTATAGAGACGCCTTTTGGCAAGACCGATAAAATACTTGGTGGCGCTGCTACTTATATAGGCCTTTCGGCTTCATTTTTTAATGTACAGTCGGCCATTGTGTCTGTTGTAGGCGAAGATTTTCCACAGGAATATCTTGACCTTTTAACAAACAGGGGTATCGATATATCTGCTATAGAAATTGTAAAAGGCGGCAAAACATTTTTTTGGAGCGGCCGTTACCATAACGACCTTAACAGCCGCGATACACTGGATACACAGCTTAATGTACTGGCCGATTTTCAGCCAAAAGTACCGGCTAACTTTACCGATGCCGATGTGGTTATGCTGGGTAACCTGCACCCTATTGTACAAACAGGTGTGTTAGACCAAATGACAGTTAAGCCTAAGCTTGTGGTACTGGATACCATGAACTTCTGGATGGACTGTGCTTTGGCAGACTTATTGCAGGTTATAAAACGTGTAGACGTTATTACTGTAAACGACGAAGAGGCACGCCAGCTGACCGGCGAATACAGCCTTGTTAAAGCGGCTGCAAAAATACACACTATGGGCCCTGCTTATGTGGTAATTAAAAAAGGAGAACACGGCGCATTGCTGTTTCATGATAAAAAGGTGTTTTATGCACCGGCACTTCCGTTAGAAGAAGTGTTTGACCCTACCGGGGCAGGAGATACCTTTGCCGGTGGTTTTACAGGATATATTGCACAGAGTGAAAACTTATCATTTGATAATATGAAGAATGCGATTATATACGGCTCTAACCTGGCATCCTTTTGCGTAGAGGAGTTTGGCACCCAGCGCATGGAGCGCCTGCAAAAAAGCGAAGTGCACGAACGCCTGCAACAGTTTAAAACACTAACCCAGTTTGATATTGAACTGGAAGACTAAAAGTAAGAATACTAAGGCCTCATTGCGGGGCTTTTTTTAATACAACTACATTACACACAACAACACACACTATTATGAGCGACGCTTTAAAACACGAATGCGGTATTGCTTTGTTACGATTATTAAAGCCATTAGATTATTATAAAGAAAAGTACGGTACAGCTTTTTATGGCATACAAAAAATGTACCTCCTTATGGAGAAGCAGCACAACCGCGGACAGGACGGTGCGGGCTTTGCGAGCATAAAGCTGGATGTTAAACCCGGCCAGCGCTACATAAGCCGCGTGCGCTCCAACCAGCAGCAGCCCATACAGGATGTTTTTGCACAAATAAACGACCGCATTAACGAGGAGATGACTAATCACCCGGAGTATGCTAACGATGTGCAGGCACAAAAAGACCAGATACCATACCTGGGCGAAGTATTTTTAGGCCACGTGCGCTACGGTACCTTTGGTAAGAACAGTATAGAGAGTGTGCACCCATTCCTTCGCCAGAACAACTGGATGCACCGTAACCTTATTGTAGCCGGTAACTTTAACATGACTAATGTTAAGCAGCTTTTTGACAGCCTTGTAGAACTGGGCCAGCACCCTAAAGAGCTTGCAGATACCGTTACGGTAATGGAAAAAATAGGTCATTTCTTAGATGATGAAGTTTCTGACCTGTACCAGCAGTGCAAGAATGAAGGCTTTAGCAAACAGGAGGCTTCTCCCGAAATTTCCGACAGGCTTAATATTGCCCGCATCCTTAAGCGTGCTTCCAAGCAGTGGGATGGTGGTTATGCAATGGCGGGTATGTTAGGCCACGGCGACTCGTTCGTGTTCCGCGACCCGGCAGGTATACGCCCGGCATATTACTACCAGGACGATGAGATTGCTGTTGTAGCATCTGAACGACCTGTGATACAAACGGTATTCAACGTAAATTTTGAAGACGTGCAGGAGCTCGATCCGGGCCATGCCATCATCATTAAAAAGAACGGAAAAATATCTGTAGAAGAGATTATAACCCCTACGGTTAAAAAGGCGTGTTCGTTTGAGCGTATTTACTTTTCACGCGGCAGCGATGCAGAAATATACCAGGAGCGTAAAGACCTTGGTAAGCTTGTATTGCCACAGGTGCTTGAAGCAATAGATAATGATACCGATAATGCTGTGTTCTCGTACATACCCAATACCGCCGAAACATCGTTTTACGGTATGGTAGAGGCGGCGCAGGACTTCCTTAACCAGCGCAAGAACAAACATATATTAGAAAACCGCCATACCCTTACAGAGGAAACCCTTGAGGAACTTCTTAAAGTAAAGATTCGTACCGAGAAGATCGCTATTAAAGATGCTAAGCTGCGTACTTTTATTACAGAGGACAGCAGCCGCGACGACCTTGTGGCACACGTGTATGATGTTACTTATGGCGTTATTAAGCCCGAAGATAACCTTGTTATTATAGACGACTCTATTGTGCGCGGTACAACGCTAAAAATGAGCATCATTAAAATGATGGACAGGCTAAACCCTAAGCGTATTGTTGTGGTATCATCGGCACCGCAAATTAGGTATCCTGACTGTTATGGTATAGATATGGCCAAGCTGGAAGGTTTGGTGGCATTTCAGGCTACGCTTGCGTTGCTTAAAGAGCGCGGCTTAGAGCATATTATACATGATGTATATAATAAGTGTAAAGCGCAGGAAAACCTGCCTGATACAGAGGTGGTAAACTATGTAACCGAGTTTTATGCTCCGTTTACAGACCAGGAGGTAAGCGATAAAATAGCGCAGCTGCTGGTTACTAAAGATACTAAGGCAGAGGTTAAAATTATCTTCCAAACGGTAGAGAACCTGCACGTTGCCTGCCCTAAAAACTTAGGCGACTGGTATTTTACCGGAGATTACCCTACGCCGGGTGGTAACCGTGTGGTTAATAAAGCCTTTATTAATTTTTACGAAGGTAACGATGCCCGCGCTTATTAATAATTGCAGATACGGAGATTGCAAATTTATATTTTTTTGTTAAAAAAGTGCATTTTACCGATTTAATCGTGTATTATATCTAAAAACCTTGCACGGTACGTCAAATGCTTTTATATTTACCCAAAATAGCATTAGTAAAATTAAATTTTACGGTATTTTTGGGGGCCAAAAAAGGGAAAATTTAGATAAATTTTCCCTTTTTTATTTTATGCCTGTTTGTAAATTTCATTTATCTCAATAACATATTATATTGTTTTAATTTTTTTACCACAACGGTAACAAGGTTTTTCACTAAAAATACTAACCTAAGCCTAACATTGCGAATAAGATTACAATCCCGGCAAGAAGGATTAGAGTCCACAGCGCTTTGCGTATTTGCTTTGCGTACTTCCGCCTACGGCGGAATATGTATATGCACTATTGTATAAAACTTAATTTAGTACACAGCTTTGCGTCTTTGCGACTTTGCGTGACAAATTATTTAGACTGAATTATAAATGTGGAATCATTCCTCTATTTTTCCTGATACTTTCCATTAAACGTTTACCATTTCTCTAACCTGTAAGCACTGTCCCAAAAGGCAAATTCCAGCCTGCTTGCCGTTACAAAAGCTGCCGTCATGGCCTCCTGTTGGGCAGGTGTAGCTGTAGCTGCCACTGCATCGCACAAGGCAATTGCCTTAGCTACAATACCTCCAAACTCTTCCCCTGCGTAAGTGGCAATCCAGTCGGCATACGGGTTTTCGTTTTTAGATTGATATTGCAGTATATGGTCGCCCACCTCTTTATAGATCCAGAAACACGGCAGCACCGCCGCCATAGCCACGGCAACATCTGCCCCGTAAGCCATGCTTTGCATAAAGTGTACATAGTGGTGGCAGGTGGGCGATATTGGTGCGCGCCCGGCAACTTCATACTGTTTAAAATAACCGTCGTGCAGCGCGCGCTCTACTACAATGGCACCCTCGGCAAAGCGCACAAAATCCAGCATAGTGTTTACATCGGGCACTTTTGCTGCAATTACAGATAGTGTACGGGCAAAGTATTCCAGGTAATGCGCATCCTGCTGCATGTAGTATTTAAACTTTTCGATGTCGAGTGTTCCGGCAGCCAGTTCTTTTATAAAAGGCATTGCCGTAATAGCATTATATACGGGCAGGGCTTCGTGCCATGCGGTGTTACTCCATTTCATTAATTATCATTTTTTGAGGGTTATAAAAGTGGTTCAGCGGGCCATGGCCGTTGCCTGTGGTAACATCTTTACCATGTAAAATAGCACCATGAACATAGTCCTGGGCTAATGCTACGGCCTGTGCCAAAGTTTCGCCCCGTGCAATGTAGGCGGCTATAGCCGATGACAGCGTGCAACCCGAACCGTGCATATTTTTGGTTTCAATTTTATGAGATGTAAAATGCTCGATAGTTCCATCGGCAGTAAAGAGCAAAGAGGTAAGTTGGTCTTGCTGCAGGTGCCCGCCTTTAAGCAACAGTGCATTGCAACCCTGCTGCATGATTATGTTACCTGCTGTTTGCATATCGTTTACTGTCGCTATTGGCATGTTTGCTAATAATGTCGCTTCATCAAGGTTTGGTGTAATGAGCGCAGACAGCGGAAAAAGTTCAGCCACTATATGCTTCACGGTTTCCTGCGCTATAAGCCTGTCGCCGCTGGTGGCTACCATAACGGGGTCGAGTATTACTGGGATATCGGGATACTTCCGTAGTGTTTCGGCAATTACAGCAACCAGTTCAGGGCTGTGTACCATACCAATTTTTATGGCAAGCGGGCGAATGTCCTGCAATACGGCATCGAGCTGTGCTTTTACAAAGGCAGGCGGTACGCTGTGTATACCGGTAACTCCAAGGGTATTTTGTGCCGTTAGTGCTGTAATAACGCTCATGCCGTAGCAGCCTAAAGCCGAGACCGTTTTTATATCGGCCTGGATGCCTGCCCCACCACCGGAATCAGATCCTGCAATGGTAAGCACCGCAGGGTACGTATATTTTTTCATAATGCTTTTTCTATTTGGTTGCGAATGGCTTCGGCGGCATACGCCGGATTTTCTGCCCCGCATATTGCCGAAACTACTGCAATGCAATCGGCTCCTGCCGTAATAACATCATAGGCGTTATCTGCATTCATCCTGCCTATGGCTACAAGGGGTTTATCTGTCAGCATTCTTATTTTGGCTATGCCTTCAAGCCCCCACTCTGTAACAGTATTGGTTTTTGTGGGCGTGCTAAACACCGGGCTAATGCCCAGGTGCGTTGCATGGCTAACCTCATTTTTATGCAGCTGTTCTAAATATTCTATAGAGTAGCCCAACATAGTACACTGCGGCCATTGCTGCATTACTAAAGATGGTGGCACATCTGTATTGCCCACATGCAGGCCACGGGCACCGCACACAAGTGCAACATCTATATTATCGTTTATAATTAAGGGTACATTGTAGTTATCTAACATACTTTTTAACCTGAATGCCAACCGGGTAAAAGCCTCAAAGCTTTTATGTTTTTCGCGCAGCTGTACCACTTGTGCCCCGCCTTTAATGGCTTGTTCTGTAACCCAAATAATATCGCGGCCTTTACAATCGGCTTCGCTTACCACTAAATACAACCGGTACGGAAAAGCATTATTCATTAAGCTGTTGTGCATTTACGGTTTGGTAAAATTCTTCCCGGGTAAGGTTATAAAGTTTGTCGAGCAAATTCATCTGGAGGCTGCCGGGACCTGCCGATTGTTTTTCGGCTAACTGGCCCGCCACACCCAGCAGTGCCATTGCTGCTGCCGTAGCCTTAAAAACATCGTTTGGCTCATTACCTGCAAATGCAGCTACGAGCGCACTTGCTGTGCAGCCCAGCCCGGTAACCTGCTGCATTAGCGCATGCCCGTTTGTAAGCAGTATTTGGGTACTGCCATTTATAATAACATCTGTCGCCCCGGATACGCATACAATACTGCCAAAATTTGCATTGAGCCATTTAGCAGCAAAAACAGCATCAGTACTTTGATGCACACTATCTACACCCTTTGTTTTTTGCCGGCTCATTTTAGCAAGGGCCATAATTTCTGATGCATTACCGCGAATAACTGTAGGCTTAAAAGCTAAAAGTGCCGCAACCGTTTCGTCGCGGTAAGCTGTTGCACCTGCACCTACGGGATCCAGCACCCAGGGCTTGTTGCTTTCATGTGCCTTTTGTGCCGCAAGCAGCATGCTTTGCACCCAGTACTCATCGAGCGTGCCTATGTTTATTACTGTGGCACTGCAAAGGGCAACCATATCCTTAACTTCGGCATGAGCGTGCGCCATTATTGGAGATGCACCTGCTGCCAAAAGCGCATTGGCAGTATTGTTCATTACCACACAGTTAGTAATGTTATGTACAAGGGGAGAATTTTTCTTTACAGAAATGATGGATTGCCAAAGAGACTCTTTCATATTTTTTAGGTTTAAATAAATATGGCAATAGAGCCTCCCGTGTAAATGGAGTTAGGAACAATGTTCCTGCGCTTTTCCCTACGGCGGTACTAACCGCGTCAGGTTCAAAGGGACTCTCTCAATTCTTTTCAGAATACCCCTAAAGCCAAAGTGTAAATATAAGGATTATGTTTTTGTAACGCTATATTGCTTTAAAAAAAGGGCAGAAACCCTTTGCAATTTATGCAGGATTATATCAATTAATATAATGCAGTCTAAATAATTTGTAACGCAAAGCCGCCAAGCTGTATACTAAATTAGGTTTCGATACAGCGACTGTTAAGTCGCAAAGCTTTGCGACTTAACAGTCGCTTGGTGGGTAAGTGTTCGTAACCCAGCTTTGCGTCTTCGCGACTTTGCGTGACATAAAATGCCATAAAAAATCAGGCTAAGATATATTCGTAAATGGTATTATCGTTGTATAACATTACTGTTTTACTCAGCATCATTGTTTCTGCCGTCGGCATAAATATCGGTACGGTAATGTTCGTCTTCGCCATCCAGCATTTGCAGGTAGCTGCGGTAGCGCGACCATGCTATTTTTTCGTTTTCCAGGGCTTCTTTAACGGCGCAATGGGGTTCGTCTTTATGCAGGCAGTTGTGGTATTTGCACTGGTCTTTTATGGCAAAAAACTCAGGGAAATAGTGGCCTATCTCGGCTTTTTCCATATCTACCATACCAAAACCGCGAATACCGGGAGTGTCTATAATTTTTGCGCCAAAATCAAGGTCAAACATTTCGGCAAAAGTAGTGGTGTGCTGCCCCTGGCTGTGCTGCTCGGATATTTTTTTAGTCTTAAGGTTAAATTCAGGCTGAATGGTGTTTACCAATGTGCTTTTCCCCACACCCGAATGGCCGGAGAACATACTTACGTTATCCTTCATCTCTGCCATTAGCTCATCAATACCCTCGCGGGTTTCAGACGATACCTTTAAGCTCTTATAGCCTATTTTACTGTAAACATGCTCAAGGTACATTTGCTCATACTTCGTTTCTTCGCTATAGGTGTCTATCTTATTAAATACAAGTATTGCGGTAATGCCGTAAGCCTCGGCAGTAACAAGAAAACGGTCTATAAAACTGGTGGTGGTAGGCGGGTTGTTTATGGTAACTAAAAGAAAAAGCTTGTCTATATTGCTCGCAATAATGTGCATTTGCTTAGACAGGTTGACAGATTTTCGTACAATATAATTTTCCCTCTCCTGTATGCCGGTAATAATGCCGGTAACAGTATCGGTAGTTTCTTCAAGGTCAAAGTCTACTATGTCGCCCACGGCAACCGGGTTTGTACTCTTTATGCCCTTCATGCGTAGCTTGCCCTTTATACGGCATTCGTATGCAGTACCATCACCTGTTTTTACGGTATACCAGCTCCCCGTAGATTTATATACCAATCCTGTCATACTGCAAAGATAACAATATCAGCAAAGCTGCATTGCTAAATAATTTTAAAAAAATAAAGGCTACCGTTGCGGGTAGCCTTTATCGTATAATACTTTATAAAGAAAGTTAGTTTTGAAGGATCATCCTGCCCAGTTTATCACTTTTTCTTCTCGAAGAATAAATAATATACTCGTTATCGTTTACCGAAAAATTTACTCCCGGCCTTAATATCAGTTCTTCCTTTATAACTTCTTCAGGGTCTTTACGGGTCATTTTACCTGTTTTATCAAATATAAATAGAGAAGGCACAGCATTATTATAGTTGCCCATAGACCTTATTTCTTCTATATCTGTAATGCCTTTGTTTTTAACGTGGTCATTAATCATTATGCTTAGTTCGCCATTTTTGTAAATTGGGAGCGCACCAAGATATTCCGGTCCTTTACCCATTTGCAATAATGGTATTACAATTGTACCACCCACGTTAAAATTACCACTACCGCCGCTAAAACCAAGCCCTAAAGACATTGTTGTTATAGAAGCCGCCTGTTCTTTAGGCAATACGTTACTCCACTCATGAGTACCGTCTGCTGCAAGGGAGGTAATAATAATTTCGTTCTTTACGTAGGTAACAGGTGTAAAAGCTAATGGACCAATGCCCGACGACTGGCCTACAATAACAAGCTGGTATTCTGATAGCATTATGGTGCCGCCATCGCCACGGCCTATAGTTTGTATAATATTATATAATGGTTTTACGTCTTTACCTTTTTTGGCCCTGCGTTCTCCTATAAGCTTAACTCTTGTAGCATGATCAAGGTCATTGAATTTTACACTTGTAACAGCATTTGTTTTACGGTCTACCGATGCAGAATAGATGCCTTTAAATTCTTTATTTATCCTGCCGCTCTCGCGAACACTGGAGTAAAAGCCCATAAGGTGCAATACATCGCCGCTTGGCACTATCTTACAATTAATGGGAGACTGGTCTTTAACATCAATATTAATAACTTCTTTCGCGAAATTCTTGTCGCTTTTATAAGCATGTATCTCAAAACGTTCTACACGTTCTTTCTTCTTTTTGTCGCGGTAACCTTCGTTAATTACAACAAACACATCATCATTTAGGGCAACCTGAAAATCGGGAATGTAAAATTCGTAATCTTTACGGTCATCATCAAACGTTACTTTTTCAACCGTAGAGAATACAGGTTTAAGGTTATCATCAAAAAGTTTTATTTCATACTTTACAGCATCTTCTTTTTTAAACATCGAAGCGTGCATTACCAGTAAACCGTTTCCGTCCTGTGTTTTCCTGAAATAAAAACTGCCGCGCTCGCTCTTTTTCTCTACTTCAGCTTTAAATAAAATAATCCCGTCTTTACTAAGCTTACCTTCTTCAGATAGTGGTGATGCTACCAGGTTAAATATTTTTTCTTTACGATTGTATACACTTCCCACTACATAAAGTTTGCCGCTTAAAAGATAAATATCTTCAAATTCAACCTCCCTGTCGTTCAGGTCAGGAAGTATTATTTCGTGAGATGAAAGCTGCCCCATAGTGCCGCTGTCGAATATTTTAAGTACATAAGTGTCTTTACCTTTAAGGGCAAGGCCATATATCCTGCCATTAGCTTCGCCAATAATGTCTACCAGTTTTTGTTTATCATCCGGTAATTCTTTGCCGTAGGTAATGTTTACGTTTTCAATTTTGTTTTGTGCATTTACAGCCGCACACCCCAGTACAAGGGATAAAAATAAATGAGCAAGTTTTTTCATTATAAAGGTTGGTTATATTTTGCGATGATACAACATATTATCCGTTTTAAGAAAAAACCTGCCAATTAAATGTTAATTTTTTATTTCTGGTTAATAACCTTCTCCTGATGTGTAATACTCTCCTGGTGTATAGCCTTAAAAATATCTACAATAAAATCTTCGGTAAGGCCTTTCTCTGTGCCTTGTGCTGTCATTTTATCAAGTATCTCGTTCCAGCGTTTGTTTTGTAAAACGGCAACGTTAAATTCTTTTTTTACAGCACCTATCTGTCCGGCTACAGCCATACGCTTGCCCAGTATCTCTATAATTTTGTTGTCGTAATCATCAATACTTACACGTAATGCCGCCATTTTACTGTCATAATCAGCACCATGCCCGGTTTCTTTACGCACTTTAAGGTCTTCAAAAATTTGCTTAAGGCGGGTAGGGGTAACTTGCTGTGCAGCATCGCTCCATGCATTATCAGGGTCGGTGTGGGTTTCTATAATAAGCCCGTCGTAGTTAAGGTCGAGTGCCTGCTGAGACACCTCCTGGATCATATCCCTGCGGCCTGTAATATGGCTCGGGTCTATGATAAGGGGCAAATCAGGGAATTTATTTTGCAGCTCAATAGCCAATTGCCATTCCGGGATGTTCCTGTACTTTGTTTTTTCGTACGTAGAAAACCCACGATGAATCACGCCAAGCTTCGTAATGCCCG
>Ga0247815_10002283_pt1 | contig 14203 bp, 20 predicted proteins | sample UWRJL194509B1_FD_181014 | JGI IMG/M metagenome (GOLD analysis project Ga0247815, IMG submission 181014) | Plant litter microbial communities from Arlington Agricultural Research Station in Wisconsin, United States - UWRJ-L194-509B-1 | ecosystem: Environmental > Terrestrial > Plant litter >... | reverse complement strand
CTTGGTTGGCGACGGGCTCGATCCGTATGATTTACTCGTGGACCTGTTTGCAGCGATATCGTCACCCTCGGTTTCAACCTGTCCAGCACACGTGCTGAGGGCGCATTCCTCGTTCCAGGCGGTCGGTCTCGAGCAGTCGAACGATGCCTCGAGGAGAAACAGCTCATGGAATACATGTTGGAACATCATGCGACGATCCTCGGCATGTTCCCCAACGACCCTTGGGACGAGTGTTCCCTAATGATTCTCAAGTCCACCACCCGCACGATATCGTGGTGTCGCGGGCTTGCGAGGAAGACGGCTGGTACAATCAGCGGCGCAATTGGGTTGCATGTCCCCATGACTGGGATTCCAGTGCTGAGCCTCGACGCCGGTACACAGCAGGCGGTTTTGCACCATGTACGTTATTCTGCTCTTCATCGAGCTGAGAATGTATACTTGACATCTGAAGTAGTGGTTGATTGATTCCGGGCCCGTCTCGGTCTCGAGTTCAGCAAGTATCGGACTGGAGTCAACGACCGAGCCTCAGAGCTACTGTCTCATCGTCAAGCCCATCATCGTCCGCCGACGCGACAAAATGATGCACCGCCTGAGATCTCTGTTGTCTTCTGGCACACTGAGCTCGTTCGCGCGACAGCCTTCACCTCGCGGCTCTAGCACATCGCAGCCACACCATGTGCGTAATTACGCCACAGCCATGTGCTGTGCAATAACTGACATCAAATTTTACAGCTGCGCGAGCCAGGTTCGTCTTCTCCTGATATATCTGGGCAGAGCCGAGAGCAAGGTTAGTGAGAGACCCTCGAGTCGAAGGATTATAGCACTCAAGGCGCACAAACAGGACCTACCGACGACATCCCACTGCATCCTCAAAACGAGCTTCTACTCATAGAAGAGCCTGATCCTCTGAATGAGCTCGAGCAACTACTGGACATCGTCTTGGAATCTCGGAAAGGTTTGGACGCCGTGGTAGGCAGTTGGGAGATGCTCTCACAACTTCCGGTGAGAAGATCGTTGCTCGTAACAAACTCGAACTAACCTTGCATCTACCGGCAAAACCCAGTTATTCGAGACCTGCGCACAATAGAGTATGGACTCGATATACATGACACAGAAAGTTCTGGTGTGTGGGCACCGATTTCGCACCGGTAGCAAGTCTAACTGGTACCGTCCTGCAGGCCGCGTGGCCATAATGAGATCTTTCGCCACTCAGTCATCTATTTTATTTCACGAGGAAGTCATATCTAGCCGAGTGGGGTCCGGTATTGATCTTAATCCGAAACTCGTGACAACGCCGTCTCAAGGTGCTGTAAGAGGTTCGGACCAGCGCCGTTCCTTAGCCCCGGCTACAAGGGGACCGCCAACGTTTGATGCTTTTCTATTCCCGGTTATTGGCGCGCCGCGAATGTTCGAATTGACGACGATGCCCGAAACAGTCGTCCATCCGTTTACAGGTAAAAATCACGTGATTAATCGGCCACAGCTGTTCCTCTATGTGAGCATTAGCCACAACAAGGACTGGCAGAGCAAGAGCTGGCAATCTCTCTACGGGATGACCGCGGACTTGCCAAATCCGTACGTCTGCCACATCAGAACTTGCGACGGTACACCAAACTAACCCTACCTGCACCACTCGCCGTTTGCGTAGCTTTGTCGTCTTCTAACCGCAACGGCAACAGTCTGGGGAGCCGCTAACAATAAACCAAGCAATCGCGGAGATTCAGGGGAAGAACCAGCGCCCCAAGCAGGCCTGGAAAGGCGACATCGTCGTCGCCAAATACGGGTCGCTAGCCTCTGGTACCATCATTGACATGGCGCCAAGCGACTACGTCTACATCAAGAATTGGTTTACCTTCTCCTACCCGGAGCACCCCCAGATTTAGTTATTTGTGGGGTTCGCTCTCACTCACATTTTTCACGCTGCACTGGTCGCTGCCCCCAAAAAAGTCAGTGTACATAACCGCTATGCAGTCATCTGTCCAGTAGATAATCCGCATATCAAGCGCTAAATCTGCGAACTGACTCGGCTCATCCTACGTACGCCGTACCTGACTCACGCGCAGCTCGTCACCTTGCACTACGAATGGTAAGAGCACGGCGACAAAAAGTGTCATGGAATTGCGCATCTTTCTACTCTTCTCCAATGAGGAGCTGGCTTGCTCGCTTGAGTATCGCTCAACTTCTTGAGAGCAGAGCTGTTCAAGCCACGAATTCGTCCGCCAAGTACTGGTAAATGTTCAAGCCGGTGCGGTGCTCGTGACCACTCCGTACCGTCTGGGTTGTCAGTCCATAGGGGCGATCTAGCCTAGATATATATGGCAGATGCCAACGAGAGGACGGTCGACACGACCCGACCCGACCCGAGTGTTTCTCATCGCGTAAGTTTGAACCGGGCACGGGAATGTTGCTTCCGTTCCGCAGTGTTGGAGTTGTCGTCCTTTCCTTCTACCCGCGTTGGTTGACCGATTTTCGGGATTGATGCTCTGCACCAACTCAAATCGGTGAAGACTTGCAGTGTCAAGTAAATAACCCCTGTGCTGCCTTCTGCTGCTGTGTGACAGCCACTGCCGAATAACGAGCTCGTCGTGTTTGCTGCACTTCTGATGCTACACTTCGAGCCACCCTTAGGCCGCGCTTGATGTCCGTGAATGTAGGCGCTACTGGCTCGTGATGCAGAAGGCAGGAACGGATAAGAAGAGGATGCTGTTTTACCGAGACATCCTACCTAAAATTGTTCCTCTCCCTCCCCCATCCGCTTCCACATCTTACTGCCAGGTCGTCGCGTCATGGCAGAAGGTTCCAACTCGTTTCGTTACATGCGCTTATTGAATCGTTGTGCTGAGGGTCGGTGCCTCTGGTACCCAACAACCGTCGGCGCGATTGGAGACGTCGGATTCGTACGCGACGGATACTTTAACAAGGTAGCTCGTCTATCTGGTACATCTTCGCCTAGATTCATTCTATTTCAGTTGTTCAACGTCTTTGAGGCACCCAACCCCCTGCCGTCCTTGTCAACTAGTCCCAGCACGGCCCCCACCGAAACGCGGAACAACAGCCACATGGCTTGGATGGTTGTTGACGGCGGCGCCCACACGGTAGGGGCTACTGGACCAGCTGCAACGTGGGTCCGCTGGTGTTTATTCTCTGTTTGGTTGGCTTATGTCGCGCAGCGACGTCGTGACCCTTGGTTTTGAATTCTCATCTGCTCGTTCCGACGGAGCATTTCTAATACCGGGTGGCCGTGCGCGTCGGGTATCACGCTACCTCAAAGAAAACACATTCGTCGATTACCTATTGGAGCACTGCGATCTCATTCTCAGCATGTACAGCGAATACCCATGGGACGAGTGCTCGCTTATGATACTCAAGGGTACCACACGCTCCATCGCCTGGGGCCGCGGACTCACGACACAAACGGCACGAGGGGTTGCCGGTCATATCAGCATCAGTGTCCCTGCGATAGGCATTCCGATGCTTAGTCTCGATGTCAGTCATCATCGCGCGGCTCTCCAACACGTGTGTAGCAGCCCAAAGGTTGGATCAAAGCGGAAGCTGACGCACTGTGCAGTGGCTGATCGAATGTGGCCCAGCCGAAAGCTCTGAAGAGGCCGACCCAGTAACATCTGACTACTGCATCATCATCAAGCCAGTTATCATCCGTCTACGCGACAAACTAAAATATCGCATGAAGGCACTTCTATCCACTCGCACATCGGCTCCGAATCCGCAGAAAACTGTTGATTACTTCTCATCAGGTCGCTTGCCGCATCTGCAGGTATGTATTGATGAATCATGTGTGAGATATTGTACTGATTTGATATCTGTCCTCGAAGCCTAATCAGAGCCGAGGTACCATTGCCGCGCCTCGCACTGAATTCATGCAATGTGAGAGCACCGATCTATCTTACATCAATACTAGACTAACTCATGATTTGCTACGTTTCAGTGGATGCAGCCTCGACCGGAAATGTCGATGCACTCCTTAGCGAAGACGATATGGAACCACCCGACGACCTGGAAGCTGTACTTGATGCCATATTAGAAGATCAACCAGAAGTCGATGCCATTGTTGGCGACTGGGACATGCTGCTCGAGACCGAGGGACAGGTACGGGCTGTGTGCATCCTCAGGCTCATGGCGTCCCGCTGAGCAGCAGTCGCCCCAGCACATCCGCCCTGGTCACACCAGAAAATTGGATTACATTCTCAATGTCAGTCAAAAGGATCATGGTATGTATGAGCCCATAGGATCTAGGCATCCATGAGATATTGACTTCCACGTGACCATAGGCCAAGTTGCAGCATTAGCAACCTTAGCTCGCTGTCCATCCCTTCTTAGCTCGCCAACAGGTGACACAGGATCTAGTGAATGGGAACACGCCTTGTCTGCAACAAACTCCGCCGAGGTGGTAACAGCAGACCTTTCAAGGGCAACATCCGATTCTCATCCTCCGGCTGCAGTCCTCGATGGGGAGATTGACAGTTCAGACCAGCACAGCGAAAAAGCCTCACCCGAAATGAGCCCGCTTATTGATATTCACCGCAAGCGTATCTTTGACCCTAGTGTCACGGCACGATTCATGCCCAATTACATCAATGCAAATAGGCTGACACAAACCGATCTTGTGAGTTGTCTCGGTGTCATAGTATCGTTGGAAAATAATGCTCACACTGACTATTTCTCTCCGCGCAATCATAGCATTCGCAACACCTGGATGACCAGTGGTCGATAACGACAATCAATGAAACATATGGAGAGGATCGATTGCTAGCTATCCTCCATGGCAATGAACGAAGCCGGCATGACTATGGACCAGCCGCCTATCCTGCTAAGGCTTCCAGCGATAGTAACGATCTGAGACACGCGCAACAAGGTTACAGCCTTGACGGTTACTACCAACTGTCACACGTGGCGTCTTCCAACACCTTCCGGGCTGGATTACCGAGCCGATCCTCTGTCAGAAATAGTATCAACAGCTTGGATGGGACATACCCCTCACACCTCCCGCCGAAACTATCCCCATTGTCACTCTCTACCCTGGACTCCAGCTTTGGCGGTAGTTCCGTCACAGAGCTTTCCATAACCAGCCTTGGTCCATCACCGCGTCCATTACCGCGACTAAAAGAAGACCTACGGCAGGAGACAGAAGATTCACACGGTGTCACGGTACCTGAGCGCAAGATGTATGTTCCGCCATCTCCGCTCCAAATAGTCTCACTTACCCGTATCAACAGAGTAAGAGCGTGCAATCATTGCAGGAAATTCAAAGTACGCGGTCACTGTTCGTCACTGTTTGCCACGCGCATATTGATCACCCTTGTTCTGGTAGATGAAATGCGACTACCAACCCGGCGCTGACCGTTGCGAGCGATGTATAAAGAAGAGACTCATGGATTGCCGCGTAACAGAGCGTCGCAAAGCCCCAGGACCCAGCGCACGAGAGAGACTCCTGCATGAGCTGCGCGCCAAGGATCAGCTCATCGCTAGCCTCCTCAGGCAGATCTCGAAGCCCGACACGGTCAGCGTTGAGGCACCAAGGTTCTCAGGTCCCATTTCGGGATTGGCACGGCGTACTCTCCCGGACCGTGGGCCGGGGGCTAGCGGCAGCATTGGCGAGACACTTGCATGGGAGCTCGGGATCACCTCGAATGGCGAAAACAACAATGAGGACGAAACGAGCAGTGATTGTGGCGATGAGGAGTTCGAGCGACGCGACCTCGCACGGGCTGCGATGCAGGCACTTCCTGCCGAAAGTTACCCCCTTGGTCTCATATCTCGCCTCTCACTGGGAGAGGAAGTGTCGGTGCCGGTCGAGCGGGCGATCACCGACATCAAGATGGAGGATGACTATACCAACTTACTCGACACGGTCGCGCCCAAGATTGATGACGCAGGCACTAGTGTGGTCCCAAACAATGACTTCAGAACAGCTTCAGGTCCTGCATCAAGCATGCTCGCTCACGGTATTGTCACCTTTGACGAAGTCGAAGAACTGTTCAGCAAGTGCGTCTTGTGCTACTTGGTTTGGCTTTTTCGCATGACTAACCACGCCTGAAACGACTTCAGCTTCTATCAAACCATCAACGTGAGCATCTGCCGGTCAATTTATCGGGGCAACTGCTGATGAACATTTTCCCCATATAGCCTGCTCTATCCATATTAGATGAAGCGCTTCATACGCCTTCGTCGGTGCGCAAACGATGTTTGTTTCTCTTCACGGTCATTTGCGCATCCTCGGCGCGTTATTACACCAAACAGCCTCATCTATACAAGCTTCTGAATCACTTCGCCAAGCAGCTCGCGGCCAGCGTTTTCACCGATGGCTTGAAATCTGTAGAGATCTGTCAGGCTTACATCATCCTTGGAGTACGCCTACTCTTTGCTCACCTAGTCATAACGCTTTACTCATAATCAACTCCTTCAGTGTTCTTACTTTCCCGAGGTACATGCAGCGCACCGACACGACCACGCATCACCTGCGAGTCGACGGAAGCCGAGCCAACCAAACCTGTACAATGGGCTTGCCATTCGCATGGCCAAAGACCTAAATCTACACCAGCCATCTCAAACCAGGTCTGTTGACGAGCAAAGCGTCCGCGAGAGTCGGAACCGCACCCGCGTCTGGCTTGTTTGTCACAACATCGATAGGTCGGCGATCACTCTATTCGGCAGAGCAGAGACCCTACCGGGTGAGGGCGAAGTTCCTGCGGTCAATTCAAGCACAAACTGGTATCTTGAGCCTTACGCGCATCCATTCGACGTCCATCTCTGCGGATACAGCGCATTACTACGTATCATGACGCAGTTTCTTGATAGCATTCGCGAGCACGGCGCAACAGTAAGACTCGAGGTGCGTTCTTCCGTGATATCTTGAACCCCGAGCTGATATCTCGCGAAGGATAATGATTACCTCGCGATCACACGTCGGTTCGAAGAGCAGCTTGATGCGTTCTTTGGTGAATGGTCCGAGAAGTTTGAGCAGTACGGCGACAAAAAGGATCAAGGTGTGGCCTCGCGCACATGCTTGCTTCCAATGTGCGTTCCTTGCCTGGAAACCTGCCTGCTCGCTCACTAAGGTCTGCATTGAAACCGACGATGACACCAACTGTCCCCATAAACAGACTGGTCAGCTACTGCAAACTCGTCATGTATTCATTTGGCATTCAGCAGTACTTTGACAAGGGACTTGCTTCTGTTTACCTCTTCTTTAACCGCGTACGTTTCTCTCCTCTCTGTCGGGAGATATAACGATAAAGACATGATGGCCTCGCTGACTACTCTCCGTCTTCATAGGGCTGGAATGCTGCAACGTCTGTAGTGCAGGGAATGGTGGAAATGGAGCCAAGTTTCTTGAGGAACACTGCAGAGTGCCATAGGGTGCTTGGTGTGTTCGCCAACGTCTTCTTGTTCAAGGTGAGTTGCCAATTAGTCCGCGCCTTTCTGTGATGGGAGGGAATCCGCAAATTCTCTAACCCTCCTGCGCGTGCGTGTGTGTGCGTGTACCTGATGCGCATGTCATAGCTTCTTCGTCCGGAATTTGCCGCCGCCGTCGACCACAAGGAACGCCAGAGCATCCTCAACTTGACGATGCGACTTGCAGATGCTCTCGAGGAAAGCGCCATAGATGATGCTCATTCGTCTCGATTGTATGCGCGTCTCCTGCACGAGCTTGCCTGGAAGCAGTCCGCTCTCCCGCCCGAAACTCTGTTGATCGTCCAACACGGGCACTCTGGTTCCAGCAACGACTCCATAACATTCACAGAACGCACCCTGTCACGAAATTGGGAGAATACCTCTCCTGACGGATGGGAAAAGAGCAGTCGCACGAAGCGGGCGGGTGGAAGCCCAAGTGGTGCATCGGACAAGGATGTGCTGCATGTCACGACGAGTGATAGTCAAACTTCCAGCCCTGACTCAACGGATATCAACAAATGGCCTTCGCAAATGCGGCTGAGCGCACCGGTCGAATTGACCTCGCTCAGCCCGCTCGCGCGGCTCTCATCGCCGATGTCGTCTGGTCCCAGCTTTAGCACGTCGACTCAGCAACAGCCCGTGACAAGGAACTTCTACCCATCGGACCCGAATGCCACATACAGCGCTAGCCTTGGCTTTAGTGGTATGGGAATGGACGTCGATGATGCCGACCAAATGCTTCTTCCCCTTCGTGCCCTCACCAACCCCGCGTTCAGCGAGCATATGCTCCTGCCCGGTTGGATGCAGCCGCAGCCTCAAATTCAAACAGCCAGTCAAACCAAAAACACTATGGGTGGTAGCACAGGCGTCAGAACCTCACCGACTGACAGTGGGATGTCGCTGGAGGAGCTCAATGCCGCGATCTTTGGTTTGGACCGGACCCACGCACTCCCTACTCAACCCACGCAACCCCTGCAACAAAATTCCCACTATTTTTCTGGCCAGTAGCCCAGCTGGTGACACTAAACTCATTCTTGCATTGGTGATCTTCCTCTGCCGGCTCTGATAGTTCTCGTATGAAACGAGTTGTACCCCAAAATCGACGTGTCATCATCTCGGAATGTTGTCTGCCGTTATAATTTACCACGATTTTCGCTTGATATCTCCTCTCTCGCACCGTCCGCAACTCGAATCAGCATCGCAATCGTATCTACTCGTAACGGTTCATCATTGCTACCGACATGAATGGTAACTCTTATAGAAGAACGCATTCGATGCTAACCAACAAGCCAGTTCTCAGACAGCTTATATCAGTGCTAGATGCTTCGCGAGGCTCGCAACGAAGTGACAGGAGCGAGCACGTGCGTACTGTTAGGGCTCAATGTCTCTCCCACAGCCAGTTGGCAACCACTGCCAAGCCCTTTAAAGCTGTACGCGTCAATTTTATCTCAGCGCCAAACTATCTCATGAGCGAGACGGTCTGTACCGGCCACTGGGCACTCTGCGGCGCAGTCGCACGAAAAAACATCGCCATCAGTTCACTTCCTCTGTGCCGCATCCCACAGCCCTTGCCATTACTGCTTCTCGATGACATCATTTATTTATTTCATTTTTGCGTGCAGACGCTTGTGCTGACTCTAACTGTTCCTCTTTATCTATTTTCTGTTTGCTTCGTGGCAACGACCTCGCCCCTCACAACGGGAAGGGCCACATATTTTGCCCGACAATACTCTGATTGCCGCCTGCTTCCCTTACACTATATTCCACTCTGAAATACGACATTAAAACTGAGAAGAGACCTATCGGGTATTGCCTGAGTTCTGCAGGGGAGGTTAAATGGAGGGAATATGCAGTTGGTTCTGTCTTCGTGGTTGTTGCGTATTCCCTGCGTATTTCCACTAGGAGAATTGGACGAATACCTGCCTCGTATTCCTTTGGTTTTGTGAGATTCCTTGCGTATTATCTTGGTATTGTCTCTCAATTACATAAAACCGAAGGAATATGTGCAGGTATTCGTCCAATTCTCCTAGTGGAAATACGCAGGGAATACGCAACAACCACGAAGACAGAACCAACTGCATATTCCCTCCATTTAACCTCCCCTGCAGAACTCAGGCAATACCCGATAGGTCTCTTCTCAGTTTTAATGTCGTATTTCAGAGTGGAATATAGTGTAAGGGAAGCAGGCGGCAATCAGAGTATTGTCGGGCAAAATATGTGGCCCTTCCCGTTGTGCCTGGCTTCCATATAGACGAATGCAAGCCCCTGCTTTTCCAAGTGTGGTGCAACAGTTTGTACACTGGCGAGAAGATTATAAACCGTTTTGACTTCAACAGATGCATCGCGAAAATTTCTAGCAACGTGGGACCAACCACAAGCGGGTGCGTATAATGAGTTGCGTGTCAAATAGACTTCGTTGGGCTCTTGTAGGATCTAAATTTGCTGGTGTTATCAGCCATGTCAGGAAGACTCGCCGCAGCCCGTCCAACAGCGATGGACATGCAGTCTGACAGTCCCCTCTCTTTGACGCAGCCTGTCACAGTGTCTGTGACTGTCGCGCGGGTTTGAAATGCACCGCACCACCCAACAGCCTTGTTCGCGCCTATTAAATATCGTCTTTTGAGTAACAGCGGCTCCCCAGTTTCACTCCCTCTCCTTCAACAATTTCCGGCAGATTTGTCCTTTCACTTTCTGCGCACCATGTTCAGCCTCACAATATCCAAGCCCGGCTTCGCGCTTTTACTTGCTTCTTTCATATTTACGCCCCTTGCTTGCCACGCGTGGAGCGGATTCGGCCAGCAATGCGCAGCGCAGAATATCTCGGTGTGGCAAGCGGACTGGAACGTCCCGCGACCTCCGTGGATTCTCGAGGCGCACTGCGACGACAAAGACCATAACATCAAGGACAACTATATCAACCTTGACGGCTGCATCACGTTCGACTATGACAGCATGTTTCCTCAATTTGGAGGGCGAGTCATACAGACAATTTGCGTTCGAAACTTACTGACTTCCCAGTCTAGACCCAGGATTTCCGGAGAGGGGCGTTGCGACTCGTGCAAATTGAATGACGGAGACTATTCCGTTCTTGATCTGACCTGCCGCTGCCTCGGATCCACGGGCTGGGAGGATTACTCGACTTCCCTTAGTGCGTCCGCGCTTCAAATAAAACTCCCTGCTGACCAGTTTCAATAGACGCTGCAATCGGCGTTGACGAAGAGGGCAATCTTATGTGTGACTAACTCGTTCCACGAGCACGCGGGTAGCCCCGTGGTGCTGTTACTAGTACCTCCGCGCCAACATAGTCAGTGCTAGCCTTCTGTCACAACAGGTTGTGTGACCCGACCACGCGCCGCTTCTTTGTCCTTTGTTCTTTGTGTGGTCCCGTGTCGTGTCATCGTATGTATAGACACCAAGCCTTTTAATACACTCTTGAGGTCTCTCCCACTCGTACCACATCCCTCTTCGCGGATCAGCTTTTCCCATCGTCTCTCCTCGGTCAGCATTCCCTCGTCGGTTGGCCTTTTCGCCACACCTTCAACATCGTACAGGTATTCTTGAAGCTTCATACGTCTACATTGAGTATAATATGTGAGATTACACTGCATTTCAGGATCAACGTCTGTGGTGACTAGACAGTGTCGAGATCATGCCCAACTCTTCTGTGCGATTTATGAATTCGTAGCTTCAAAAGCAACGAGACGAAAGTAGGTTCAAAACGGCCTCAATGGCAAAAATTCGGCAGGTAGATCATATTACAAACAGAGGAAATTGATTTCACTGAATATAAGTGTAGAGGAGACTTATCGATGTCCATGCGTTGCAATGTTACCCAGATTATCATCACGCGGGCAGTGGGTCACTAACACAAACTCATGGTGCACGGTCAAAGTTGAACTGCAGGTCAGTATTTATCAGAGATTCGAGCGAGAGAGGTTCGTAGACTCGAACAGCTTTAAAGTCAAAGTATGCGTCCCTGTGCGTCCATGTCAGCGTGGCAGACTGGGAACGCCGCAACAGGTACCTACTTCAGACCCTCAGGTTCCGCGTTGATGTAATCTGAACGAGACAAAATTCAGGCTCGACAGCCTCGTAGTGGAATAGCTCGTACGTACCAACACACTTGTCGTATTTCGCAGCACACGTGGTCGCGGCCCAGCTAGAATCGCTGCCCGCCCAGTCACCTAAATCAGCCCATCATCAGCCTCCCTGTCGCAATTTAACACTTCTACAAGCTTACCACATAGTGTGAGGTTTATGAGAATGAACGCAGGTTTGAACTTGGCTGCAATGTCGCATGCATCGTCGTTGAAATGGGCGTCCGGTAGACCCCACAGTTTGGTGTCGATAACGGGCAGCCCAAATCGAACATCTAGTGGGACGAACTTCGACTGACGAGGCCAGAACCAGACCTTGATAGACGTGTCTGTGCGCTCCATGGCGAAGTAGCCACCGTCGATGGCGTTGAATGCCGGCCCGTAACTAAATTGGTGGGGCATCTACGAGGCGTGCCACCACGAACAATCAGCACCTGAATGGCTCGCCAGTACGCAGTTGACAAGTTGCCGCTCACCGCAACACCGCAGCCACTATTAAAGTTGAAGCGAGCATCGCAATTCTCGGTTATAAAATTCCTGTAAAGGATTCGTGTGAGGGCAAGCTTCAGGTACGGACGGCAAGCAGAATGCAGGCGGCGTACTTACCCTTTGTGTTGAGTGGTGTTGAGCATCAAACAGCCCTTGTCGGTATGGAGGGTAGCATGATTCGGGCCAATGTCATTGACACCCTGTGCGAGCATGAGATACGACACGTAGCAAGCTGGATGATGCATATGCGTACCTCGACGATATCGATCTCGCCCTGTTGGCCGTCACATCAACATAACCAGAAGTGAGATTGAAGCTCTGGTGACTCTTACCGACTCGGGCCACCTATCTCCCTTCTCCCAAAGCGCGGGCCATGTCCTGAAGCCCAATCATGAGCCAGATCCACATAGTAGGGCGGCAGAGTACAACCATCACTCACCCACACCCTTCGGGCATATGGCGAATATCAGCAACCACCACATGCGAGGCGAACTGCCTCTTCGATATAAGGCGCACGGAGGGTCGGCCGGGACTTTCAGCGTCGATGACGTCGGTTGCCTCGGCACGGAGGATGAAGTGGTCGGAGTCGGTGTATGTGAGATTGTGTGATACTGAGTAATCCTTGTCGACGTAGCTGTAAAGTGGCACCATGAGAATCCGTCACACAACCTCAAAGGATTACAAACACGACACGGCCATGGGTCTGGAGGCAAAGACAAGTTTGCCATCAGATACGTTCTGGGTGGGATTCTCACTGCGCATGCGCTCACCGGGTCTCTGCGGGAACAAGATGTGAGTTCAAGGACGAAGTGACAGGTGAGAGACTCACGAGATATTGTTGAAGTCGTAATGGTCATAAAAAGAGTCTCCGACGCTGTCCTGCGTGATAGTCCACACACTCGCAGCAACGAGTGGCGCAAGCAGCGGCAAAGACAGCAGTGCTGCAAAGGCCACCACAGTAGTGGAGGAGGAGCGAGTCATTGTGTAGAGTAATGGTAGGGAAAAGAGCGCGAGAAAGCGGACCAACGAAATGGAGGGCAGAGTCGGCGCGGTCGAACGTCAGCAAGGTGGCGGCGACCTTTATGCCTTCGGCACCTTCTAAACCCGTCTATGTCCGGTTAGTACAGAAACATTGCTGAGCCAGCGTGACACGCTGCCAGAGTGATAGACGGATGGCCAAGACTACACCGCTTGAGGCTTGCACTGGTTTGTGTCGGCTGAGACTGGAAGATATACGCTTGACAGTTACTGCAGGATCGACCGCAGACAGGAGGTAAACAAGCTGCTTCATATCCATTGCCAGCGGGTAACATATGACCTACGAGGACGTGGAAGTAGGAGGCAAGATAAGCGGTTCTCCGCAGCAACACGCCGGAGACGTGCGGTCCGGAGTGACACTCAGGGCTCCACCAAGGGCCTCCCGTCATCCTCGTGGTGGCCAAAAAGTAACAAGACATTCGGCGGTGCAGTACATCGTGGACAGCACGCGCGAAGGTGCCACTGACAGGGTCAGACTCGCGCCCAAGCTCGGATAACTGAGATGAAGCGCCACTGGCAGGGTCGTGACTTGGCCGGCGCGAGAATCCCTGCAGACGAACGACTTGATTTGGAATGGTCGACCCCACGATGGGCGAGCCTTTATTTGATTGTTTGCTCAAAAGAGCGTGCATAGTACACCAGTCTACAATGTGAAAACATCAGTGGGGAGCGATGGGCAGACAGACGGAAGCAGAAGGACAGCAATAATCGATGAAAAGGTCGATTGCGACCCGAGGCTTGTATGCTGGATATATTCATAGTCAAGCAGACAAGAGGCGGACGGACTGCGGGATCGAACGGGTTATGCGCGAAGATCGACGACCTGCGGACCTGCGCGTTTGAGCTTGGTCTTTCGTTTCGTGCGCGGTTTCGTCCCGCTCGGTGTAGCCGTAGCTGACGAGTGAGTCGAGTTCGACCCATTGGATGTGACCGTGCTCGACGACAACGCCGGCGAAGTTGCTCGAACTGGAGGTATGCTGATCCAAGACTCCGAGTACGCCCCGATCGACCCGAGTGATTCTGCAACGGACTCTGTCTCATCTCCGTTCGTCGAATGCGCGTCAGAGGAGACAGAGTTGCGCGATACAGCGCCAGAGGAGGCGGCACTCCGTTCTTCTATCGATAAAGCCGCCTCTGACGCAGCTGATATCGCCCGGTGAACCGAG
>Ga0247815_10002282_pt1 | contig 14211 bp, 8 predicted proteins | sample UWRJL194509B1_FD_181014 | JGI IMG/M metagenome (GOLD analysis project Ga0247815, IMG submission 181014) | Plant litter microbial communities from Arlington Agricultural Research Station in Wisconsin, United States - UWRJ-L194-509B-1 | ecosystem: Environmental > Terrestrial > Plant litter >... | reverse complement strand
ACAGATCCGTGTGCGCGGAACAGGTTCTTTGAACGCTTCCAATGATCCGTTATATGTTGTTGACGGTGTTCCCGTGGAATCTCTTAACGGTATAAACCCTTCGGATGTCCAGACCATCGACGTTTTAAAAGATGCTTCCTCAGCCGCTATTTATGGTTCAAGAGGCTCTAACGGTGTTGTGATTATTACAACAAAAAGGGGGGTAAAAGGTAAGCCCCGAATTCAGTTTAATATGACACAGGGAATTTCCCGCGTAGAGGGACGACTGGATATGATGAGTCCGGAGCAATGGATTCAGCAACGTAAAGAAGGTATCGACGCGGCCTGGGTAAGCCGTGGAATTTCCCTCAAAAAACCATATACAGCCGCAGATCCAATGGCGTTTCGTGCACAGGAACTTGGTATCGGAATTAATAACCCGAACACAGGTCTAATGTATGATCCGAAATGGGCTTATGGAACGGACAGTCTTGATTATGTAGATTGGCAGGATGCTTTTTTCGGAAACACAGGTGTTCTTTCCAACTATCAATTGAGCGTAAACGGAGGAACCGACAACGTAACGTATAACATTAACGGAAGTTATATGGATCAAAAAGGTGTGATCATCAATACGGGTTACAAGCGCGCAACGGTTCGGGCAAACATCGATGCGACCATTAACAAATTCATTAAAGTCGGCCTGACTTTATCGCCTTCTGTGGAATGGATTACCGGCGGCGGACAAGTCGATGGAAAAGATCGCCAGGGAATGAACGCGGTGCAAATGCCACCAGTGGCACCTTTGGGAACCGGATATTATGTAGGCGCACAACCGAATGGAACATACCCATGGTCTGGCCGTTATGTGAGCCCTATTGCTGTTTTGGAAAGAACAGAGGTGGATCAGACACGAAATCGTTTGAACACAAATATTTATATGCACGCAACTCTGGCGCGTGGTTTACAATTGCAGATCACGGGAGGTATGGATAATAATTCTACCATTTCAAACACCTTCACGCCAACCGACGCGATCCGTGACTGGGCTGCCGCTCCGTATGCAGGTTATGCGTCTACTTCGGATAGACAAAATACTACGGATTACCGGTTTTTATTTCAAAGCACGTTGAACTACAACCGTTCGTTTGGTAAACACAATGTTTCCGGTTTACTGGGGTATTCGGTTGAAAGAACGCATGGATATGGTAACCGCCAAAATCATACACGTCTTCCCAACGACTGGACGAATCTTTTTAATCAGGGATCTTCAACGGTTGCAACTTCAAACATTACCGAGGATAAAACGGCTTTACTTTCATATTTCGCTCGTGTGCAATACGATTTCAAAGAGAAATATCTTTTCTCCGCAAGTTTGCGTCGCGACGGCTCATCTAAATTTGGCTCGTCGAATCGATGGGGAACATTTCCTGCTGTATCTGCTGCATGGCGCGTTTCGAGCGAAAGTTTCATGCAGAATATTGAAAACATTACCGATTTTAAATTGCGTGCGAGTTATGGTATTACAGGAAATAACCGTATCCCAAACAATGCACAATTCTCTCTGTTAGGAAACAGTGATTATGCTTTAAATGGCGCACAGCAGACCGGTTATGCACCTTCGGGTTTTGAAAACACATTGCTAGGCTGGGAACAAACAAGCAGCTATAACTTCGGTGCCGACTTTGGATTATTCAAAAATCGTTTGATCGTCGCGGCAGATTATTACAATCGAAAAACTTCTGAGTTACTTTTACAGGCACCCGTTTCTTCTCTGACCGGATTTACCCGTAGCTGGCAGAATATCGGGGATATCGAAAATAAAGGATTTGAACTTTCATTGAATTCCAAAAATACACTTGGACAATTTAAGTGGGGAACTAACTTCAATTTATCGTACAATCGCAACCGCGTTTTGCAACTTGGCTATGACAACACGCCAATCCCGTCGGGTTTTTCTGGTTTAACTTCGATGATTGAAGTGGGGCAGCCCATTGGTTATTTCAAGTTGTATGATGCAACAGGAGTTTACAAAGATCAGGCTGATGTGGATGCAAATCCAAAAATGGCGAAAACACTTCCTGGCGACTCAAAATACCGCGATGTGAATAATGACGGAAAAATTGATGATAACGACCGGACGAATGTTGGGCAGCCTCTTCCTGCATTTGTTTATGGTCTGACCAACACATTCTCTTACCGGAATTTCGATTTAAATATTCTGGCAACGGCACAAACCGGGGGTATGATTTACTCCATGATTGGCCGCTCCATCGACCGCCCTGGTATGGGATATCTTTATAATAAACTCGCCAAATGGGAAAACAGCTGGAAGTCACCGGAAAATCCGGGTGACGGAATGACTCCTGGTATCAATGCCTCCACCGGTTCATACTACGATACAAGATGGCTGTACAGCTCTGATTATATCCGTGTTAAAAACATAACATTAGGATATAATGTACCGAAAATGAAGTGGTTCGAAAGAGCAAGAATTTACGTTTCTGTTGAAAATCCGTTTATCTGGCACAATTACTCAGGCGGATTTACACCCGAAGCTGCCAACAATGAAGGGGGCGATTACGGTGGATATCCACAATCAAAAACCTACTCAATCGGCATTAACCTGAATCTTTAATTACATGCTGCGGCATTAATCAGATACAATATGAAAATGAAAAATATTTTTCCCTATCTGCTCGCTATTGGCCTTTCGGGAGCGTTGAGCTCATGTAGCGAAGACATACTGGATATCACGCCATTGACAAATAATACGGCTAACGATTTCTACAAAACAGAAGATCAGGTCAATCAGGGTGTGCTTGCCATTTACAACGCCTGGCTGCCCGTTCCTGTGTCCTCTAACTGGTATTTATCCGAAGTTCGTTCTGATAATACCCACGAAATTGAAGGCGGCGCACAACGTGATTATAAGGAAGTTGGTACTTTCATTGCTTCTTCCCAAACGGCTGCCTTCCAGACAGCATGGACTCAGCTTTACAGTGTAGTGTATCGTTCGAATATTGTTCTTTCAAAAATTGAAGGTTTTGAATTTGCCCGTGTAGCACAATTTAAAGCAGAAGCACGGTTTTTCCGGGCCATGGCTTATTTTGACCTGGTTCGTTACTGGGGCGATGTTCCTCTGGTAGAAAAAGTTTTGAGTTTTGTAGAAGCAAAAAATACGCCGCGTTCACCCGCACTTGATATTTACAAACTGATTGTGGACGACCTTACTTTTGCTTCGGAAAATCTCCCTGCTTCCTACGCAGCAACCGAAAAAGGAAGGGCAACAAAATATGCTGCGAAAGCATTATTAGGCCGGGTTTATTTGACGATGGCCGGTTATCCATTGAAGCAAACAGATAAACTGGCTTTGGCCAAAGCGCAGCTTGCTGATGTGATGGCAGTTGGTACTTCCTTATTTCCTACGCCCGCGCTTTACCGGGATTTGTTTACAATTGCCGGTAAAAACAAATATCATATTTTTGAAGTGCAATACATTTCAGGTGGAAAGGGACTTGGAAGTTCGCTTCCATCAGAAATGGCTTTCCAGTTCCCTTCCCAGTGGAGTTCTTTCACGGGTGGTTTTGAAGGTCAGGTCGAGCCGGCACTTCTTGCTTCATATGCGCCGACAGACGCTAGAAAGCAGGCGACGTTGGATTCAGGCTATACAGATACGAAAACGGGTGCAACATCCGGTCGTGTCCAGTTTACGAAATTTCTGGAAAAAGGAGATGCAGCTGTTACTTCACGCTCTGACTATGGCCGTAATTTTCCAGTGATCCGTTATGCCGACGTCCTGCTTATGTATGCCGAAATTCTTAACGAAGAAACCGGAACTCCACCCGTTCAGGCCGTTGAACTGCTTAATCAGGTACGTGCGAATGCAAAAGTTGCTCCTGTGAAGCCGGCAACAAAAGCAGAGATGAAGCTTGCCTTGGAAAACGAGCGCCGATGGGAATTTGCCGGCGAGGGTTTACGCTGGTTTGATCTGGTCCGTACCGAACGTGCCATTCCGGTGATGAACGAATTTATCAGATCACACGACATTCCGCTTGCAAATGGTATCACCCAAAGAGATTTATTATTTCCTGTTCCACTTAACGAAATGCTGATTAATCCGGGATTCTGGAAACAAAATGAAGGTTATTAAGTAATAGTAAACGGAAAAAGAAAAACGCCGTGCAGATCTGACTGATGATCTGTGCGGCGTTTTTCTTTTAACTAAACCGTAAGACTAAAAAGTCATATAAGAGGTTTTATAATGCCAGATACCGGAATGGCACAGCATTTATAGACATTATGCAAACAACTATATCTTAACCCATTAAAGTAAAAGAAATGAAAATTGTAATTATCGGAGGAGGATTCGCGGGTATTAATCTTGTCAGACAGCTAAGTAACAAGCCAGGCATTGAACTCATATTAGTAGATAAAAACAATTACCATTTCTTCCCACCCCTGATATACCAGGTTGCAACCTGTTTTCTCGAAGCTTCCAGCATCAGTTATCCTTTCAGGATGTTTATGCATAAAATTAAAAATCTGAGATTCAGGCTTGGCACGCTTGTGAAGATTTTTCCGGATGAAAAAAAAGTGCTCCTGACAACGGGCGAAATCACCTATGATTACCTGGTTTTGGCCAGCGGAACAGTGACCAATTTTTTTGACATGAAAAATGTTCAGGAAAACGCAATTCCAATGAAAACTTTGGACGACGCCATGGCGATGCGTAATATCCTGCTTCAACGTCTTGAGAAAGCTACCATTACTACCGATGAGCTTGAAAAAGAAAAATTGACCACCATTGTCGTCACCGGCGGCGGGCCTACCGGAGTTGAGATATCCGGTATTTTAGCTGAAATGCGAAACAGTATTTTGCGAAATGATTATCCGGAACTTGAAGGTATTAAAACAGAAATTTATCTGGTAGACGGCGGCGAATCGTTGTTATCCCATATGAGTGAGAAGTCGCAGCGACATACGCATGACGAACTTAGAAGAATGGGTGTAAAAATAAAATTACAGTGCCGGGTCAGTGATTTTGTTGACGGACAAGTTTTCTTTAAGGACGGAGATTCAATAAATTCTTACAATCTACTATGGGCTGCGGGCATAACTTCACAAAAATTTGACGGAATTCCGGAAGAATGTTATGGCCGGGGAAACAGGTTGACAGTGAATGAATACAACGAAATAATCGGCTTGCCTTCCGTTTACGCAATTGGCGACACCAGCTTTCAAACAAGCGACCCTGCTTACGAACTGGGGCATCCGCAAGTGGCTCAGGTAGCTTTACAGCAGGGAATTAATTTAGCCCGGAATTTCCTTAGCATTCAAAAAGGTACAAGTTTGCAATCGTTCCGCTACAAGGATAAAGGTTCTATGGCGATTATTGGAAAAAGTAAAGCAGTCGCTGATCTGCCAAAACCCAAGATACATTTTAAAGGCTTTATCGCCTGGATCACGTGGCTTTTCATTCACCTGATTTCCCTAATCCATTACCGTAACCGGGTAAAAACACTCTACAATTGGTTTGTGTCCTACTTAAAAAATGATCAATCGCTGAGAATGATATTCAGGCCAAAAAATTATTGAAAGTGTATTAAGCAGCATATTTAAAACCTGGAAGAATATTCTCTGACAGATTGTAAACATGATTTGGAGCCGACAATCTATTCATCAGATTTTGGCGTAGATGGTATATTATGTCATCAATGAACATCTTCTAAATCAACCCGCTATGAGAACTCTGGTAAATCTTTTTGAACGCTTTGACAAACTGGACACGAATATCAACAAATGGCTTGTCGCCAACAGTATCGGTATCCTGCGATTTTCGATGGGAATTGTTTTTGTCGGGTTCGGGATACTCAAATATTTTAACGGCATCAGTCCTATCGAATCACTTGCGACCAGAACGACGACCGTTCTGACGTTAGGTATTTTCTCAGGACACAGCGCCATGATATTTGTTGCGACCCTTGAATGTATAATTGGTTTTTGTTTTTTATCAGGAATGTTTTTACGTGTAGGCGTGTGGCTTTTGGCCGTTCAAATGATTGGCGCTATGTCTCCCCTGCTATTTTTCCCGGCTGAATTATTCTCAGGTCCTCTGCACGCACCAAGCCTCGCTGCACAATATATTATCAAAGATATTATTCTGATCGCCGCCGGAATGGTAATCGCTTCTACGTGGACTGGCGCAAAAATTGTCGCAAAACCGCAAAGTTTAAGGAGCACACTCGGAAAACGGGTTCCGAATGTTTACAAGAATATGACGACGGTTGTTTCGTGACGAAGTAATTGCTCTACGCGTTTTATTTATTCTTACAACTAAATGAGCGTTTTTTGTGTCGTAAAGAATAAAATCAAACTTCAACGATATGAGAAACAAACTTTTACCAACTCTGCTCTTATATTTCCTGACGAATCTGGTACTTGCGCAAACAGAGGTTTCCGAACGAAAAGTACACTTCGGAATAATGGGAGGAAGTCATATTTTTGGTAAAACTTTTACGTATGAAAAAATAGAAACTGTAAAAGGAGCCGTTCTTGGTTTTGATCTGTCAATTAAATTTTCACCCGAAAAATCAGGGTTCTCTTTTCACATTCAGCCTAATTGGAGTAATTATATACGAACCAACAGGGAGAACAATACATCATATGATTATAAAATTCAATCCATTAATTTACCCTTGCTTCTGCGGTATACTTTCTTGACTGGAAAAATTCGCCCGTTTGTAGAGGCTGGGCTAAATGTCAGATCACGAACTTCATTTGATATTGATATAAATGGAACGATTTGCCAATTCGAACCTGCCACATGTTCTCCTGGTTTCGAAAAAATAGACTTGCATCCACAAACTTCTCAGGATCGGGTTGGCGTTTTAGCGGGAGCGGGAGTCGAATTTGATATTTGGAAAATTTCTATACCCCTATCAATCAGATTCAATGAAGGAATTGGTACTTACAAAATGAAAAAAAAAATCGAGGATCATTATTATTATGACAATATCAAAACCAGAAATATCCAGATAACGACTGGGATTACATTTTAGAGAATCGTAATTCCAGTTGTTATCTGCTCTAAATCAGGCAAAACCTGGAAGGCATTATCCACAAATTATTCACCCGCTGGCTCGCTTCGTTTTGCGAATTCGGCATCAATTAAGTAAGCACCTTTTGTTACTAATTGCTGGTTTTCAAAACTCCTATTTGAGATAATTTCCACCAGATCTTCTTTCACTGCGTTTCCGATTTCTACCGGAATACGGCGAAATTCTTTTGGTTTTTCTTCAATGTAAATAAAACCGGTCGCTCCTTTCCTTACCACGGAAGCCGCAGGAACCAACGTCGCCTGGCGATTTCCTGTCTGGATTTTGGCATTCACATAAGCACCCGGAACAAGCTTTGCCTCCTGTTTTCTGTCATTGATATGCGCATGTACGTTTAAAGTTCTCGTTTCACCTTCCAGCACTTTACCAACCATCAAAACATGTGCCGGAACAGGTTGAGAACCGTTGTTAAACTGTATCATTACCACCTGGTCTTTCTTGATTTTCGGAGCATCCTGTTCAAAAACGGTTAAGGAAATATGCATATCCGTTTTATCAGCGAGCTCAAACATCGACTGTCCGGCCGCCACTTCTTTTCCAAGATTTACGTTTGCCGCTGTGATATAACCATTCACGGAAGAAACAATACGAACAGCCGGTGTTATTCCTTTTTTATTAAGTGTTTCTGTGGTCAGGCCAAGAATTTTCAGCTTCGCTTCCAGCGACTGCAACAAAGCTTTCGTAGAACGATGATTGGCCTGAGCCTGTTCAAAATTTTTCCGCGCTCCGACGTTTTCACTGCTCAGCGTACGCTGACGTTCCAATTCCTTTTCCTGGTAAGCAAGCTGGCTCGCATTTTGAAGATAATCCTGTTGTAACTGGATAAATTCAAAACTTTCCAATGTCGCCAGCAATTCTCCTTTTTTAACAGGCTGGCCAGGAATTCCCTTCATATAATTGATCTTTCCACTGATTGGCAAACTAAGTGTCGCCTGATTTTCTGGCGGGAGCTCAACGATACCATTTGCCTTGACCTCATCGCTGACCGTTTCCGTTTTAACTTTACCGACCTGGATACCAATCGATTGATATTGCTGTTGTGTCAGCGTAATCTGATCAATTTGTGAGGTATCGGCCACCGCTTTTTTCTTTTCAACCTCAGCTTCTTCGGTTTTCGATTCACAGGAAATTCCTGCGAAACAGATCGTCGAGATCAGGCCGGTGTATAAAAGTCCTTTTCGAGAAATACTTTTAAATGTCTTCATTTCAATGGTGAATTATTTTGATCCGGGTTGCGTCCGGTAATGCCCTAGGTCCGTTATGTCTACTTTTCTTCTCCAATAATTTCCTCGATTCTGATCAGGTTCAAATCATAATCAAGCACATTGATTAAATATTCTTCCTGCAATTGATACGCCTGCTGGATTGCTGCAAAAAATTCCAGATAGCCGATTTCTCCGCCTTTGAACGTAGACAAGGCAGTTTGACGAATAAGATCAGCTTGCGGAAGCGCGTGTTCTTCAAAATATTGAAGTGTCGCCGCCAGATTTTTCTGTCTTGTTTCCATCGTTTCAAGCTCCGTATTGAGCTGCTCTTTTACCGAAGCCAACTGCGTTTCATTCACCTGCTCCTGAATTTTAGCAGATTGAATTTTCGCTTTTTGTGCTTTCGTAAAAATGTGAAACGATAACCCGGCATGCAGGACATTGTAATTATTTTCCCGTGCAATCGATTGGTTGATAACACCAACCCGCCAGTCCGGTAAAGTATTTCTTTGTTCAAGGCGCGTTTGAATCTGGCTGTTTGTGATGTTCTGCTGCAAAACATTCAGAAACGGATTTGAATCCGGAGTTAAACCCGGTGTTATCAGATTGCCCGAAATTCTTTTAAAAACAGTATTAGTATCAATCGAAATAGTGTCCCGCGTATGAAGAAGAAGTTTCAACGTAGCGTAATGGATATGCTGTTCTCTTTGTGAACTTCTGATCCGCTGCAACAAATTTTGATAGCGGCTCTCCGCGGTAACCTGTTCTAGCCGGTTTGTCTCTCCTGTTTTAAAACGAATATCCGCCGCACGCGACGATTGCTGATAAAGTTCACTTTGCTCCCTGAGAAAACCGAGCAGTTTCTGATCATAAACCAGCTGGTAATAAGCGCGTTTTACTTCATTAGACAAACGCCACTTATCAGCATCCAATTGATACCGTGCACTTTGCACGTTAGCTTCCGAAAGTTTTTTCTGCGCTTTATAAACACTGACCGGGGCGAAAGACTGAATCGCCGTCGCAGTATAATCTGAATTCCTTGCCTGTGTCTGGCCGTATTGCACATCCAGATCTGTTTTGGCAGGATTAAAAGAGGCGCCAACCAAAGCCTCCTGTCTCTCAATAATAAGTTGCCCCGATTTGACAGCCAGATTTTGTGTCGTTGCTTCCTTCACCGCCTGGTCAAGCGACAAAACTCTTTGCGCCTGGACTTCCGTTTTTTGAAAAGAAAACAGAGTGACCAGAAACATTCCGGCAACTGCCACCCTATTCATTCCCTTCCGTTTTGCAACCCGTTCTTTTACCAGACTATACAAAACCGGAAGTACGATCAAGGTTAATAAGGTTGCAGTAATCAGGCCTCCGATCACAACTGTGGCCAGTGGCCGCTGCACTTCCGCACCTGCCGAAGTAGACAATGCCATGGGTAAAAATCCGAGTGATGCTACACCTGCCGTCATAATGACAGGCCTGAAACGAGCTTTAACACCCGCCACAATCCGTTCACGAAGAGACCCGACTCCTTCTTTTTCGAGCTGGTCGAAATAACTGATCAGCACAATTCCATTTAGAACCGCCACACCAAAAAGTGCGATAAATCCTACACCGGCAGAAATACTAAACGGCATATCACGAAGCCACAGCGCCCATACCCCACCGATCGCAGAAAGCGGAACGGCGGTAAAAATAATCAGCGCTTCGGTCAGCCTTTTGAAAGTAAAATACAGCAAGACAAAAATCAGCAACAAAGAAATTGGTACAGCAACCGACAACCGCTGACGTGCCTGCTGCAAGTTTTCGAACTGTCCGCCATAAGAATAATAATATCCAGGAGTCAAAATCACGCCCTTTTCAATTTTTGCCTGAATGTCATTTACGACGCTTTCCACATCCCGATTCAGAACATTGATACCGATCGTAATCCGGCGTTTTGTGTTGTCACGGGAAATCTGTGCAGGTGCTTCTTCGTAGGTGATATCTGCCAGTTCACCCAACGGAACAGAACCACCGTTTGGAATCGTCACATACAGGTTCCGTATATCTTTCAGGTCTGTTCTGTGCAGCGTATCGAGACGGATTACCAGATCGAAACGGCGCTCTCCTTCAAAAACGACACCGGCAGTTTCTCCTGCAAAAGAGGTTTTGATCAGCTGATTTATGGATGCGATATCCAGCCCATATTGAGCTAGACGGTCGCGGTGGTATGAAGCTTTTATCTGCGGCAAGCCAACGATGGGTTCGACGCGGCAACTCGCCACTCCTTCAATTGGTTGAATTAATGCGGCGCAATCATTGGCATGTTCAAACAATTTATTCAAATCATCACCATAAATTTTAACGACCACATCAGATCGCGCACCCGTTATCATTTCATTGGATCGCATTTGGATCGGTTGGGTAAATTCGGCCATAACACCAGGCACCTCTCTTTCCAAAACCTTATTCATTTTTTCAGAAAGCTCCTCGCGGGTATGCGCAGAAGTCCACTCAGACCGGTCTTTCAAATTAATCATCTGATCGGTCATTTCCACCGGCATTGGATCTGTTGGAACTTCCGACGCACCGATACGCCCAACAATCTGTCTTATTTCAGGGAAATTTTTAAGCAGCGCACGTTCTGCTTTTAAAGACGCCTGAATGGTTTCTGTCAGCGAAGTTCCTGTGGGCATACGAAGATCAATTGCAATATCACCTTCATCCAGCTGTGGAATAAATTCTCCTCCCAAAGCGCCAAAAAGCATTACACTTCCGACCAACAAAACCAGCGAAGCGCCCACAATTGCTTTCCGGTAAGAAAGAGCACCTTTGATCAAAGGCTGGTAAAAACTATATAATTTATTGACCAGACGATCCGAAAAATTCTTTTCATTATTAATTTTCGACGCAAGGAACAGCGATGAAACCATCGGGACGTAGGTGAAAGAAAGAATCAACGCACCCAGAATTGCAAAACTCACGGCAAGGGCCATCGGCTGGAACATTTTGCCCTCAATACCGGAAAGCGAGAGAATGGGAAGATAAACGATCAGAATAATAATTTGTCCAAAAACCGCAGAGGTCAGGATTTTGGAAGCATTAACCTGAACGGTATCGTCCATTTGTTTCTGCGAAAGTTTGTCTCCCGTTTTAAAATGGGTTTGCAGATAATGCATAACGCCCTCAACAACGATCACGGAGCCGTCAACCAAAAGTCCAAAATCGATCGCACCCAGACTCATCAAATTAGCCGATACTCCAAACGTATGCATCATACCAAAAGTAAAAAGCATCGAAAGCGGAATGACAGAGGCCACGATCAGCCCCGCACGAAGGCTTCCGAGCAACAATACCAGGACAAAAACAACAATCAATCCACCTTCAAGCAAGTTGTTCCGAACGGTTTTGATTGCCTTGTCAATCAGTTTTGCCCTGTCAATAAAAGACTCAATTTTAACGCCTTCCGGTAAAGATTTTTGAATTCTTGCCATGCGTTCTTTAATGGCTTTCACAGTCCGGTCGGCGTCGGCACCTTTCAACATAAGCACCACGGCACCTACCGCTTCACTTTTCCCGTCACGTGTCATCGCGCCGTAGCGCACCGCATGCCCGAATTGCACCGTCGCCACATTGCTGACTTTCATGGGCACTCCGTTTACCGTTTTAATAACGATATTGCCAATGTCATCCAGATTTTTAACCGTACCTTCACCACGGATAAAATAGGACTGGCTGTCTTTTTCAAGGTAACTGCCTCCGGTATTACTGTTATTTCTTTCTACGGCAGTAAACACATCTCCGATCGTTATACCGGCGGCACGCAGTTTCTCAGGATTGACACTAACCTCATATTCTTTAACAAAACCGCCAAAACTGCTAACTTCAACCACACCTTGAATTCCCGTCAGCTGACGTTTTACGATCCAATCCTGCATCGTCCTTAATTCGGAAAGATCGTAACGTTTTTCATAACCAGGCTGAGGAACAAGTGTGTACTGATAAATTTCACCAAGTCCGGTAGTGATCGGAGCCAGATAAGGTGATCCGAATTCTTTCGGAATATCCTGAGCAGCCAGTGAAATTTGTTCGCCAACCAGCTGCCTTGCTTTTAGAATATCCATATCGTCATTGAAAACCACCGTGATTACGGAAAGTCCGAGCCGGGAGACCGAGCGAATTTCTTCAACGCCCTGCACATTCGTCAAACTAAGTTCAATCGGGGCCGTGATGTATTGTTCAACTTCCTGGGCCGCAAGTGCTGGCGTCTGCGTCAACACGACAACCTGATTGGTGGTAATATCGGGGACGGCGTCTATCGGAAGCTTTGACAACGCGTAGATTCCCCAACTGATGAGGCCCAAAACCATAAGGCCAACGATCAATTTGTTCCGTATACTAAAACGGATTATTGAATCAAACATAAAGTAAGTATCAATTGACTGTCGGTGACAAATCAGGAAACACCCACAGAATTAACCTAAATCAGCCGATTTCAATTTTTGTAGTATTGAAACACAGGATATTAAGCTAATACTAATGGTAGCCGCAGACTATCACCAAGCAGTAAAACAGAAAATTAGGAATACAAAAAATGAAGTGATCAACCGAAATTCGGAGGATTCAGAAGAGAAGATTGATGTTGAAAAGAGTAAAGATTATTCCACCAGAAACTGTTTTTAACCTGAAACTCGGTTATTAGAGGTTCGGAAAACGCAAGAAAGTGAAAGTCTGTAATAACGTAAGAATGAAGTGAATGGCCGCTCAGTGAAGGAAGCGATTCGTGCTGATGTTTCTCTGAATCAGGAGCGTTTTGTGCATGCTGCGAAGCCGTTGCATAGTGCATTTGCATAAAAGTCCAGAACGAAATTTGGCCGTTGCTTTCCTGTTTGTGCTTTTCAAAATGGGCCATAAGCTGCGGTAAACGGCTCAATTCCTCCCAACATTCCATGGAAGGTAAGAAGCTGCCCAGCAATATGTGAAAACTCAATAAACAGGCGAAGATACGTATCAAGGTACTTTTCAGATTATACTTGTCTTACCAATATTCAAAGATAGAAATTTTACGATCAAGTCAATTTTCGCAAAGAATAAATGCAAAAAGTACTTGGTAAAGTAAAATCCTGGCAGAGAAATTATTCTCCCTGCCAGGATTTCTGATCATAAGCGTTATAAATTATACAAAAATGGTGCTTTCCTGATATACCGTTTGTCTGTCAATTGCTCTTCCAGAAAAACTGCAATATCAGCAGCACTGATTACCTGTCCGGAACAATCTTCTGTGTTTGACCCCGTTGGAAAATTTTTACCGGTATACTCGATCATGGGAAGCCTTACCAGCGTCCAGTCCAGTTTATTTTTTGAAAGAATATGATATGCTTTTGCACGGTCTTCGTGAATGGCAGGAAAATTCTCTTTCATCCACTTGGTAGCTGCTTTCGTTTTTTCACTTTTTTTATCAAAAGGCGTATCGACATTCAATCCGGCAACACCAATATAACGGTAGATATCAAATTCTGTCATTGCTCTTAACACGTGCTCAGTCCCCGTACTCGCGACCATTGGCTCGCCGGGTCTTTGACCGATGGTACTGATAACGGCCTGACAACCAGAAAGTAGCTTTCGGATATCTTCATATACCACCACGTCGCCTTTTACGATTTCGACGCCAGGATTTTTAAGGATTAAATAAAATTCGTCGATTGAAACTTCATCGATTTCCTGAATATTTCTTAGCAGAATTTTTAACTGATATCCCTTGGAAAGAAGGTAATTGACTAGATATTTACCCGTTCTGCCTCCGCCACCAAGGATGGCAATTTTTATGTTTTGATCCATTTTTCTCTTCTTTATAAAATATGAACTACAAGATTTCCTTATTGATTTTCATTCTGAAAATCAACTGGTTTGCAGCGCTATCGTATATGGCTGCTCTG
>Ga0247815_10002281_pt1 | contig 14211 bp, 20 predicted proteins | sample UWRJL194509B1_FD_181014 | JGI IMG/M metagenome (GOLD analysis project Ga0247815, IMG submission 181014) | Plant litter microbial communities from Arlington Agricultural Research Station in Wisconsin, United States - UWRJ-L194-509B-1 | ecosystem: Environmental > Terrestrial > Plant litter >... | reverse complement strand
AAGACGTTCGGCAAGACCATCAGCGAACTCATCTACCGCAACATCGGCCCGGAGCGTCGCATCCTGTGGGACTCGAAGAAAGAGGGCAAGCGTCCCGATCTCCTCAAGCTCGTGTCGGATGCCTTCTACGACTGGCGTGCTGAAGTCGTCATGATCACTTCCAACGGTGCCGGCAACGACACGTTGATGCAGGGTCTTTCGCAACAGGGCATTCCGGTAAGTTTTGGGTGTTCGCGCGCTGGTACCAGACGCTAACGACCTCCTACAGGCCTTTGGTACTCTCTGGGATTTCTAAGCAAATATCCGCGCATGCGCTCTGGGTTGGGTTTGCATCTCTATCCGCTGGTCGTTGCTTCTGCCGTCAAGGTCACTTCATCTCGCCCCAACCCTAAACCTTTTCTTCTTCTTCTTCGACTATTTAACTTTCACATTATATAACGGCTTGTCGAGTACTATCATAGTGCTCATAATGGGCAAGCAGAGCCCGGTCTGCTCGTATCTTCCTTCGCCTCAACACCACAACGGGAATTGTGCATTAGATCTTTGTCCATGTATCTGGATACCGCTTGTGCGTGCACGAGTAATGGAAGTTGTTGCATACCATCATCGATTTGAGGGCGGTGACGCAGGAGAACGAGGTGGGCAAACTAACAAAATGAAGTTGCGCGCGCAAAGTGCCGTGGGCGCTAACTCCGCACGTTCGCTTCACGCCACCGTCCGTTACCGCCGTCCATGGCGTCGATCGAGGTCATCAAGCCCGGGTCGCGTCTGGATGCGCATGATGCGACAGTGCTGACCTCGTTCAACCCGTTTGAAGATGATGAGAGGTCGCAGACAACGTCGTACGCGCTGGTAACATCGCTGCTCAGTAAGGTCCGGCAGTCACTCAGCACTGGGTCTGCCCCATCTGCGCCCGCTGCCACTCCTACCCCCGCTGCCAATGCTGCCAACTCTGTTCCGTCTTCGATGACATCCTCAGTGGTTGCGCCGCCAGCAGCCGCGCCACACACCCAAGGCTCAAGCTCGACACAACGTGCGCTGCAGAGCGCCAGTTCGTCATCAACAGTTGGCTCTCTCGCATCCCAGACTCACAACACCGTCTCACGCGCCAAGGGCAAGTCCGTAGCGCGAGACAAGCCACGAGCACTGCTCAAGACAGGTGCACTGAAACCCGCAGGCGTAGCGCCACCACTTGTCTCACGGACGCCTGCGCTATCGGAGCCGACAACGAGCTTTGCATCCCCTGATCTCGACACAGTCAGCGTGCGGAGCAGCCCATTCTTCAGCGGAAACCCGGTCGACAACAGTGCGGACCCGTACAACAGCATCCCTGGCTTCCCGTCAATCCAGGACTCTGACGCGCGCAGCGTTCACACCGTCGCCAGCACCAGCTTCAACGCGCTGAACACCATTAGCAATCGGAGCCAGTCTGTGTCCAAGATCATCCGCCGCATACGCGGCGAAGGTATGCACCAGAAGCTCAGGGTTGTTACGTTCCAATTGTCGCTGACTTGGCCGCTTGTGCACAGGTCTTTCCCGCGATTACTGGATGGACGACGAGAAAGTCCGCGAATGTTTCGACTGCAGCGGCGTCTTCACCACGTGGAGGAGGAAACATCATTGTCGCATTTGCGGTTCGTTTCTTCTTTGGCTTGTATGTGGCGTTGCTGCTGAAGCATTTCGTTTAGGCCAGATCTTCTGTGGTCGCTGTGCATCCAATATCATCAAAGGCTCTCGCTTCGGCGCTGACTCTATGATCCGCGTCTGCAACGGTTGCATGCAGAGGATCAAGGATGCCGAGCGCGACGACGATGACGACGACCGCAGGAGCATTGTCTCATCGTACTCCTTCAGCACCTCGTCTCCTTTCACTGCGCACCAATTGGGCTTCCATAATCATCACGCGGATTTTCAGAGCCACTATAGTTCCAACGCTTTGTTTTCGAGCTCAACAGATCCGCTTCCTCTGTTCTCGAGTCCCAGCCGTCGTCGCAGCTTGTCCGCTTCAGACGACGAAGAAGCTCCCGCAGAGCAGGTCTCTGATTGGGATAGAAGAAGCGGTACCGCGCCGTTCCGGCGCACCATTGCCGACGATGATCGTGCAGAGGTCATGACCACCTCGTCGAAGAATGTCGACGCAGAACCTGGCGCTGAGGTATCTCTTAGCCTCAATGGCGAAGCGGTTCAACAGGATATCAATGAGCCTCTTCAGTCCTCGATCCAGTTTCCAGGATCAAGCGGAAACGTAGAGGGCACGTCTCCGAGCCCGCGACCGTCCAGGGTCAACTCCATGGACCCAGATCTACTGCGGGAGGTGCTACGAAGCAGGCAACAGAGCTACGTGAACCCAATATTCGGAGAACCTGGATGGCGCATGCGACGCGAGAGCACGTAAGTCAGCGTGCTGAGCCGGTTCCAGATTCATCCTGACTTGTGGCAGCTTCAAAGCGCAGGAGCAAGAGAAATTGAACTCCCAGGCTGTGTTCCACTTCCGACTCCTCCTTGGCCAAATGCTCGTCAGCCAACAGATCCCGGATGCACGCCAGTGGCAAGAAACTTTGACGCGCCTTGTCGAGAAAGTCGCTGGAGAGATCACGTTCCTTGGCCAGGATATGGACCTGCGGCGGTTCGTCAAGATCAAGAAGCTCCCGGGTGGCGCTCCTCGAGATTCTGAATTCGTTTCGGGTGCCGTCATCACCAAGAACTTTGCGCACCGACAGATGCCTCGCTCGCAAGAGAACCCACGCGTTGTCCTATGGTCCATTGACGATCGGCGCGACGGCGAGTTCGTTCTTCTCGATCACGCTCGACAAACTGTTCCTCAACGGTGGGAGAAGACGGCTGAGCGCATCTTGAGGCTGCAGCCCACCGTCGTCCTGGCCTCTACCCCCATGGAAGGTGTCATTGTGGAACGGTTGTTCGCGGAGAAGCAGATCTGCGTTGCTCGCAATGTCGACCCGAATGCAATGCAGTTCGTTGCGCGGTCGACGAACGCGACTGTCATCAGTGGCTACGACAAGCTCGCTGTCGTCGGAGCTCATGGACCGCGCGCGGGCTCATGCCAGCGTGTTGTTGTCCAGACGTACGACCACCCCCTCATTCCTGGACGAAGGAAGACCCTGATGCGGTTTGAGAACGTACCCAAAGAGCAAGGTCGCGACCCGATGCAGGAGGTATGTTGTACCATCATCCTCCGGGGCGGTACGATGGAAACTCTCCGGCGCGTAAAGGGCGTCACACGGTTCCTTGTTTTCCTGCTTCGGAATCTGAGCACGGAAAGCTGCTTGTGGGGCAACATGTTGCTAACTTCTCCAACGGTGGCATACGGCGACGCAGCGATGCTCGTGGCAGCACCCGTACCGCTCGCTCCTCCTCGACTGCGAGCCATCTCGTCGCCGTCGCTCTCGCTCGTTGCACTTGGATCCCGTACTCCGACCGTGGCTTCTCCGACGCTGCTTCGTTCTGCGTGGGTCGGCCCGATCATGGGGAACATCCTGGACGACAGGTCCGGTGTGCCTCAGACTCCTTTCGACGACGAAGAACTCAACGATGAAGACCTCGCACGACTGCGGCTCAGTCGCGATATTCTGAAATCATACGAGGACTACACGAGGACTTTCATCTCCGTCAGCTCGACGCTGCGTTTCGCCCCACCTTTCCCGATCACTCGCATGAAGGAGGTTGACGAAAAACTTCATCGGGCGCGACACGCGTGGGAGGATGAAGTGATCCGCCGCGAGGAAAGGGCCCACCAGCTACCGGATGACTCGTCGCTTACCAGCCCAAGCAGCATTGACGAGGCTTCCAATGGCTATGGCCACTCGCAGGAAGAAACTATCACGACAGCTTCGGGCGCAAGCACTGCCTCTGGCGCATCAACGCTGAGCATGATCTCTACTGGCTCCTCCGTGGCAACTCTTCTAGCCGCTCCTTTCGACACCTCGGCGTCGCCCACGCCACGACCGCCGACCGGACCCGAGGACTCTCCTTCGTACTTCGAGCACAGGCTCGTCAGCATGCCGTCTCAGTCGAGTTTCCGATCAACGAAACCGTCTCTCACCTCAACAATCGTCACCGGCTCGGGCGTTGTGGCCGAATGTCACCCTCTGCGCCCACTTTCTGATATTGCACTGGAGAGTGCGGTCAGCGCGGCTGAGGTTGAGCACGATCAGGCACGGCGCGTTTGGGAGTGGTACATCCGCAAGAACAAGGACGATTTTGTCCTTGAGAAGTACCAGTCCCTTGCGGTTCGGCAGTGCATCGTCCCCGCCAGCGATAACCCGCAACAGCAGCGACCATGCTTTCCACCGAAGCTCACTTACTTCAGCTACTACGGGAAGAACGACGTGACCCTCGGACAGTACTTCCTCACACATGCCATCGAATTCCTCAAGTACGCTGCCGCTGGCCGCATCTGCGAGGGGAAAGACTGCAACGTTTCCTTCGAGAATCATTGCACGATGTATTACCACAACGAAACCAGACTGGCCGTCATGACCGAGAAGTTCGAGCCACTCAAAGCACATCACTCCCACCTCATCGATCCGAAGGACAACCTCCCGATGATGGATGCCTTGATCGCCGCCAAGGATCAGCCACCGTGGAAGATCACGACGTGTAGCTATTGTCGGATCTGCAAGTTCGTCACGCCGTTTGAGGAGGTCCGCGATCTCGCTACATACTATTCATTCGCCAAGTTCCTGGAACTTTTCTTCTACCCAGTTGACCCCGTCGTCATTCAGGACTCGACGTGTGAGCACAACGTCTGGCAGACGCACACTCGCTACTTCATGATCAGCCGGGTTCTGTTCTCTTTCACCGCAACCCCCGTTACCGTCCATGAGGTCGTGTTTCCGCCAGTGCGCATGCGCGTTGAGCCCGAATCCCTGCTGGAGACGAAGAACAGCGACTACAAGCACATGGTCACTCGCGTCACCACGTTTTATCGCCACCTCACCGACGATCTCAGCTACATGTCGCAGGACAACCATACCGGCCAGGATCACATCGACAGGAAACTCAGCGGTATCATCTCGGACCTCAGCATCCGGGCTGAGAGAGAATGCAACGAGATCATGACCCAGATTCACGCGTTCTACCTCAACACGGCTGCAATCGATACACTCGCGTTCACCTGGCCCCGTGCTATGCTTCAAGAGCGTATCGTCGAGTGGCAAAGCCAGCTTAGCCACCTCCCGAAGCCACGTTCGCTGCAGATTGCGGACAAGCGTGCGAGTGGACTCAGTGCGACAGTCAAACTTGCCTGGGGTCGCCGCAATGAGCCATCTCTCTTTGATCGGTCACACTTCATGTCGTCCAGTCTCTCCGAAGTCGACGAATTTTCGGCGCGTCGCAAATTGACGAACGATTCGATCACATCCGCTTCGGAGACAGACTCCATTCGAGAAAAGGAGGACAACACATCAGATGCTGAGAGTGCACTGGAAACAGAGAAGTCAATGACACTTGCCGCAGCAGTGATTGATCCCGCCGTGCCGCTGGTGCTCCAAATCCCGGTTGCTGGTGCTCTAGAGGCGGCATCCGTGGTCGACCTTGGCGTATCTCCTTCGTCGGGTGGTGATAGTGATTCCACCGTGGGCGCGAAGCGCCGTGTTCGCCAACCAACCATCACCGAGGTAGCATTTTATAAATTTGCTCAGACTACAATAAGCTTACGCTGATCTCAGATAAACCCTCCGCCCGCACATGCTCGATATGCTCGCGCCGATGGCGAGAACAGTTCCTCTAGCCGGTCTCGATCCCACTCACGAGCCAGATCCCGATCTCGACTTGGTAGCAGCTCCTTCGCCGATTCTGGTTCCTCCCGCGCATCGCGCCTGCCAAAACGTACGGGACCAGCTCTCAGCGTGGCGGAGCTAGTCCGCCAGTATCAGAACATCCATCCCGGAGGTTACAAAGAGTTTCCTCGCTCATCAGTCTTCGGACCCTCAATGACTAGTAGCGCTTACGACACAGATCTCGAAGGGCAAGAACCACCGCGTCTAGTACATAGGAAGTCCAAAGGCAGAACCACCCACAAGCGATCGACATCGACCGATTTTGAGAGCGGATATGCGGCTAACATCGGGACACGATATCTGGCCAACGATCGTAAAACCACAATATCGAACGGCACTGTTGCTCCACCCGCACCACGGCGGGCGAGGCCATCTGCGTTCTCCTCTTCCGAGTCTCGCGGTCCCTCGCGTCGGGCGTCGCCGGATAAGCGGGTAGCACTCGGTCGCACCAATATTCCAGCGCCAATACCACGGTCTGATCTCACAGCCTCCATGCCAGTATTCCCTCGTCCAATCAGTCCAACTAATCTGCGCACGTCCATTCTACAAGCGCCAACGAAAAGTAGCAAGGGCAAGCAGAAGAGCATGGCGCCACGGCCTTCGAGTACACTTGGTCGCAACGCCATGCGGAAACCAGCTCAGACGGCGCCAAGCAATAAGGTGTCCAATCTCACCCGTCAGTTTGAGCGCATCCACAAGGAAACGGAACGCTCCAACCGCCGTTACGCTGTTATACGTGGCAAGAAAGCGCGACCAGTGGCAACCGCCCGTGCCAAGGTCGAAGTCTTCGACAACATCGAGGACGCTATCGCGGACATGTCCGACGACACGGATTCGAGCGAGGCAGACGATGAAGACGAAGGTATGGTGCCGGAGGTTGCAACCGATCCTGCTGTATCAGCCGCAACTGGTGTCGATCCAGCTACAGAGTCGCAGGACGCCGTGCCGCCACCGCCAGTCGTCAGCCAGCTGTCGGAATCTCCTTCTGAAACCCCTAATCGGCCGACCACACCTGTCGAGGCTGCGTCTAGCCAACCTCACGGGCTCGAGAAGTCACCTGCCTCCCACTCATTGCCAAAGGAATCGCCATCGCTCGCACTAGACTTGACGACGCTGCCACCCACAGTCCCGCAGTTCTTTTCGGATGGACGTAGCGTCAATGAAGCTCAGTCCGACGCCGAGTCGATATTTGGGACAGATCGGCACATGTTTATGCGAGCCTTGTCGGGGCTGTGGTCGCAACCTTTAGGAACGCCGAGCTCAGCACGTCGAACACGCATGGAGCTGGAACTGGAAGATCAGATGTGAGGCGTGTTCTTATGTGCTGGTTTCCTTGCTCATAGTTTTCAGCGTTGATCCCGTTCATATCTTCAAAGACTCTAATATCGTAGTGCGCACAGACGAGCCAACATCCATCATTGCCTTCACACTCGAGTAGGTCACTGTCAGTTAGCCCTTGGCGTCAGCTCATGCCCTGCTGCAGTTCAAATCAATACAAGGTCGAGCTCGCGAAAGCACAGAGTGCAAGCCGTAACGAACAGCGCAATCCGCACTCGCAAGAGCCCAGCGAACCATTCATGCCAGATGACTCATCCAATACCGGCGACACCTCAACATACAGCGTCATTGGAGCGAGCGAGGTTCCGGCAGCAGATCAGTTGAGGGAGCACGCCAAGGTCACACCGTCTTACAGTGAGCTTTACCTGATATACAGTTTTGGCACTCGTAACCGTTTACTTCAGCCTTCGAGAGCGAAAACATCACCATCACCTGCACGCCATTTTTCGTCGAGCAATTCGACGCTCTGCGAAGGATGTGCGGGTGTGACAAGTCGATCATCGAATCTCTCGCTCGCTGCGTCAAGTGGGACGCTACGGGTGGTAAATCTGGATCGGCGTTTCTCAAGACCAAAGGTAGGTGCTGACATGTGCTTTTCGAGGCGCGGTTTACTCATGGCTGGTCAGACGACCGCTTCATCGCGAAGGAGCTGTCCAAGGCGGAGGTCGAGGCGATGGCGACATTCGTTCCTGCGTACTTCGACTACATGTCTACTGCGATTTCTTCTGGGGTAAGATCAATCGGAGATATGCTCGACTTTTTTTGTCTTACCTTTTCCACAGCGTCCGACACTTCTCGCAAAGATTTTTGGCTTTTTCCGCATCAGCATCCGCATGCTTGACTCGCCAAAGGGAGGGCGTCCTGTCATGAAGACCAAACGTTTGCAGTTGTTCGTCATGGAGAACTTGTTTTATTCGAGGAAGTTTGCTACGGTACATGTTTTTAGAATGTTTACAAGCGAACCATCAGGCTGACAAGGCTTTAGATCTACGACTTGAAGGGTAGCAGCCGCAATCGTTTGGTCCAAATTACGGGCAGGGAGAACGAAGTGCTGCTAGATGAAAACCTCATGCAGACTGCGCACCTCAACCCCCTGTTCGTGCGCGAACATTCCAAGCGAATCCTCCGCAGCGCCATCTACAACGACACCAAATTTTTGGCCGAGATGAATGTCATGGACTACTCTCTCGTAGTTGGTGTCGATCCTCTGAAGCGCGAGCTCGTGGTCGGCATCGTTGGTACGTGACTCTCCAAATTTTGAACCTTGCACTCACTCTTATTGCTTCAGACTACGTCCGCACGTATACTTGGGATAAAAAGCTCGAGAATCTCATCAAGGACCCTTTGCTCATCGGCGGCCTTGGTGGAAAGAACGAGCCCACTGTAGTAACGCCCAAGACCTACAAAGCGCGCTTCCGGCTCGCCATGGAACGATATTTTGGTTTGGTGCGCATTAATCTACATCTACGGGAGATTTTTAATGGTTTATCTGCAGGTACCGGACCGATGGATGAAGGAACAAGATGCGCCTGAGACGGACGGCGTAGCTCCAGCTTAGACACATCGCTACATAACACGAGCAATTACACATGGCACTGTACCCTCCACCCTGCTTCATTCTGTATGATATCAACTCGTTTGACTTGAATGCGACAGTCCACGCATCCCGCAGTTTTCACGCTAAAATTTGCCAACGTCGAGCTGGGAAAAGCAACCTTCAATCTTCAATCATCCGCGAAGGTACCCATCGGCCATTTAGCCCACTGAACCGCGCGGAGAGATAGGCTGCACACTTCGCACATGCTGTCAGTCTATCTTACGTGTACGAATTGCTGCTACTCTGGCCAACTGCTGATGCCAACGTAGCACAAGCGTCTGTTTTTAGTGTTACCAGGCAGTCTCGGCTCACACTGCAAGGGACAAAACTGATTGCTTAGTGCGGCTGCGCCACGTAAATGAGGCGACCATCGGGAGGAGGGTGCTTATGCTTGATTTGTGTTGCATTGAAGACTGAGCTTGCGCTCGAGCGGGATTCGAAGTCGGTCGAGCAACTTCCCTGTGAGATAAATGCCCATACCATATGCATGGTCCTTCGATGATGATATGATTCCAATACGACGCCATCTCTCGGACCAGTGGGGGTGGTGTCATCAGATTTTCGTCACCGAGCGCCTGTCCAGGCTGACATACGCTTGTTCAGCAAATCGTGGTTACCCGATGCATGTCTCAAAGTTGAGCCGCAGAGTTGGTATGTACAGTCAGCTTCAGTCACCATTCTTTCGGCACGAGCTTCGTCAGCCTGCTTCGGCTGATCGCGGCCAGCTGAGTGGATAAAAGGGCTCAAGAGCTACGAAACTCACATCTTCACTACTCAACATGGCTGCAATCCTTCCCACCCGCTCTCTTGGTAGAAATGGCCCTCAAGTCACCGCGCTGGGCTTCGGGCTTATGGTTAGTCTTGAGCTCAATAGCTTGCACAAGACCAGGTTAGCTAAATTTAATTGGGACCCGCAGGGAATGAGTGCGTTTTACGGTCCTCCCATGAAGGACGAGGACGCATTCCCGCTGCTCGACCGCTCAATCGAGCTCGGTTGTACATTTTGGGACACGAGGTTTGCCTGCGACTGGTGCGATTCGTCAGCATACTGATACGACCACAGCAACATTTATGGTGGCAACGAAGAGATGCTCGGTCGTTATTTCAAGGCTCGCCCTGGCGTGCGAGAGAAAATTTTCCTCGCTACCAAGTTCGGCGCGGGACATGATTCCAAGTCTGGCAAGTTTACCGAGCGCGGCGATCCAGAGTAGTGAGCTCTACATATTTCCCCGTCCAATGAATCGCTCACCCTCTCTAGCGTCGTCCAATGTGCCGAGACCTCTCTCAGTAGACTTGGTGTATCCTATATCGACCTTTACTACATTCACCGCGTCGACCGCAGCGTGCCAATCGAGGTGACGATGAAGGCCCTGGTCCAGCTCAAGCAGCAGGGCAAGATACACCATATCGGAATCAGCGAGGCGAGCAGTGACACGCTGAGGCGGGCACATGCCGTGCACCCACTGGCGGCACATCAGGTCGAGTACTCACCATTTGAGCTGAGCATTGAGCACGAGGACATTGAGGTGTTGAAGACCTGCAGGGAGCTTGGAATCGCTGTCGTAGCGTGAGCCCACGCCCAATAATTTTGCCTTGAGACCAGTACTGACACCGTGCACTAAACAGATATTCTCCCCTTGGTCGTGGGATGATAACCGGGAAAATCAGGTCACCGGACGAGTTCGATCCGACCGACTTTCGTCGCACTCTACCCCGTTTCCAGCCCGATACGTTCCCCAAGAACCTCGCCATCGTCGATACGGTTAGCGAGATCGCAAAGAGACACAACGCAACGGCTGGACAGCTCGCACTGGCATGGCTTCTCGCTCAGGGTAATGAGGTGATTCCGATTCCCGGGTAAGTCGGAGAAAATCTCGACTACAGACACAGCTGACCGATATGGATGTAGGACGACACGAGCAATTGCTTTGGAGGAAAACGTTCGCGCGCTCGAAATTGTGCTTAGCGCCAAGGAACTCGAGGAACTCAGCAGTATCATTCGCGCGGCCGACGTTCAGGGAGACCGCTACGCCGACGATATGATTCACCAGGTGTATGCCGATACAATGCCCCTGTCGCAGTGAAAGGATATAGAACTCTTCTTTGAATCGATTGGCAGACTCAGAGCTTCATCTGTGGTGAATGTTTGGGTAACATTTAGGCTGTAGCAAAAGAATGGCAGAGGTCGGTGCCGAGTTTCAAAGCTGCATGGCGTTGACCACAGGCAAACAGACAGTACTCCCATTGGAGACCACATTCCATATTGGATTCTCTCTAGTGAGAGCATGCCTCCCCCCAGCACCTTGTTTTCCGATTCTTCGGCTCATTCATCGTATGCGGGATTTACTCACAAAACGCTTAACAAGGTGCACAATGTCGTTATTCTCATACCATTTCAACAGACAATCTAACAAGAATATCACCTGCCTCGAAGAGGTCCTCCTCGCCCACGCCCACGACCACGGCCACGAGCACGGGGCGGCTGTGGACGATAATCTGCTGTCCGGCTCCTCGACATCGAACGTGATCGCGACCTCTCTCGCCCATACTCACCTCGACGGAGAGGTGGGCTCCAGCCGCGACTGCGACTCCTCGATGAGTAAGGTCTCCTATATGGCGACGCAGCCCGCCGGACAGGCGACCTCGACCTCGATCTTGACCTCGAGTTGTAGGAAGGTCGATAGTTGTTCTCACGTGACATAGACGAGCGTCGTCCGCGATCCCAGCTCGAGCCGCGGCGTTGGCCTGGGCTGTAAAAGGAATCACGGCTTCTGCTGCGGCTTCGGGAGGACCACTGACGTCGCCTCGGAGAACGGGAGCGGGGGCGGTCTCGTGGGGGCCACGCCGACCGAGGAGATGGGGAACGACCTCGCGAGAAGCTCTGGGAGGTGTGTTGTTGCGGACTGCGGGCTCGTGGTGACAGATGAGGGGCGTCCGGGGATGTGATCCGTTGGTCAAGTGGCAGTTTCCGCGGACCTTGTGAAACCGGAGAGCGACGGACTGCTGGGGAGGTAGCCCGTGAGCGAGAGCGAGAGCTGCTTGGCATGATCGTTATCGGGCCATCACTGATTCTATCCTCGAGTGGAATGGCCATTCGAGTATGTAATCGTTCCGCGGGGCTGGGAGCTATCTCTTCTACTGAATGCTGCCGATGCTGACCGTTAGGCGCCGAAAATTCTGACGAAACGTTGTGTCGAGAGGCACCCAGAGGCGCGAACCCACGAACATCGTAGACAATTCGCTCTTCTTCGTCGTCGTCGCCAGAGATCTCAGGAAGAACGGATTGATCGCCCTGCTTCGAGTCAGCTGCTATCGTGGCGCTCGCTTTCGCGAGCCTGGGGTCAGCTCCAGTTTCCATCGGTTCATCTTCTGCAACGGGGGAGAGGCGGGGGCGTTTCTTTGGTAATTCATCGTCTGTGAAGGGATTCGCATTTGGCTGGCTTGCAGTAGGCTGAATCGAGGTCCGGACGACGCTGGTGCTGCGGCTTCGGCTGCGCTTGCGATCTGCGCGCAGGCTCGGTTCGAGTGAACTTGCCCTACTAGCGGCCTCTATGGAAAAAGTAAGCAACGCGCACGTCAAGCAGCCAATCAAGCGAAATATAACAATAGGAGACTCCGCAACGCACCGACAGAGGCAGCTCGCGCGCTCTCTGCGTTCTTCGGCAAAGAGTGCATCGGGATACCTACGTGATCATTAGCACATGACCGAGAAAGTCCAGTCAATCGGACGAACCGTTCACCATTGGAGGAGCATCACGAACTACAGATGACCTGCCTCTGCAAGAGCCAGGAACTTGGGATCCAGCGCGACTCTTGAGGTCAGGACGCGATATCGGAGCACCTTGTGGTTCAGCCACTTGTTTCGGAGGAGGCTTCGTTTCGCTCTGGATTTCTTGGGGCTCTCGTGCAGTTGGGGCGCTGGAGCTGGCTGAAGCCAACACTGAATCTGAGGTTGGGGGCTTCGCGTGTGCATGCGTGTCGAACGAACGCTCGTAGCTCTGTTGCCGTCGAGGAGGTACCTCTGACACCGAGCGCATGTCCTCGTTAGACGACGCTAGCCAAGATGCGTTCGCATTGGCATTCGCGCGCCGCGCATGATCTTGAAAGAGTTGCGGCACGAAAGCCTGGCCGGTGGTATGCTCCGGTGTCAGCTCGCGGATCCATACCTTCGGTCCTGAGGGTAGGCTCGTCCCCGGCCGTGGCGGCAGAGGCACGTTGACCGCTGCCGGGTCGTGGATCGTATGTGGGACGAAAGGCTTGAGCGGCTCGGAAAGGAGGATTAAAGCGCGGTCCTCGTCGAAGGCACCATTGTTGGAGTTGGATGCGATCGGTACACCACTACCGATGGCTTTCCCTTTGTCCGCTGCTCTCTTCTTTTTCTTCCTGCTCTTGAAACCATCGGATCCAGTAGTTGGTGGCATAAAAGCTGTTTCGGGACGACCACCAGCCATCGCGAGAAGAGCAGGACTGGGCCCGCTTGTTCTCGGGGGTAGCTGCGGGAAGACTGAACTCCCGGACCCAGTTGATGCGATCGGACCGGCTGCGAGTTGGTCTGCCGCAAAATCCGGGGTTGGCGCGGCGTATGCGAACTCCCCATGTTCGTGTGCCGCAAACTTGTGCGTCGCTGAGGGGTACGAACCGGAAGTATCATAGCTGTTGCTGTTGCCACCCGATGTAACTGGCACGACGACGTACTTCTTGCCGTTAGAAGTGACAAATGTCGATGGCATCTGGGGCTGTCTGTTAGACTGGCCGGCTCGAGTAAGTGGCCCTGCTCCTTGTAACGCTAACGATACAATCGGAGTCAACGACGAATCGCTAGCCTGCATAACGCCAATAGAAAGATCTACGACATCAGCGTGCGGTTGATTCCGCTGACCCACTGGAGAGTGCCGTGGTGGCGGAGATGAAGCGCTTGGCATCTGCATGAATACCGACGGGGGTTGCTGAGTCGAGACGCGCAATGGTGTCGAGACGCGCGAACTAGGAGCATTTGCGGAATTGTGGGGTTGGTTTACCATTTGCGTAGCGTCTTGCTGGGGTGGTGACGGAAGTGCACCAGTTTCGGCCTGAGAGACACGTTCTACAAGGTGGATGCCCAAAGACCCAGCACGCTCTGTAGTCGGCGGAGGACGGCGCGCCAGTTCGACGATAGTCTTCGCAGGTAGCGGTGGAGACCGATGCTCGGACTTGATGCGTGCGCCCGCCTTTGGTTGCGGAACAGTTACAGCCATCCTCGCCGTAGCAGCGGGTGAGCTCTGTCGAACACTACGAGCCGAGTGAGCTGTTGTTGGTTTAATGGGCGGCGAGTCCGTATCGCGAGCCTCAAAGCGTGTTGCCGACAAAGCTGAAGTTGGTTTCGTTGAACTCGCGTCGACGCGAGTGGCGGTCGTTGATCGTACGGTCATGTCATCTCCAGCTGCAGACAAAGGCACCATGCTCGAGGCGGCGACTTGCTGGCGAACGACTTGTGTGGTA
>Ga0247815_10002280_pt1 | contig 14212 bp, 21 predicted proteins | sample UWRJL194509B1_FD_181014 | JGI IMG/M metagenome (GOLD analysis project Ga0247815, IMG submission 181014) | Plant litter microbial communities from Arlington Agricultural Research Station in Wisconsin, United States - UWRJ-L194-509B-1 | ecosystem: Environmental > Terrestrial > Plant litter >... | reverse complement strand
CCCAGCTCGTCGTTACGTGCGTAGCGGCGGCCAATGGTTGCACTTGAGTCGTCTACTCGGACGTTGATCCCAACTCGCCGTAGCTTTGCCGCTGTGGAGGATTTAGTCATACAGAGCGACGTAACTGTATGAAAGGCTACGCGCTGATAGCAACAGTCACTGGAGCGAACTGTGAGCCATTATTGATAGGTACGACAAACACCTTGGTTGGTGCGATGAGTGGGCGGAGTGAGATAACCTACAAGGAATAAATGGTTTTATCTCGGTGTATTACGCTTCTGCTTACCCCTCTCTGGGCATCCTCTTGGCGATTCCAGTACGAATGCTCGAGAATGCCGAACAAGATGCGACCAAAGCCGAATCCCGCCTCAATCACTCTTGGGATGAACTTGCGTACTGCCGAGATGAATGTTAATCTAGAATGATGAGAGATTGAAAAGCTGCTAGACCTACATGTACCATCGGAGGTGAAGCCTGTTGCCTTGAAGCTGATTCCGGTTGCCTTCTCGTGACGGGTCAAGTCGTACGTCCCTCGATCGACACAGCCTGCACAGAGCAGCCAACCGCTCGATAGCATAATCTCCACCACCCATGTCTCCGATGAATAGTGAGCCCTCTCATGGGCCGCAAGTTGACGGAAGCGCACTCGAGCTGAGTCGATTCCTATCTTGACAAGAAACATAAAAACCCGAGCGGCGAAGAAGCCGAGGTTCTCATCGAGGATGATACCCTCCACAACTGCACTTCCCACTGAGATATTTTTGATTACATTGTGACCTTGGGGAAGAAGCGGGAGCTGTAGAGAGCTGATGCTGTCGAAACGTGGGTGAGTCTTGAGTTCAGGATCAACAAAGTGCTCGACTTCAGCGATGGTGAATTCGAGGCACTTGAGAATCCCGCCGCGGGGAGAAATCTCGTTGTGAAATGAGCGGCCGATACACGCCGAGGTAAATGGGAGGCGCGAATTGTTGTACTCGTAAAGGCGTTGGAAGTTCGCAAAATGGCCCTGGGCGATCTCTGGCCGAAGGAAGCTGGTGAGTGTTGATTAGTTGTTTGCGGCGCAGCGAAGGATGGCGTGGCAAAGGATGTTTACCCAGACTGTGCAGCCTCGCCGATAGCGACATCAAACATGAGATTGAACTGGATGGGATCGGTGACTGTGTTGCCGGTCTTGGGATTGACGATGTTGTGGTCCATGATGATGTTCCTCAGTTCAGAGCCTGCCACATTGTGGACCACTTCCAAAATTGTTGTATACTTGTTCCTGGTGGTATCGTCAATTATATTGATCTGAGATGCGGGGGGTAAGAATGTGTTATTGGGCTTAGCTTCCGAGCGTACTGAAGAGCTGCCTTTCAAGCGCGTCTGCAGGACACTTTCGATCAACTCATTTGCGCTGAGGACTTCGTTCGTCCCATTGTCCTTGACCACCCAACGGGCGGCAAAGTTCTCCAGATGCCCAGAGGCCGCAAACAACGGTGCAGGAGTTAGAGCCGGCGCATCTAGTTCCAGCATATCGTCCTCAACGATGAAGTGCTGTCGCCAGGCAGCCACGATATTGGACTGCAACGCGGCACCAGGCGGGCCAAAGTCATATAGACCAGCAGTTCCTGAAGGAAAGAGGTGAGACCCACTGAATGCCCACAATGACAGCTCACACCTCCATAAATTTCAAACGCGGGAGCGAAGAAGAAGCGTCGTGCGAGCAGGCTAGTGAACCCGTCGCGGTTGAAGGCTTCCGCGTTGCGAGCGTTACGTCCGATCCTTGACATCGATTGCACTGACAGTCCTTTACGAACCTGTGTTGAACGTGAGGAGAGGCGAGTGGGGCGAGTAAGAGGAGGTCGAAGATGAGTCGACGCGCATGACTCGAGCGAAGCAGCTAACATGCCGGAGCTGTCTAATATCATCACGGTAACTTTCGTGATGTGCCTATTACACACTCTCAGCCACGTTTGCTGGAACTAAATAAGTTTTCTCAGGTTGTTAAAGTGATGTCTCTGTCAGAGTTCTGGATGCGGATATGCACTGACAGATGACGGAGAGAAACGAACTATCTCAGGCGTTGCATTGTCAGTATATCCCCTGTTGAACACAAAATCTGAATCTAATGCGGGTGTGCATCCTTCTACCAGTAGGTGTGGATCATCATCATCGCAAAACGACTGAACGGAGTCAAACACGGGTCAGACACGCCGCCGTTTGCCGGATCGCCGCTGCTTGGCCTCCCGCCACCAATGACCAGTTTGCCGACGTCGCCTTCGCGAAAGGGCAAAGAACGCGCAGCTCCTTCAGAGGATGTTGAAGGCTTCCTCGACATTCGCCCGGTGCTTACCTATCGACATATCCTGGCCAAAAATCCTGGCGTCAGGTGCGGCACAAGGCCTCGTGTCGACACGAAGCTAAACGCTGCCCCTCCAGGAGCCCATTGCGTGCAGGTCAGCCTCGTTGTATAAGATGTTTGCATGCTCGCACTGAACCCGCGCAGTTGCACTTTGTGACTCTGACGCATTCTATGCTGCGTGCGAGCAGGTCCGACTGAAATTGGATCCTGAGATTCCGCTCGTTGTCCAGCAGTGGGACTCTTTGGTGCGCACGTTATCGCAGAAACAACTCGAATTGAGCTCTTATGGGATATGCGCGCAGATTGCTGTCAATTATCCTGCGCGCAAGTTTGGGATTAGTCGCATGGACAAGGTGCCTTGCATTCAGCGTTCGCAACCTGTCAGCCCCACTGACTGGGCCGCTTAGATCAAGGATGCGAAGCAGCGCTGTCCAAATCTCGTCACCGTTCATGTTGCGACATTTCGCGGAGGAGACCTTGAGCCAAATTACTGGCCGGATGCCAACACTGAGACACACAAGGTTATACCTATCGGATCTATTGTCAGCCGTCGCTGACCGCTTCCATACAGGTCTCGCTAGATCATTACCGACGCGAGTCTGCGAAGGTTGTAGCTGTGTTCAAGGAGACTGTACCTGAAGCCGAGGTAGAGAAGGTGAGGTTGTCATGGAGCTGGCGCGGTGCAGGTGCTTACAACAAAACACAAAACGCAGGCCTCTATTGACGAGTGTTTCGTCGACTTCTCTGCCCCAGCCAGGGCACTCTTGCTGGAGCGCTTTCCGTATTTGGGGCAGGTCCCAGAAGACGCGCCGAACGGACTCGACACTCCTCTACCAGTTGTGCCTCCTAATGCCATCACTTGGGACGAACTTGGAACGGTCATTCCCGTTCATCCAGTTGCGGATGGCGATACTGCGATGGAAGTTGATCCATCGAGCCCCGCTGGTTCCAGCAAGCTCATCGAGCCGGAACCGACCTGGCACGACGTTGCGTTGAGCATCGCTGCTGAGCTGATGGCCAAGGTTCGCAAGGCAGTCAGAGAAAAACTTGGGTATACGATGACTGCGGTGCGTCCGACCATGCGTACTTCCTATGTCGGTGTCTGACCATAACTCGCAGGGCATCGCTCGCAACAAGTTCCTCGCGAAGGTGCGACTTGTTCCTTATAGCGCAAACAGCAATCTCATTCCTTTCACCAGCTCTCGGCATCCTACAAGAAGCCCAATTCTCAAGTGAGCCCTGACCCGAGTTCGCATTGCGGCGTGTTCACCTCTTGCAGTCGATCCTCCGCAACGAAGCGATACCCGCATACTTAGCCCCGATGAAGTTCCAAAAGGTGTTTTGCCTGGTTGTTCCGATCATGTCATGTACTGACTCTGCTTCAGATTCGTAATCTGGGTGGTAAGTTGGGCAAGGCTCTGGCCGCCGAGTTCGATGTAGCAACCGTCGGTGATCTGCTCTCCATATCACTGGGTAAGCCGAGCTTCATTGTTCATTCTATATGAGCTAATCAATCGTAGACGAGATGCAACGCAAGTTCGGCGACGAGGCATTGTGGGTCTGGGAGGTCCTCAGAGGTGTTGATCGCAACGAGGGTGAACCACAATTCTTCTTCGGTATGCGAATGGTGACTGACCCTCTTTCAGTGAAAGAGAAAGCGGCAATTACCAAGAGCATGCTCGCCTCAAAGAATCTGCCTCGCATGATCACCAAGCCGTCTCAAGGCATCCACTGGTTGCGCATCCTCGCATCCGAGCTCTACGTCCGGCTCCTCGAAGCACGCGAGCAGACCCCGACGCTCTGGCCAAAGACGCTGACTGTCAAGACCTCGCTCGGATGGAAGATGGCTCGATCCAAACAGATGCCATTTGCCTTTACGCGTAACCTCACCAACGACACCGTCTTCGTCGCCGCCGAGAAGCTCTGGCGCGAAATGGTTGGCGTCGACGCGACGGCGCCGCCGGACATGAAGTTCACGCATATCGGTCTCGCGTTTGGCGGTGTTGCGGCGCTTGGGTCGAACCAATCTGGTATCGAAGGCTTTCTGGCGGGTGGTGGACAGTCGAACGAAGGCGAAGAGCGGTGTCAGAAGTGTAACGCCGTGCTCAAAGTCCCGCCTTGCGACGTGGAAGAGCTCGAAGCGGCGACAGAGAGGGCGAGGCTTGAGCATGAGGACTGGCACTTCGCGAGGGACCTGGCGAGAGCGCCAGGATCTTCTCCTGAACCCGAACCGGAGCCCGTACGACCCACGAAGAAGCGGAAGACATCCTCAGAGGATAGCGGGAAAGCAAAAAAGAAGAAGAAGCCCGAGCCAGTCGGCATTGCGAAGTACTTTGCGAAGAAGTAGGTCCTGCGTTCAACGTTATCGACCCGCGTATATGCTTTATTCCTAAGGATGTCTGTTGTGCTTGCTCATAGAGTTATACATGTGCAATTCTTGTATTTTCGTGAAATGCCTGCGGTGAACAGACATTTCCAAGTCATCGTTGACTCAGAGGCGAGCGCGATGTGTGTCAACGAAGAGCTCCGCAGCCTCCACAGACGAGAACTGCATCGGCCGTTCCTGTGCAGCAAGGATAGCCTGGCGGTATAACTCCTCCTATCACTCGGTTCAGCCCCAACCCAACCGTCGATACGCAGCCCACAAACGCACCTTCTGCAGACCATACACGCCAGTCCTAGCGAACAGTGCCAGCTTATTCCCCAACGCCTGCGCCGCCTCGAGCACTTTCTCCGTATCTCCCTCCACCAACTGGTCCACCAAACCCTCCTTCTCGAGTTCTTGGGCCGTCCACCTGTGACCCTCGAGCCAGATCTTCCGTACGATGTTGGCATTGGCTGCCTTTGCTGTGAACACTGCGGCGAACGAGCGTGGGGCTGTCGCGCCGAATTGAATTTCGTTCATGGATGCCCATGCTTTGGACGTCTTCATAACGCGGTAGTCGCAGGCCATGGCCAGGTTGAAGCCAGCAGCAAAGGTGTGCCCGTTCATGGCGCAGATGACGGGAACTGAGTGGCGAGAGACATATAAGGAGACAGAAAACATCGATTCAGTGAATTCAACGTACTCGGATATGTGAGGAGACGCGTGATGACCGGGTTGTAATAGCCTGAAAGTTGTCATCAATATCGCAAGGTCCCAACCACCCGAACCAAATCCACCCACTATGAATGAAATGCGGCGTCTCAAGCACATCCTCGAACTGGAACCCATTCGAGAAGAACTTCTCCTGCCCACGCTTGCCGACGATGACCAGACTCCCAGCACCAGCCTTCTCGTCCTTCGGGTTCGCCTTCTTCGCAGCAGTCGTGCTCTCGCGCCAGTCTTTCTCAATCAAGTCCAGTGCGGGGCGGATAGCTTCGCGCAGCATGCGTTCACGCAACCGGTTATCGGTGCCGTGGTGAAGCTCGAGAACCCATTGGTACGGTGATGCTGAGTGTTTGGGTATCATGTTAGGGTCTACAAGCCCTCAGTCTGACGAACGACGAACGGTGCGTGATGGTGACGAGGGGCTCGTCTACGGGCAGCTTCACTGGGTACGACATAGTAGGTAGTAGGTGGGGTAAGAGGTGAAGGAAGCGCACACTCCGGCGCGGGGTTTTGACGCATAAGCCGGGCTCATGTGAATGCGAATAGACAGCTCTTGCGTTTGGGCCACGGAGGATCTGCACGACCCCGCAATCAACCCCCGGCGGAAAACACAAATGCGGCCTGTGCAAAAGCTGCATTGGCAGTAGGACAAGCATTTTAACGGACAAACGAGCAGCAACATAGTGTGGAACAAGCAGCAAAGAGAAAACTACGGCCAGCAACAAACCAATCTCTTGTGCACTCCTTCAGCCTCTCCTTCTAAGCCTCAGGTTTTACTCCTCAATATCTTGATCAACGGGGAGCCGGAGCCGACGGGGCCGGGCTTCATGAAAGGGAAGCAAGGTTGCGAGCGTGTGAGCTCGTTCCGCTCAGTAACGCCGGTCATCGTACCGCCTGTCCTCGTAGCGGCGATCGTCGTGGCGCCTGAGCAAGCAAAATATTTTGAGTAACAGTGAAAGCTAGAAGTAAAACATGACACGTACCTGTCGTCGTAGCGCCCGCCGCGGTCGGGCTCACGGCGGTCGTCGTATGGGCGGCGGTCATCGCGGCGGTCACGGTCGTCGTAGCCGCCACGACGGCGGTCATCGTACCCACCGCGGTCCGGGTAGCCTCCACCGGGCGGGCCGCGACGGTCACCATAACCGCCTCCACCACCTCCGCCGTAACGGGGCTCGTATCCACCACGAGGCTCGAAGCCTGGGCGGTCGGCTGCAAAAAGCAAGTCAGCAATCACACAGTTATGGTCGGGCGCTGGGTACATACAGCGCTTAGGCGGGCCAAAGTAACGACCAGGCGTCGGGGTGCGGCCACGGCCACGGCGAGCCTGCGAAGCCAAGTGAGCAGACCGAGAAATTTAGCGAGAAACTGAGTCTACCTTCTCGATGAGGATGTTCTTGCCATGAACGTCGGTGCCGGACAGCGCAGCAATAGCAGCCTCAGCGTCCTCGCCAGTCTCCATTGTCACGAAACCGAAGCCACGCGACTCGCGAGAGTGCGGGTCATACATGACAGCCGCCTTCTGAACCTGTGTTTACGGAAACAATTCATTCAGACGGCGTGGCGCAGAGCGGTAAATGAAAAACTGCTTACGCGACCGTACTTGGCGAAAAGCTCCTCGAGGGCACGGTTGTCGACGCGGGAGCTCAGACCGGAGACGTGGAGGTTGTTTCCGGGGTTAGTAGACCCGTCGCTGTGTAAGCAGCGCGTCAGTGAATATTTCAATGAAAGATTAATAAACGTACGCTGAACCGCCACCACCACCACCACTAGGAGCTGGGCCACGACCACGAGCTGCAGGGCTACGGCTACGCGAACGACGGGGTGGAGGAGGCGTGCGACCACCTCCACCACGGGGCGATGCACCACCGTTACCCCAGCCGTTACCATCGTCTCCACCTTGAACGCCCTGCATCGGAGCGGAGTCTTCATTGCGCCATGCTGGATAGAGACCGGAGTGAGTGACTGACTGGCGAGAAGGTGACGCGGCCGCAACGCGGCTGGGGTCGCAGAGATTTGAAACAGCGCTGGGCAGCACGGCGAGAAAAACGCCCGGTCACAACGCGTAACAGGTCGATACTCGGCGAATGAAGCGCCTCGAGTCGAACGAGAACTGAGTCGAACAACGACGCTGGAGCCGTGGACTGGGACCGAAGTCGGAAACGATGGATACAGTGGTGACAACACAACATGCTATGCCGCGCGCAGCCGGACGTAGTGCCGAGACCGATGCAGATACCGTGGTGTTGGTAACGTACCGTCGTCAGCCATTGCGGGTCGAATGTAAGGGGAAGAGTGTGAGAGCGGCTTTCTCCGATGTTCAGACTCCCAATCCGGCGTTTTCCCACAAAACTCCGCCACCTCCTTGCCCTCGCCAAGTCGCACAAAAATCATTCCGCCGATACACTTACTTATGATCAGACATCAAGGGTTTTATTCTGTCACTGCAGCCAGACGGACTTGTGGTACCTGAACTTTGGTAGCTTCGGCTGGTGCTGTTTCTAGACCTGCTCATATCACATGGCAAAACTCGTCACAATTTCAAGAAGCGGTGCTACAACTGTACCAGTTCAAGCGCCAACAGTGACCCTCACGCCCTTCTCCGCACTCTGCTCAATTGCATGCACAAGCTCATGAAGCTTGACCGCATCCTCCCACGTCGGATAGTCTCCCTTCTCGCCTTTAGCAAACTCGGCCCAGTTCCGACCCGTATTACCGACAAACGGCGCATCCTCAAGCGTCACCTCTTCGTTGTTGAGGTATACCTTAGCTGGCGTGAAGATGTTGATGCTGTTCGCCGGACCAAAGACCTCGAACCTGACAACACCCTCTTGGCCGTCGATTATGCCAAGAAGAGCGGGGCGGTGAACGTTCTTCTCGCCCGTCACAGGGATGCTGCGCCAGAAGCCGTTGACGACGGCACCTGGGTGATTGGCTAGAGCTCCGCTGAAGGCGACGTTGTCCGGGTATGCGTGCGGCAGAACGGTGTCGGTAGGCTTGCCGTCTGCGCCGAGGAGAACGGTGGTAGGGAATAGCTTGCCGGAGGTCGCGGAAACGCTGGAGATGGGACCGACCATGCGAGTGATTGCTGAAAGGTCATGTCCGCCAATGATGCCGACAAGGGTAGCACCTGTAGACCCATTTATCAGCGCTTGAACCCGTCGATGTGCGACTGTTGAAAGAGAAAACTCACCATTGGCAGGGTCCAAAGTGTACTCGGAACCTGCGAGGGCTGTTGGAGCCCAGTATCCTAGGTCGTTGCCCTGCGAGGCAGGAGGCTAGCATTTAGTTTCATGAACGTCCAAATTAATTCAGAGAATCCATTCTCACAATGCCTCCAATCCAAGTCACGGAGAGAATGCGGCCAATCTTGCCCTCAGCAATCCACGCACGAACCTGCCACAAGTCAGCACAAACTTCGCGGGACACTCACCCTCCCTCACCTTGTTCACGAGCGGCGACTGCCAAGCCTGTGTGCCGATGAGAGTACGAACACCCGCCTCCTTCGCTAGCGCCGCCAACTCCTTTGTTTCCTCGAGATTCTTGCCGAGAGGCCACTCGCTGAACACATCCTTCTTCGCTGCCAATACGGGCTTGATCGCCGCCGCATGCTCTGGCGCCTTGACGCTGACGGCGACGAACTGCACGTCCGGATCGGCAGCGATAGCCTCAGTGCTGCCGTGATAGCCTTTCACATTGTGACCAGTCTTCTCGGTGTGGACCTTGGCAGATTCTTCGGCGGAAGCCGCACGGGAGGTCGAGACGGCGACGAGCTTGTACTGCTCGTTGAGCGGGGATTGGAACAGAGGCGGAGCGAGAGCGTTGGAGGCCCAACCTTTAGCGGACAGTCCGACGAAACCGAGGCCGATAGGCTTGGTGGTCGTGGAGGACATGGTGAGTGTAGTTGAGTCTGAGATGTGCTGATAATGCGAGTGGAGGACTTGTGAACTCTCTGAGAACTTTCATTGAACCTTTTATACCCATTTGAAGATGTCATTGAGGCTTCCATTCTGGCTGACAAGAGATTTCGGGCTGTAGAGGCCGTTCTACGACCCAACGACAAGGGATTGTGTTTCACCAGCTGAGTGGCAGCTGTTGCGGGCCCCGCTCACACAGCCGGCAACAATCTACTAGCATACACGCGTACCACCGTGCCGTTGGTAGACGCGCTAATGTGTCCTGGATGATGTCTACCAACAGAACAATAGTTGACGCGGCTGTTGACGGATGACTGTTGCCTGTTGTGTCAGATACAGGCGAACTAACAGTCTGCTTCCGCTCGGGTAAGTGGCACCCGTCTGATACAGCAGAACCTCCCATACTCTACCGTAGTCTGTATGTGCTCGGAGATATGGTTTTGAGAGGTTATGGACTGCGGAAGACAGTTCCAGTCAGATCCACACGATTATCGTATCATCCGCCGCGGAGATTGGCCGATGTGCCATCAAATCAACTCTGAGTAATACCTATCTGTTCTTCTTAGCTGCGAGCTTGATTGCCTCATTGGGTGCATAGATGCAATAATCTCATGCCCGATCATTTGAACCTCTGATGCTTTATTACCCCTCTGCACCAGGCTATGCATAAACTATTCACGTTAGGCGAACCCACCAGCCTGAGATCTGTACCTTCTCGGCTTTGGAAACTCAACCATATGATCCTCACAAGTATTTGTGACCACGTGGCTTTAGCACGTGCGAGGAGAGGGCAGTCCAAATGCCTATGTTGTATCACGTCAGTCAGCTTACATGTTCGAATTCGAGAGGGGTTCGAGGGAGACAAACAACGGTGACATCGACGCAGCGACACACCGTCAGGACTTCGTGAGCTGGTATGGAGCATTGCCGGGGCGAGACTAATGTGTCTACGCATCAAGGCGCGAGTATGGCGCAGGACGTACTACACGCATTACCACCCGTAGCCACCTCAGCTCAGCATGCACGCCTCATGCGACGTTAGCTAGCGCCCCTAAGCTTAGAAACGCTTTATTACTGCGGGTCTTGTTCAAGCTTTGCCTGAACGTGCCAGGGAGGTGTTGAACGAAGCACCTCGAGGCGTCGCACGAGGTTACCCGAGTGCCATCCGCCTTGCGCACCTCCACCGCGCAAGCAAGTTACGCAGACAGAATCGCGGACATGCCTGCTGTACAACAATATTTGAGTTGATACGACGTGTGGGATTTGTTTAGACGCCTTGCGACGTCGCCACAGCTGCTGCTGGCAGCCGAATGGGGACACGAGCGCACCTCCCACCGAGATCATTCCGTACTTCCCTCGCGGTATGTTTTGGAGAGAGAAAAGGAAAGTGGGTTGTTGATCCAGTACAGGCGGGACTGGTTGTCATTTATTTGAACTCCGGTGGCTTAGATTGGTGCTGGTTTGAGCACATCTCTGCATCGTGGCTTAATCACTGTAACATTTAGTAAATGCTGTTGCCATTATAAAAGCGGGGTTACAAGTGTACTTCATGCTGGTTCATGCCCCAACGGTGACCCTCTCACCCTTCTTCGCACTCTGCTCAATTGCATGCACGAGCTCATGCAGTTTGACTGCATCCTCCCACGTCGGATAATCGCCTTTTTCGCCCTTCGCAAACTCTGCCCAGTTCCGACCGGTGTTGCCAACGAAAGGCGTGTCTTCTAGTGTCACCTCTTCATTGTTGAGGTACACCTTGGCTGGTGTGAAGATGTTAATGTTGTGCATGGGGCCGGATACCTCAAAGCGGATAACACCCTCGTCGCCGTCAATGACGCCGAGAAGCGAAGGACGATGAACGTTCTTCTCGCCGGTCACGGGAATGCTGCGCCAAAAGACGTTGACGACAGCACCTGGGTGATTGGCAAGGGCACCACTGAATGCAATGTTGTCCGGGTAGGTGTGTGGCAGGACAGTGTCGGTAGGCTTGCCTTCAGCGTCAAGGAGGGTGGTGGTAGGGTACAGCTTGCCAGCGGTCGCGGAGACATTCGAGACGGGACCGACCATTCGTGTGAGCGCCGTAAGGTCATGTCCGCCAATAATTCCGACGAACGTAGCACCTGAGCAGACATAGTTATAAGCAATAGAATGGCTCATTCGAGGCCATCGAGGGCTATCAACATACCATTGGCAGGGTCCAACGTGTACTCTGTGCCTGGTTGGGCCGTGGGAGCCCAGTATCCAAGATCGTTCGCCTGCGAATGGCAGTGGTCAATATCACAACGCTCTAAACAGATTTAGATGATCCATGTCGTACCTTGGCTCCAAGCCAGGTCACAGAGAGGACGCGACCGATCTTGCCCTCGCTGATCCATTCACGAACCTGCCGCGAGTTAGCAAGAGTTTTGTAGAGCGATCACGGGATGACCCTCACCTTGTTCACAAGCGGCGACTGCCAAGCCTGCGTGCCGATGAGAGTGCGGACACCCGCCTCCTTCGCCAGCGCCGCCAACTCCTTCGCCTCGTCGAGATTACGTGCGAGCGGCCATTCGCTGAACACATCCTTCTTCGCCGCCAGTACGGGCTTGATCGCCGCCGCATGCTCTGGCGCCTTGACACTGACGGCGACGAACTGCACGTCCGGATCGGCAGCGATAGCCTTAGTGCTGCCGTGGTAACCTTTCACATTGTGACCAGTCTTCTCGGTGTGCGCCTTGGCAGACTCTTCGGCGGAAGCCGCGCGGGAGGTTGAGACGGCGACGAGCTTGTACTGCTCGTTGAGCGGGGCTTGGAAGAGGGGTGGGGCAAGGGCGTTGGAGGCCCAACCTTTAGCGGACAGTCCAACGAAACCGAGGCCGATAGGCTTGGTGGTCGTGGATGACATGATGAGAGTAGTAGTCGAGTGGGTGAGTTGAGAAGGCTTGTGGATGGCTTGTGAACTCTCTTGCAAGGCACATCAAGCCTTTTATACCCAGTTCCAGATGCTAAGTGTGCTTTGATCGAGCCTATATTGAGGGATCTTTCGTCAGCAATGGCATAGTTGCGGGCCCCGCCGCTTAGGGCCCCGCCTGGTCTCGGCTGACTAACAATCCAATTCCGCCCGGAAACGCAGTATCACATTTGATATTGATGGCGCAGGTCTATGTCCGCGCAAGGCTCGCGTAAATTGCATAGTAACCTGTCCGTTCCACGTTAGAAGTTTCGGCTGGGCACGGTTAGGTACCAGCTTTCGACCAACCAGCTGGCAGAGGTGTGAAGCAAGAAAAATGAACGTGCCACTGATTGAACAAGCTGTAGCATGCAATGTGAGCAGCTCGCAGTGCTTTTAAATGTGTAAGGGCATGATGGCGTCTTTCCATTAATGCAAGAGACACTCTGATCAATGTCACGTGATCTCGGTACATTCCGGTTAGACGGGAAGCGGCGAAAGAAAGTTACAGGATTCTTGGCCATAGGGGTTATACTGGATTGCCAGCGTTGAAAATATACTCAGAGTGTGCGTGAGTGCGTTTTGAAATCGGTGCATACATGCATATCCACATTGTAGTCAGTGAGCTTGCCAGGTTTTAGCACCTGAGCGGCATACCCCGTGGCCCTCACTTCAGCATTCCGCTACTTGGCTCCATTTGTGTGAATCATAATTATCAAATTCAGTCAGTCAGCTCATCGCGATCGCCGCCTTTATCATATGGGCGCCCGTTTATGAAGCACTAATCAGGTCGATGTCCTTTTATCAGTCGACTAAGAGCTGAGGACACGCGCGGCATTGAGGTGGTGGATACTTGCCAAAAGGTGTTCACCGAGGGATAAGTCGTGGAGACAGGTGGTTCAGTAATTCACGCGGGAAGAAAGGTTAACCTGGCGCCGATTTTGTACACGCCAATGCGTTCGCTTCGCGAAGGTAGGTCCCGCAGCTGTGGTCACAACCTAACACTCTCACACCACCACGCCTAATGTGTTGCAGGAGCTCACATGGTGGACTGGATACTCCCTTGTAGCTGCTTCCTGTGCCCTTTAGAGGTCCATTTTAACCACAAATTTGAATTGAATTCATTCGATAGCGGCGACGGCCAGACTTGTATGCTGAGAAGAGTGCACACGTATGGTCCAAAAGCAGCCACTATTATCAACATTATTCAACTCAGATAAACCATCTGCGAGTAGGGAGATATGGTCCTGCTTTGATGTGAGCTGTTGAGCGGGTTGGTTTGTTTGCAGAAAAGATTGAAGATCATCGCCGCGAGGAGTGCCTGATGAAGAAGGAGTAGATTTTAAGTTGCATATATCAGCCAAACCGAGTCTTCAGGGGCCATTGGTGGTAGATATTTGCCTATGTATCTTGAAGCAAGTCTAAGTAGGGTAAAGATCGGTCGCGTCACGAACCGTCTCCTCGGCGGCAACACTGCCATCGCCGCGAACTCGAACGTGCAGTTGGTCGCTATGAGCGTTAAAATGCTGACTATGCGGTAGAAAGTGAAGGCGGGCTCGTTCGGCGAGTGTCTGCTCGCAAGGGGGAGATTAGAGTTAGGAAGAGAGCTGACAAGAAGGTTGGCGCATAAGGGTCCGACTGAACATTGAGTATCAGACCACGATGTCCAAAGCCTACGAACATCGAGCCCAGAGCGTTCTAAAAGCCGCTCATAGCAGCATATCTTGATGATGTAATTTTAATTTTGATGTAGTAGTCAGCGGGCACGAGTTCCGAACCTGTCTCAGTGCTCAGTGCTCAGTGTGCCCGGTACAGTCGAATGAACCTGACCAAACGGGATCCAGATTTGGGTAGGCACTTGAGCTTGGGCTGTGAACGGCCGGAAATCGCAAACAGGAGGACAGGTTCACCACACACCCAGGATGTTCCGGCAGCGC
>Ga0247815_10002278_pt1 | contig 14214 bp, 14 predicted proteins | sample UWRJL194509B1_FD_181014 | JGI IMG/M metagenome (GOLD analysis project Ga0247815, IMG submission 181014) | Plant litter microbial communities from Arlington Agricultural Research Station in Wisconsin, United States - UWRJ-L194-509B-1 | ecosystem: Environmental > Terrestrial > Plant litter >... | reverse complement strand
ACCATCTACCCGTATGATTGATCCAGTAATATTATCAGCGTAAGAACTCATGAGGTATGCAACAGCTCCCGCCACCTCTTCAGGCTTACCAAATCTTCCCGTATCGTTTTGTAAAAACTGGCTGGCTGCATTTTTTTCAATCTCTGCCCAGTCATCACCCCATTTATTTTGTGCGGCCATTCCTAGAATCAGGTTCTTAACAGATTCCACCATCATTGCACCTGGTGCAACGGTATTAGAGGTAACGCCTGAACCTTTTAGGTCTCTGGCCAATGAAACTGTTAGGTTGTGTCTTGCCGCCATCGCCGCATTATAGTCTGGCTGGATCGCCATCGGTTGGATAGCGGTTATTCCGCCAATCTGCACAACCCGTCCCCAGCCAAGCCCCCGCATTTGAGGTAACAAGCGCTGAGCCATTCTGATACCTGATACAACGTTAGTATTGTAAGTTTCCAACCAATCTTTAGGTGATGCCTCCATCCACGGCTGTCCATGATAAACCCCGGCATTGTTAATCAGTATATCTATTTGACCGTACGCCAACGACGCATTGGCCACGCCATCAGCCCCCTCATCTGTACCCAGGTCACCGATCACGTACTCTGCCTTACCCCCACTTTGGTTTATCTGACTTGTAACTGCTTTTGTGCGGTCTTCATCACGGCCATGCACAATTACTTCAACACCCTCCGCTGCTAACATTATGGCAATTGCTTCTCCCAAACCAGAACTAGATCCGGTAATTAATGCTCTTTTTCCTTTAACTCTTAAATCCATCTTTTCTAAATATTATTATAATTTGTTCTTTTAAAGGCCAAATTGAAAGTGAAAACTCGGTCTCTACAAATGTTTTTGCAGGACCCACTTATCAATAATTGACCAAAAAATGTTATCCTTGAAGGTTGTTTTTAAATGTAGAAACCTACTTTTGGATAGTCAAAGGTATTTTTAAGGAGAGGCCCAGACAAGAACGTACCTGAACATTCGTCACGAACCTCCATGTTTGTTACACTGATAAACAATTAGTTATGATTAGAAAAGAAATTAAAAAAGACTTTGATATGGCAGATTGCGGTATGCGCAATTTGCTGGACCGCGTTGGGGATAAATGGTCACTAATGATAATCGATATGCTAAGTGAAGGTACGTTGCGTTACAGTGAGCTTGACCATAAAATAGGCAGCATATCTCAAAAGATGTTATCAGTGACGCTAAAAAGTCTGGAAACAGATGGGCTTATTGACAGAAAAGTATATCCACAGGTACCTCCCAAGGTAGAATATTCACTTACAGCACTCGGAGAAACCTTACTGCCATCCATAGCCATGCTAAAGAAATGGGCAGCAGACAGCCAACCTGCTATTTTGGAAGCAAGGAATAGAATGCAATCAAAAGATGTAATTTGATAGCAACCAGCAAATAATTTATGCCAAGTTGGTGCTATTAACAAGCACTACCGCCCAGTAATCTTATGCCTGTGTTCTGTTCCCCAGTCCGCTAGTGCCCTAATTATTGGTTCCAGTGTATGTCCGTAAGTGGTCAGCTCATAACTTACCGTAATCGGCTTTGTGGTATTAACTGTCCGGGTTATAATACCATTGACCTCTAAATCCTGCAATTCTTTAGAGAGCATTTTGGCTCCAAGACCGTCAATCTGTCGCTGTAAATCAGTGAAGTTCTTTTTACCATAGAGCAGTACACTGATTACTTTGATCTTCCATTTACCGCTAATTAGATCCAGGGCATCTTGTATTGCGAAAAGAATCCTGGAACAGTCTCCTTTTTCATCAGCGAGTGATTGAGCTTTATAACTTTTAATGCTGCCAAGATCATTTTCATCGCTGTTTTTGGATTGTATGCCAGGAGTACCTTCTTCTGTAAGTAATTTATTTTTTTTCATCATTATTGTTATTTACAAGGGAACTCACTTTACTTGAGGAAACCCATATCAAAAGTAAAGTTACTTTAATTTAGCTTTGCCCTATAATTTATTATAAATAATATTCAAATGGGAACGAAACTAAAAGATAAAGTAGCAATAGTAACGGGGGCTTCAAAAGGTATTGGCGCTGGCATAGCGAAAGCGTTAGGTTTGGCAGGAGCCACAGTAGTAATTAATTATGCGTCAGGAAAAAGTGATGCAGAGAAAGTGGTTAGTGAAATACAGTCACAGGGTGGAAATGCTATCGCGATTCAGGCAGACATGAGCAAATCGGCCGATGTGAAAAGTATGTTTAATCAGGCAAAGACAGAGTTTGGCAGGATAGATATTTTGGTCAATAATGCCGGTGTTGCCGTGTTCGAAATGGTGGCTGATTTAACCGAAGAAGCATTTCATAAACAATTCAACCTAAACGTATTGGGATATCTTCTGGCCTCACAACAGGCAGTAAAACATATGGATGTTCAGGGAGGAAGTATTATTAATATCAGCTCTATTCTTAGCACCGATCCGTACCTGGCATCCAGTGTATATGCTGCTACTAAAGGAGCTGTTGATACAATAACCCTGGCGCTGGCAAGGGAATTGGGTCCAGGTAAGATAAGGGTAAATGCAATACTTCCCGGACACACAAACACGCCCGCTACCGCAGGAAATTTTGATGGCGAATTCGGCGAGAAATTACTAGCTGGAACACCTCTTGGCAGGTTCGGCGAACCAGAAGATATTGCCCCACTAGCTGTATTCCTTGCATCTGATGATGCACGCTGGATAACTGGTGAATCTATTAGGGCATCAGGTGGTGTGAGAGGTGTAGGCTATTAAGCTACACTTCACATATGCAATGGTCGGGCTGGCAAGATAACCGCCAATCCGGCCATTTTTTTTAATAAAAATTGATTCTAATCACACATAATAGATGCCTAATATATTAATTCATAGAAAAACAGCTTTAGCAATCATACTCACCGTACAGCTCATGCTGGCAATGGACTTTTTAATTGTTGTGGTTTCACTAAACAATATACAATCCGACCTGGGCTTTACCTCAGCTGACTTGTCTTGGATACCCAATGCTTTTGGTCTGGCCTTTGGTGGGCTTCTACTTTTGGGTGGCCGTCTGGGTGATATGATTGGACAGGTAAAAGCCTTTAAGATCGGAGTGGCTATTTTCGTATTGGCCTCCCTTTTAGGTGGGCTAGCCGGATCGCCCTCAATTTTAATTACGGCGCGTATATTTCAGGGTATAGGCGCAGCATTGGCTGCCCCAAGCGTTCTGGCGCTTATCACCATTTTAGCCAGAAATAAAGAGGAAAAAAATCGTAACCTATCTCTTTTTATTGCGGTATCTTCCATCGGTGCCTCGGTAGGGTTAATTTTGGGAGGAGCACTAACAGCATTTATTACCTGGCGATGGTCATTGCTGATTAATGTACCCATCGGCGCACTGGCTTTTGCAGTAATTACTTTCATTATGCCAGAAACTCATAAGGTAAAAGGGAAAGTAGATTATTTCGGTGCAATAACTGGCGCTATTGGATCAACTGCTCTGGTGTTCGGCTTCATTAGCGCGGGGGAGAATGGCTGGACATCATTAATTACCCTAATTAGTTTCAGCAGCGCAGCGGTATTATTTATACTTTTTGTCCAAATTGAAGTTAAGGTGACAGATCCTCTTTTAAAATTAAATCTACTGAAGCCCACTCCAAGACGGGGAGGACTAGCGGTAATGGCCATTATTGTAGGTATGCATTTCGCAACACTGTTTTTGATCCTCCAATATTTTCAGCAAGTATTAAGATATAATCCATTAATTGCTGGATGTGCGTATCTGCCGCTCACGGCTGTTGTGTTTTTAGTATCACATTTTGTTCCTGGCCTGGTGACCAGGCTTGGTGTGCGCAACCTTCTTGTTATTGGCAGCATTTTAGTTGCTATTAGTTTAATCGGCTTTTCCCAATTGACCAACACCAGCACCTATTTAGGCGACGTTATTTCACCTCTACTTATTCATAGCATAGGTATTGCCCTGGTATTCATTCCAGGGAGTATTGTAATTCTTGAAGGAGTTAATGATGAAGATGCGGGAATTGCCTCTGGGGTGTTACAGATTAGTCAACAAATTGGTGGTGCTATCGGAATTGCTGCTATAACATCTGTATATACCGTCAGTTTACAAAATGATGATTTTTCATCCGGATTACAGTCAGCATTTTTAGTCGCAACGGGAATTGCAATACTGGCGGCCATTATCACCATTTTCACTATTCCGAAAAAAAACACCTAGAGTATTTCGGAACATTCGCTATTGCCAATATACACTCTTTGGCTGCTTTTTAATGTTGCTGATACAGGTTGTTTGTGTCAGCAATGACCATGTTTGAAAGTGTTCAAAGCCCCACCTAAGAGATGGGGCTTTTGAAGAACATTAAAAGTATCTCCTATGGATTAGTTGACCACAATCCAATTTCTTTCACAAAAGCACGTTGCGGCAACTTCAGGTTATTGACTACCAGAAACGCAAGATCTTCTGGTTGTAGTACCTTCTCTTCATTGCCATCAGTAAAATTAGCGGATATAGTCATATCAGTTGCAATGGTACTTGGATTGAAGGTAGTTACCCTGATATTTGATTTACGAACTTCCTGCATCAGCGATTCACTGAGATTTATTACCGCCGCTTTAGCTGCGCCATACGCACTCATTTTTGCAGCGCCCTTTTGCCCTGCTGTAGAGGCGATATTAATGATATCACCTTTCCCATTTTTTAATAAAAATGGCAGAACTTCGTGAACCATATAGTAAGTGCCCAATACATTTACCTGCATCACCTGCTCCCATTCTTCTACCGGTAGTTCCAGAAAGCCACCTACTTTCAGTATACCTGCGTTATTAATCAAAATATCTACTTTATGCAGCGCATCTGTCACAGTTTCTACCGCCAACTTAACCGCAGCATAATTTCCCACATCAGCCGTTGCGAAAGCAACAGTAAGCGCTGGATAAAGGCTTACCAACTCTGTTTGTAAGTTTTCCAAACTGGAAGTTGTGCGTCCAATGAGCCCTAAATTCACTCCCTCTGCTGCTAAGGCCATTGCCATGGCTTTGCCTAATCCCTTACCCGCTCCAGTGATAATTGCTGTTTTTCCTTTTAATGATTGCATCTGATTTATTTCTTTATTCGTCAATATTCATTATTATTCACCTTTATTCCAAGCTTAACTAGCATATTAAAGTTTAAAAAGACATAAAAGCCGTCCAGGGATTAGTCTGCAATAGGTTCTGGTCCGTGAATTGGCTTACTCAGTTTCTGTGTAATCTTCACGGGCTTGCCCTCTTTCGCAGAGCGGTAAATGGCCTCCATTAAAAGATGGTCCTGTAAACCTTCTTCACCGGGTGTGAACGGAATTTTATCATGGATAATACAATCAGAGAAATGATCCATTTCCGCAGCAAACTGATCCTTTTCCGCAAGCCCAATATCTTCCTGTTTTTCCATCATTCCATCTGCCCTTGCGGTGGTCAACTTCTGTCCTTTGTAAGCATATGCCTTATCAATATTGAGCCATCCCTTTTCGCATAGAACCCTGTAATGACGGCTCTCGTGGACATTATAATTTGTTGAGCAGTTTGCAATCACACCACTTGGAAAACGCATTTGCCATGACATCATCTCTTCGACCTCGGTAAACAAGGGATTGCCTGGCGTACTGTATTGGTATGCGAATACTTCGACAGGCTCTTCTCCAAGAATAAAACGGTTGGTGTTTAAACAGTAAAGCCCAATATCTGGTAAAGCTCCGCCACCTGCGAAAGCTAATTTATGACGCCAATGTGCTGGATTGGCACTACTTTGAGAGTTGGACGATTCTATAAGCTTTGGCGCACCAAAAATTCTGTTCTTCACCATCTCTCTCAGTTTTCGGTTGTGGGGCTGATATTGGATACGGTAGGCAATCATCAGTTTTACATTAGCACGACTGCATGCCGCAATCATTTGCTCACATTCCGCGGATGACACTGCCATCGGTTTCTCACAAAGAACGTGCTTACCGATTTTTGCTCCACGTATAACATATTCTTTATGCAGTGAATTAGGTAAGACAATGTAAATGACATCTACCTCTTTATTATTTTTGAGCTGGTCGTACGTTGCATAGCTGTAACAACTTTCAGGCTTTATGCCGTACTGGTCGGCCACTTTTTTAAGCTTTTCCGGACTGCCGCTAACCAGTGCAGCAAGCTTTGATTTCTTACAAGCAGATAGTGCAGGCAAGATCTCTTCCAGACTAAGGTGCCCCAATCCTACAACAGCATATCCTATGCGCCGGTCTGGCGAGAGAGGAGTTGGAGTCGGACCGCTTTTTTGATCAACATCGGATTTCCATGCCTCCAGTACTATTGGATCATCGGATCCTTGCGGTACTTTCGCTGGTGGAGAAAACGCGTGCTGCGATGTTTGTGCCAATACAGAATTTTCCATAAACGTAGAGATAGTCAGAGTTGCTGCAGCTCCCACTGCGACTGACTTGCCAGTAAAAGACAAAAAGTCTTTCCGGGATAATTTTGTTGGTTCCATAGCGAAGTTGTTAGGTAGACACCTTCGATCAGGTGCCTTATTTAAATGTTTAAGCAACTAGCTAACATCATATTTGTTTTAGCATAATTCGTGTAACCAACAAAAACCACCTACAGTTGTATTTTTACTATCATCTACATAATACGCGGTGGATTTAAATAATTGCCAGGCTTTAGCCATAAGAAAACTCAGGCATAACTTTGTCGTAAATTGCCTTGAACTTGTCGCATACGCACCTGCATTTTAATTGATATTACGTTCATATTTGTTAAGAGAATTTCACCTTTTAACAAATAATAAATATATGTCTGATAATAGCGTTTCACTACACAGAGTCATTAAGGCATCTCCCGAAAAAATTTACCGTGCATTCACCGAAGCTGACGCACTAGCTTCGTGGATGCCACCTTACGGGTTTATTGGTACAGTTCACAATATGGAGGTAAAGGTAGGCGGCACATTTAAAATGTCTTTCCGGAATTTTACCACAGGCAAAAGTGAATCATTTGGTGGCGAATATTTAGAGGTAATACCGAATGAATTTTTAAAATATACCGACAAATTTGACGACCCGAATCTACCTGGTACCATTGTCAACACCTTTTGGTTTGAAAAAACATCGGTAGGTACTGACTTGAAAATATTGCAGGAGAACATTCCTGCTATGATACCTGCAGAGATGTGTTATCTGGGTTGGCAGGAGTCACTTGAAAAACTAATCAAGCTGGTAGAGCCAAATATACCAGATGCCTAGAAAATAAGTGTTCTGCTTGCCACAATCGGGGTATTAAAAAGATTTGCGCTATAGTTTGCGCCCAAGCGGGCGTAAAACACGAAAAGCCTCAGATTTTCTAAGGCTTTTCGTGAGTAAACACGTCTATAATAATTAGAGGTGTTTTTTATAATTAGGTGTTTTTTTTATAACCTGTTTAATCTTAGAATACAAAACGTAAACCTAGGCCAAATCTTCCTGCCTCAGTGTCCAAAAATGGATTATCGCCCACATAGATACTCGGCCTCCAGTCGAATGCAATTGCTATTGGCGCACCTTTAAGTTTATATTCCAAACCAACCATCGGTACCAGATACACAGCGGTGTAATTGTCATTGAAAAAGTAACGGTCTCTGTCATAAATCTGAAATTTCGGTCCACCACCTAAATACCAGTCTAATCCTGGGGCGCCTTTTACAGGTGCATTATACTGTAAAAATCCCTGGATCACAGTGGTGTTACCACCGAACAAAACCTCAGCCTGCAAGGCAGTATTACGGCTAAAATGGTGCCTAAGCGATGGTCCTACTAACGTTGGCCCGTCTCCGAAATCAAGACCTAAACCAAGTGATGTTTTGTAGTTTTGCGCTTTTACCGTCGTGGTAATCACTGCAAATAAAGCTATGCAGCTAATAATAGTAAATAATTTTTTCATCGTGTTTATTTGTTTGTTGAAACACCGATGTCAACAACTGTTCCAAAAACCATTTGGCTACTATGAATAAAAAATCTAACTCAATTAAAATCTAATGCTTTTCGTTTTAGGGGATTCTGTAACTCCTTGACCGTTTAAAACTTAGCTTCAGTATCTGCGTCAATTCCCTTTTTCACCGTTGATCTCCCTCATGATCTCCGCAAATAGTCTGGTTGATTTTATACGGTCTTCGATGTCATAGGTAGTAGACACCATGATGAGCTCGTCCACTTTAGTTTCCTCCAAAAATGCCTGAACCTGCACCTTAACAGTGTCTTTGTTGCCCACAAATGAATATTTAAGCATTTGCTGTACGGCAGGGTGTTGTAGTACTTCTGTTAAATCATCTGTCATCTCTGTTGGTGGGTGCAACGCTTCCGTATTACCGGTTAGTACCCCCACAAACATTCTGATTAATGTGGTAAACAGTTTCTCTGCTTCATCATCGGTATCAGCAACGAAAACATTCACCCCCGCGAGCGTATATGGTTGATCCAGGAATTCGGACGGCCGAAATTCATTCCGGTAAATGTCTAGTGCATTTAATAAATGTGTAGACGCAAAATGGCTTGCAAAAGCGTAAGGCAATCCTTCTTTAGCTGCCAAATGCGCGCTGTCGGTGCTTGATCCCAGAATGTAAAGCGGCACCTCGGTACCCTCAGCAATTGCCGCTCTTACCTTTGAATCTTTATTTGCTGCTGAAAAATATGTCTGAATTTTAGCAATTTCCTGCGGAAAAGACTGGGCCGCCTGCATGAAATCTGACCGGATCGCCTGTGCAGTTAGTGTGTCGGTACCAGGAGCCCTGCCCAGACCTAAATCTATGCGTCCGGGATATAAATGACCCAGCGTGCCAAACTGCTCCGCTATAACCAAAGGAGAGTGATTGGGAAGCATAATACCGCCCGATCCTACCCTAATATCACGTGTGTTCTCTGCAACATAACCAATAAGTATGGATGGGGCGTTGCTGCCTACATATGCTGAGTTATGATGTTCAGCAAACCAATAGCGCTTAAAGTGCAAAGCTTCCGCTTCCCTTGCTAACTTCAGCGAATTGTTTAGTGTTTCTTTGATCGTGCTGCCTTTGGGAACAAGCGCAAGTTCTAAAATTGAATAGGCAATAGTTTTTGATTCCATTATTAAATAATGCTATTTATAGGTTATGAAGCTTCCACGACCATCTTTTCTTATTTGAATGCATGGTCTTGCAAGCTCGGTATCATTGCAGTTTGTGAGCAATATGCTGGTGGTTGTTTTATTTCCTAACAAGTCAACCGTAATGCATACCTCTGCAAACTTACAGTAAATAGCTTTAGTTTGTTAGCTGATTTACCAGAGCAAAGTAATCTTTAAAAGACTTCAACCCCCATTTTCGCCGTTATCGGAGTTGACCGATTTGCGCACTAATGATAACTTATTCCTGCATATACTGTTATATCAGCACTTAAATAGTTACACCAAAGATGCATTGACGCCAAACTCTTTTTTGAATGCTGTAGAAAAGTGTGAGAGATTTTCGAAACCGACTTCGAGATAAACGTCAGACGGTTTCCTGTTTTTTTGCGAGATGAGGAAATATGCCATTTCTAAACGTTTTTTCTGCAGCCATCTATCAGGTGTGACCTGAAATATTTTCACAAAATCACGTTTAAAGGTTGAGAGACTTCTGCCCGTTAATTTTGCAAATTGCACGAGAGGGATATTGTATGAAAAGTGGCGGTTCATATATGCTTCCAGATCGATTTTATGCGGTTCGCTGAAATCGAACAGGAAGTTTTTCAATACCGCATTTCGCAACAATAGTTCGATAGCTTCTGTCGTTTTCGCTTGTGCCAATATTGGCGTAAGCTTTTCTGGCTGCGGGAAATAGGGCATCAGCGAATTGAAATAACCTTTCATAAATGCATCGTTTTCCAGTAGCACATTTGGTTCACCAGTGTAAATACCGTTTGCATGAATGTTGTGTTCCAAACTGTATCTTTTAAGCGTTTCCTGATCTAATAAAATATTGATTGTGGCAAATGGCTTTCCGTCAAAATGTTTCTTTGTTACCATCAGCAACTGGTTTCTGCGTATAAGCATCAAAGTTCCTGCGCCATAGGAAATAACTCCTTTATCGGTATAATGATCGGCTATGCCCGAAGTAATTATTCCTAATATGTGTTCGTATACAAAGGGATCATGCCCGGTGTAGATTTCTCCCTCGCAAGCATATAACAAAATATTTTGCTGATTTTGTTCTTGTTGCATATCTAAAGATATTATAATTTTATTTGAGAAGCAATGATTTTGTCTTGCAATTTATCAGGAATAAACCGCGCCATAAACAAGGAAGGTGTAGCCATATATCCTCCAGAATAACGTGCTTTCGGCCTTTTTGCTTCAATACCTTCTTTGATCAGTTTGGCAATTACGATAGGTTCGGGAATATCTTCTCCCGCAGCCATAAAAAAATTCTCTACCCCTTCTGCCATTTTTTTGTATGCTGTTGCGCCCGAAACCCGCTTTAAACTTTCGAATGCAATAGATCCCCACTCGGATTTAATACCGCCCGGCTCAATTATAATTACGTCGACCCCAAATTGCTTTACTTCTCTTCGTATTGCGTCGCTCAGCGCTTCCATTGCAAATTTACTTGCATGGTACCATCCTCCTAAAGGAAATGAACTTTTACCGCCAACTGATGAAATATTCACGATTTTACCAAATTTGTTGTGTCGCATTTTAGGCAATACCAACTGCGTTAGTCGCATTGCACCAAACACATTTACCTCCAACTGGTAGCGCGCATCATCCATTGACACATCTTCGATTGCGCCATACGAACCAAAGCCAGCGTTGTTTATCAGCACGTCAATCCTTCCAGCTTCTTCGAAAATTGTATTAATGCAAGAGCTGATGCTTTCCTCTTTAGTTACGTCCAAAGCAACCGGCTTGATTCCATAGGTTTTCAAATCATCCAGTTTGTCGGTTCGGCGTGCCGCACCATACACATTGTAACCATTTTCGGCCAAATAAACCGCAGTCGCTTTGCCAATTCCTGCAGAAGCTCCTGTTACTAAAACTGTTTTTGCCATATGCTTTAAATTCTATGAAGCAAAGCTACTGCAGGTTGAAAAGCCAGGGTTTTCTTAAAAGTTCAAAGATGTTTGGTCAGACGTTCAGTTTTCGGCCAATCAGGAGGCAGCATGACTGCACATTATTTGCAAATTCAACCCCATCACATAAAGCACAAGGAGTAATAAAATCCGCGCTGCAGGCAAAAATAAATAAATAAAATACTAATATTTTTAGTTTAATAATATTATTTTGTAATTTTGTGCAATGAACCTTTTTGAAGATTTACAGTTATTTGACGGAGGTATAAAAAGGCATACCGATTTCCAACTTCCTGATACAGAGCTTCGGTTATGGCAACATTTTTTTCAGAAGCATCAAGCAGACAATTATTACCAAAGCTTACTTGATGGCACACCATGGCAGCAGCGCACACGTAAAATGTACGACAAGATGATCTCCGATCCCAGGTTGACTGCTTATTACGGTGGTTCGAATGGCCATGAATGGACACCTGTTTTGCTGGAGATTAAAGCGGCGATAGAAAATGTATGCGGGATTAGCTTCGACCGCGTACTACTGAATTTATACCGGGACGGAAAGGATTCTGTAGCATGGCACAGCGATACCCTTCCCGCTGACGGCAAACACCATCACATAGCATCTGTAACCTTCGGTGACACCAGGCTATTTAAAGTTCGGCATAAATTTAGAAAAGATATTCCACAGCTCGATATTCCGCTCACCCATGGAAGTTTTCTGCTGATGGATGAAACCATGCAGGAGCACTACGAACACCATGTACCAAAGACTGCACGCAATGTTGGCCCCAGGATTAACCTTACGTTCCGCATTTCTGAGTCACTAAAACCCATTTATTTCAATAATGATGATTTGGCGATGCCGAAATAATAAACTGGAGCCCAACTTTGCAAAGCTCTGGCCCATATTGAATCCTAAGTGAACATAATATTATTAGCCTTTTACATCTCCATGAATGAAAGTTGTGATTTATAAATTTTATAAGAAGCATCTCTTTTTATCAAAAAAACTATATTTTTATATCAAATCATAACAATATAAGGAACAGCCACCTGCGATTTACCTTATAAATAGTTATCTTAGCGTCTGGAAGCAGATTAATGTCAATTTACGATACAACTACTGAAGAACAGCTGGTAATTTTTTTGCAATCAGGAGATCATGCGGCATTTACTGAGATTTACAATCGATATTGGGAAAAATTGGCAGATGCTGCCTATCAGCGATTACATTCCAGAGAAGATGCAGAAGAGATAGTTCAAGAAATTTTTGTCAATCTGTATATCCGCAGACACGAGATTAACCCTAAATCCACTCTTGAGGCCTACCTAAAGACTGCATTGAAGTTCAAGGTTATTGATGCTTACCGTGCCCAGCAACTTCATTATACCCATATAGACAAGCTGATTATAGAAACACAGCAACAGCCAATTCCGTCAGATGATCAGCTCGATATAAAGGAATTGAAAAAACGCATACTACAGGCAACAGGTCGGCTGCCGGAAAAGTGTCGTGAAGTATTTATAATGAGTCGCTTTGAACAGCTTAGTCACCAGGAAATTGCAGATAAGGCAGGCATCTCGGTAAGTACCGTAAAAAAACATTTGCACCGGGCGATGGATAGTTTGAGAAAAGAATTCAGGAGCAATGAATTTGAGGTCATCCTCGTATGTATGATAATCTTTCTCAATTAGCCCTTACAGACAAAACATCTAGCTAAGATGTGAAAATTATATATTTGACAATCAAATACTTATATAATATTAGAGAAATAATAACGTTTTGACTAGAACTTTACCTCAACTGGCCCGAGTATAGGTTAATGAGCAGCGAACAAGACAGGTACAAACAACATATTTTACAAATTATTGAGCATCTGCAACGCGGGGATGCATCAACATCAGAAATCCGGGAATTAGACGAATGGTACGAGCAATCCGCTAGTAACGACCGCTATGCCGACGGCATGTCTCCCTTAGAAAAATCCCTGGCTAAAGACAGAATATTCACTGCTATCAATAGCAGGATACTTTCTGATGAAACCCCTGTTAAAAAGATCAGCCTTTACAACTATATCGGAAAGTTTTTGGTCGCAGCAGTGGTATTTATTATTGCATCCACAGGCTTATACTTTTATCAGCAGCAGCAACGTCAGCATACTGCTCAAACGGCCCAGTCTGCGATTATTCCAGGTAAAAATAAGGCGGTACTCACGCTTGGGAATGGGAAAAAAATCAGCTTAACCGACGCTGCGAACGGCGAGATAGCAAGTCAATCAGGCATAAAGATCGTTAAAACCAAAAGCGGCCAGCTTATTTATGAAATATCGGCCAACACAGATAGTAAAAAGTTGGAGTACAATTCAATAGAAGCGCCTGTTGGCGGACAATGGCAGGTGGTCCTTCCAGATCAGTCCAAAGTTTGGTTAAACGCGCTATCCAGCATTACCTATCCCACCAGATTTATCAATGGTGAAAGACGCGTAAAAATTACCGGAGAAGCATATTTTGAGGTCGCACATCAAAAAGATATGCCATTTAGGGTGCAGAGCAAAGGGCAAACAGTGGAAGTTTTAGGAACACATTTCAATGTGGCCGCCTACAATGATGAAAAAATGATGAAAACAACTCTGCTGGAAGGTTCTGTAAAAATATCAAATCACGGCAAAACCGCCAAGCTTGTCCCGGGAGAGCAGGCACAGGTTGACGATAAATCATTGAAGGTTACAGACAACGTCGATCTGGATGACGTTATAGCCTGGAAAAACGGCTATTTTAAATTCAATGAAAACGTAGAAAGTATTATGAATAAAATAGCCAGATGGTACAATGTAGAAATTGTTTATGAATATAAACCTGATACAAAGATTGGCTTTGGCGGTGAAATCTCGCGAAACAGAGATTTGAAAGAAGTACTCCAAACAATTGAATATTCTGGAAAAGTTCATTTTAAGACAGAAGGAAGGAGGATCATTGTGATAAAATAGCTACTCCCCCCACGTATTCCTGAAAAAAGCCAGAAGTGGTTCGAAGCACCTCTGGCCAATATTGGGTTTACCCTTTCCTGAAAAGGAATTAAAAAATATCAGCTTACAACCAACGCTTTAAGAACTAAACCCAACTATC
>Ga0247815_10002277_pt1 | contig 14220 bp, 15 predicted proteins | sample UWRJL194509B1_FD_181014 | JGI IMG/M metagenome (GOLD analysis project Ga0247815, IMG submission 181014) | Plant litter microbial communities from Arlington Agricultural Research Station in Wisconsin, United States - UWRJ-L194-509B-1 | ecosystem: Environmental > Terrestrial > Plant litter >... | reverse complement strand
TCCCGACCTGCGCGAGCCTCGAGCAGAGTCCCGACCTACAACGCCTCCTCGTTTCCGCGCGCGCAGACCGTATACGACGAGGAGCACCCGCGCGACGTGCCCGTGCTCACCGAATGACGCATCCGGGGTAAGCGGCTCTGGAACGTTCTATTTCGAAGACTTGTTGGGAGCGGCCCTTGAGCACGTGAGCAATCCCCGCGCCGTGCCGCTCATGTGACCTCGGGATCTATAAGCCAAAGCAAAGATCGAAAAAGGTACAAGCGGTGCGCGGGCGCAGAAATTTTGGTATTGTGAAGTTGATAAACGCGGTTCGGACGCGTTCGGAAACGGAGGAAGGAGAAGCACGGCTGTCGGAGTAAAATATCGCGTGGCGTGATCTTGGCCTCTCGCCACCCCACCATTGTTCAAACCCACATATTTTCGCCACTTCTGAGCTGTATGAGCCCGCGTCCCATCCTAGATTCCCTGGTGGGCTCGATGTACACCCTAACCGTCGCTCCCGCCGTTCTGTTCCTCGTCCTCGCCACCGCTTCAACCCCATACACCAGCCCTGCCGCAGTACCACGATCCCTGTGCTCTAGCTTACACCTATCACCTCCGACTGTCTCGTCCGCCCTCGTCGATTGCTTTCAACACCACTGTTATTGGTCCCAAAGCACGAGGCCGCATTGAATCGCGCGAGCAAGACCGTGGTTCTTGCCCACTATTGTCCGACAGCACACGTTCTCATCAACCGCGTGTCGTCGCGCCGAAAAATGATGTTCAACTCACGAGCAAGCTTCTTCGCCTGTGTGCGGATGACGCTGGGGTTTAATCGACCGCCCATTATCAGTCTCAGCTCGGATGGGGAAATGTAAACATCAAATGCGGCTGGCCAAGACATCTGTCGCTAATCTGTTGTTGGAGACATTGTGAGGAGAGGCGAGACAAGCTCAGCAGTGCTCGGTGGCTTGTACTTGTTGGTTCTAGGTGCTTCCCCAGCGCTAGATCACCTTCGCCTTCCAGATATGTGCCAGAACACCTGGTTCGATATTCGTGTAACTTGTTCCTACGCCCATAAACCTCTCTTTCAATGTACTGTGGTCCGATCTTCGAGGTAGTCTTTATTTCTCAGCTATACCATCGTCCACCACAATGGTTCTTAACTGCTGTGTGCTCAAGCCATAGTCATGCAGCTACTGTACCTTTGGGTATCAGGACGATATCTGTTTTCTCAGCTCTCGCGCCTACTTTCAGCGCGATGCGGACAGAGAAATAAATTCCAGGAGCTGTTGTAATAATGTGATATACAGATGTACAGGTGGTGAAGCTATGAAGGTTCGTTGGGCAGGACATCGAGGAAGTGAAATCATGGCTCAGTGCGCCAGCACGACGTCCAGGACTCTCCACGATGAAGTCCGTTCTCTCCAACCGCCATTTCAACGCGGCGTGTCACGTTTCTAAGTGCGTAGATATACTGGTAGTACTGGGTCGGCACCCACAGCAAAAGCTCGCCTGACGGCCCTTTGAGCCATCCGTCAACAAGCATGGCAGAATTCAATGTCTTGGCAGCACTTGCACTGTCCTTCGATGAGGCTGGGATAACTCTCCGGATAGTCCAGATACACACCGTGCTGTCGATGGAACCGGACACGATGGACTGACAATTGGGTGTAAATGCCACAGACCACACCCGACTGTTTCGGCTCAGCGTTGAGAGTAGAGTTCCTGTAGCTGCGTCCCATAATCTTACGGTATAATCATCCGAGCCAGTGGCAATGAATCGGCCGTTAGACGAGTATGAGACCGATCGTACACCGTTGGTATGTCCGCTGAGATTCAGGACGTTCTCGCCAGTGCTGATATCCCAGGTCTGAGCTAAAACTATATTAGTAGCTCCACTGCCACCACCGGCCGCAATGGATCTCCCGTCTGGTGAGAACCCGATGGAAATGGACAGCATGGTGGACGTGTCCAGAGGCTCACGCGCTGGTTGACCGGTCTGGCTATGCCAAATAGTGATTCCTCCTGACTCATCGCCTGCGGCAACAAGCTGCCCATTAGGCGAGAAGGCAACAGAATTCACACCATTGCGACATTCAAGCGGGCTCCAGTTCAAAGACCGCTGTGTAGCAACATCCCAGATTCGAACAGTCTTATCGCCTGATCCCGACACGAGCCACAGTCCGTCGGGCGAGAATACGACCGAATAGACAGATTCCGTGTGGTCTTGCATCGGCTGGCCGACCGTTACACCTGTTTGAGCATCCCAAAGACGAACAGTCTTGTCGCCTGACCCTGACGCAACCAGACGTCCATTTGGCGAGATGGCCACAGACCACACCCAGGATTCGTGCCCTTGCAGAGGTGGGAGTCTCTCCTTGCCAGTCTGAATGTCCCAAATACGGATAGAGCGGTCTGCACCACCAGATACAATAGAGGCACCGTCTGGCGAAACTGCAACCGAAAATACGGGGTTTTTATGCCCCATCAGCTCGTGAGTGTCTGACATGGTTTGGGAGGAGATATCCCGATTAGAGATGTCTGCTGCCGGGGATGGGAGAGCCTCCGCTTTGTCACCATTTCTCCAGATTCGTATGGTGTGATCTTCGGAAGCCGACGCAATGTACAGACCATCCGGTGAGAACGTGACAGCACAAACTCTTGCGGAATGGCCGTCGAGCATACTCGAGGATGCTCTGCCCGCAAATCGAGGAAGGGCTGTTACACAGACGCTGTTGCCATGTGCTGACACGAGCGACTGCCCGTCTGATGACGCGCTGACCGATAGAATAGACTCAGAGCCGCTATACGTGGTCGCAGTCTTTTGCCCGTTCTTGACCTTGCAAATGAGGATCTTATGGCCTGATCCGACGGTAACCTTCTCGCCATTGGGTAAGAAACAGAGGCTGTGGATCGCGCTCTCGTGGCGCTGTGGAGAATGCTTCCTCAGCTTGCCTGTGGATGTCTCCCAAAACTGCAGTGTTTTATCTTCAGAACCTGATGCCAAGAGAAGACCGTCTGGGGAAAAGGCGAGCGAATGGACTGCTTCACTGTGTCCGTCGAGTATCATAGGTTGTTGATTAGTCTCGACGTTCCATAGGCGCACTGTTGTATCCCGAGACCCTGAAGCAATATGAGACCCAGTGGGGGAAACGGCGACCGATAGGACCGGACTCGTGTGACCACTCAGGTGTGTTACGGAAATGTGAGCAGCCAAGAGGTTCCAGACACATACCATGCCACCGTCCGTTCCCGATACCAAGCTCTTAGCATCGGGAGCAAAGGCAATTGCCCATGCTGCGCCGTCGCCGCTGCGTAGAGGAGCCATCGCTTCCTCACCAGTCCGCATGTCCCAGATGCGCACTGTACCGTCGGCCGATCCCGAGGCAAGAAGACGGCCATCTGGACTATATGCGATTGAGTGGACCGGTCCCTCATGACCGGTGAGGGTCATAACGAGCTTCCCAGCGTGGTGTGGTACACCGATTGGACTGACGGAGATGAGACCCGTACACTTCAACTCAAAGTCTTGGTAAACGAGTGAGTGCTTGTCGGCAAAAGGAAGGGCGGAGACGTAAATATGTGGAGCGCTCCGCTCAATCGCCTCATGCGACGACGCCACAAACGAGTTAGCATCGCGGAGGAATCGTGCCAGGTCCTCGATTCGAACCTGAGCAGATCACTTAGTAGTTACAAAGATCCACATTGACTGGCAACGCACCGTTGCAGCCGCAAACATGAGCATTGCCGCGGCACGATGAACCTGGTCCAGAACACTCATCACTTCGAGCCAGAATAGTAACCGCGGGCGAAATATCCTGCTGATCAGTTTGTCGAACTCGGATTGTTGACGCGGCTTCCGGTCGAACCAAGATCGAATCTGTGAGCGGAGGCCGCGATTGAAACTTGACTCGGATTTCACAGCCTCAAGAAAGGCCGAAATGTGATATATCCACTGAAGACATGCGTATTCGAGGGAGAGCTTGATACTGGTCGGTTTGGCTGAGGGCTTTGGCTTAAACGAAGACCGGCTTTGGGAGATGTTGAAGTGAAGGCCGGTATCCATCACATGGAGACATCCACGCGCAAGAGCTTCGTGTCCAAGTGATGGGGGGATCCTAAGATCGCTGGAGGCTCTTCCGAGTAGATAGTCTCCGAAGGAGGCGTGTATCGGCCGTAGGCTAGTATCGTTGTCCTCGTCTGGGACGTGAAAGACCGCGTGAAGACGCGCCATGCTTGCACGAAGCTGTCTAATTGGTATGTCTAGCAGCTCCGACAGGGCGGTGACCGACAACGTCATGCGTGCCGACAGTAGCGAAGCTATGATGAGCAGTATGGATTTCAAGTTGTCAGCTTGACCATCACCGATCTTTGCTGCACCCTCCACGATGATCGCGTACATGTGATCGAGAGGTTCAGTAGCTCCCATGCTCAACCTGTCCCGTGTTGACGTGAGCAATTGTTGGAATCTCGCTGTGGCGAGATCAGTACCGGCGCCGAGGGTGTACTTGAGAGCCGTTGCAGCCACGATAAACAGCCCGTCAGAAACTGCGACGAGTGTGCTGACGTCGTTCTCGGTGAAGCCTTCACGGAGCGCAGAAGTTGCAAGGAGCCGGTCGGATATATACAGGCCGATGTCAGCGTTGATTTGCTGCTTGTCGACGGTGTGTAAGCGCAGGATTTTGCTGAAGGCAATGTCAGACACATGGGTATCGCGAATGTGCGTCTCCGGCCGCGAGGTGACGAGAAATTTGACCGGCAACCTCACGTCAGATAGTGAAAACGCGACCAACGCTTCGAGCATGTCCGAGACAATGCGATGGGCTTCGGCATTATCTAGAGCGCCGCTGCCAGTCAACTGTCCGCTACATTCGTCCAGTGCGTCAATGACAAACACGATCGGGACGAGTGAGTCTTTGAGAGCGAGAAGTGGCGTGTACAACAATTTCTCAACCTGCACGTCAACTTGCTGGTGCAGCACGTCCGGATCAACCGTCAGTTCAGCGGCGAGTGCATGGCTGAATGGCTCCGACTGGCGTGCCATAAGCTGGGCCAGGGTTGGGATCACACAGCGCACATCACGTTGCGCATTTACACCCGTTGAACGAGAGCAGAAGAAATTACCGCCGAGAATGATTTCAGGGTCCTTGTTCGCGCGTGCGCAGATCGTCCACGCAATTGCACTCTTGCCGGTTCCTGCCATACCCGCCAACCAGAAGATTTGGGGGCCTGTGAGATCCTTGATCCAAGCGTAAATATCGCTCAAGATTTGGACGCGCGTGCCATCCATGCAGCCCCTCTCGATTTGCGCGCCGTACACGGCTTGAGCGACGTGTCGCGATCCCAAGACTTATCACCGTCAATAATGGTTCATTTAATAGTAAGTGAAGCTGCTTACTCGCAGATATTTTCTGTTGTATGATCTCCTGGAAGCGCATCAGCCGCTGGTTCGATCAAAATACATCGACAGATGATACCAATTCCTTTGGCACGTCACGATAGATGATGTTCGTCACCGGGTTGTTGTTGTTGATTGTATGCACGTCGCCGTGAACGATGTTCGCGTTTGCGTTGTGGTTCGATATACCTATCAGAAACACGTAGGATTCGAGATTAACAAGCTGCTTTACGGGCTCATGATGGCGTGTTTCACCTGAACTTTGTGGATCCGTTGACATGTTGATGTTCAGCGCGATTGTTAAGCAAGAGGGCGATGTGAGGCAGTTGGTGTGCAGGCAAGGATCGGAGCGGCGCTCTACTCCCGAGCGGCCTGCCTGCCGTTGTGGGCCAGGCCGCTGCAGCCGTAATCAGCGCATTTGGGAACTGATTTTCGCCTGGATGATCCGATATTACATACGGGTGCGAAGTGACCACAGCAGAGCCATTTAAATAGCTCCAGCCCTCAGTAGCCAGGTCGTCAAGCACATTTCTACTTGTGCTGACAGTCAGACATGGTGATGAACGGGAGCAATTACGTACACATTGGGACTCAGGAGCATTTTGGCACTCGGCTGCCGCCGCCTGCCGATCCCTGAACATTAACTCGAGCCGTAGTTGTCGTTCCACATCATCGGCATCCCCACATTATTTAGTGTGATCATATGCAACACACGCCTTCAATGCCATGCAGTGCGTTGTGAGCGCTATGTGACCCACAGTTCTGGGGACGCGCGGTTCTTCAACGCTTGTATTTCAGGTCGACGCATGGTTGCCGGAGGAGCTTCGTATTGTCTCCGTCGAAGTAGATCCGACGTGTAAATGGTAGTGGGATCACTGGTTCCACGCCCGAATTCGCTCGTACTCTTCGTCCTAAGAGACACAGTCCATCTTGCAAAACTCAGTCGTTCTCTCCACACCAATGCTGATCCATTGATAGAGTTCTCCTACCCTACCGAACAAGTTTGACGTCCTTCGCTTTTAAAAGTTCCACCCGTCATCTTAGTAGTAATCCTGTTCTTCGTGCATTGTTACCTCGCCGCGTTGCCCTTGCTCTCCGTACTTCATTCGGCCAACAGGGCTACAATGGTGCCGGGTCCTGAGTTCCGACCATCTTCAGGTTACTATTAGTATCGCCAGCTCGTTCTGTTCACAATCTAGATCGACCGTCTTGCCTGTAATTTGATCACAATACCCACACTGTTCTCCTGCACATAGTCTTTTACCAGCAGTGGTCGGTGTTCCCCATCCGTCACATATCTGCGCACGCCAGGGTGTGTTCTCAGGCGCAAAGCTATTGTATCATAAAAGGCAGAATGAATAAACCAAGGTATCAACACCTAGGTAATGTATAGAGCGGATCGTTACGTTTGAGGCAGTTGAACACAGACGAGAAGCGAGGGTGGCGGTAATAACGTCGTAATGCGTCGAGACTATACGGCACTCCAGGAGAACGATGAGGAAGCGGTGCGGGAGGTTTACATAATTCAAACGACTGAAAGCAGTTGGACCTGTTACAATGCTAGCACGGACGTTCGCGGGCCACGACGCGCAAGTCCTGGTCGAGATCCACGTGCAGTAGCCCAAACGCTCAACGGGCATGCTGGACGAACAAAGAGCGCGAATAAGGAGTAGGAGGGAATGCAGCACATGACCAACGAGATATTCATTGCCCGCGGTTAGTCAGAGGCGGACAAACACGGAAAAGGTAGAAAGGTCTGGGATCAGAAGCACGAGCCAGCGAAGACTAGGGCAAGGGGTCAAAAGCCAGACGCAGGGCGGGGCGGGAGAGAGCCACAGAACGTTATCAAGACACAAGAGTGATGCGGGCAGGAAGGAGAAAGACGGTTCAGAAGCAGGCAGGAGACATGCGCCGAGCGTAACGTTGCTCCCAACCGTCGCATAGCCGCGCGCACACCGCTCAAGTCGACCTTGGCCTGCGCTTGACCTGCACATCAGCATTCAATTTAATCGCAAAGCATAGCCATACATACCTTGAAGTTCTGCCCAAACTTGACGCGGAGCCTCAGCTCGACCTTCGCGCTCCTTGATCATCTCCTCGTCTTTGGAGTGCTTGCTGCCCTTGTGCTTGACCTTGGGCGCGTTGAATCATCTAGGTCGACCTCGGCGTGGCTTTACTGAACAAGTCAGCCCGTGATCAAATCAACAAACACAATCAGAGACGTACATTAACTCCTTGACTCGACGTGGCGCGCGGGCGAAACTCGATCTCGGTTCTCCTCGTCATCGGAGTATCTTCGCAGTTCTTGTACTTGACGTTCGGAGTGCTGTGCTCTAGCGACACATGGCCTTCTTCGAGCATTGTACGTCGTCTGCGTCTGAGCCCCAGCTGTGAGCGTCGCCGCCGTTCTTCTCGACCCTCTTGTCGTGCCCGGACCTGGACTCGGATTGGTCGCGGATGAAGGCGCGCGGTTAGCTCGAGCGTGTGGCACAAGCCGCGTGGCTCATGTAGTACGATATATGATGTGAAGATTGTAGTCTGAGCTCGTTGGTGGCGAAGTGTCTGCGAATGAAGAAGACAATCGACATAAGTCCACGCGCCACATAAACGCTACCACTCCACTGTGCAGCGCCACCACCAGCGCTTTCCCTGAACACCACTTCTGACTAGACACGTACCCGGGATGCTCGACATTGGCGGCCGTGGTGGGCGGTAAGGTGTTGGAAGGAAGGAGAGGGCAAGCGGCGCGCGACACTCCGCTCTGTTTGTGTTTGGCAAACACACGTTTTGCACACGCCAAGCTTGTTTGACACCGGCCGGGCTAAAGGCGGCGAAGCTCTCGACCTTCGCAAGCCTCCAGTAGGGTCACGACCCACTTCCCTCCTCATTCTCCACACGCGAACCGTCATACAATGAAGAGCATGCCGAGAAGGTCCCGTGCTCATTGAAAGGCACACACGACGACGAGTTCGGGGTAGGCGGTTCTGCGTCAACGGATCGCGCGGGTTGCATCGCTCGCACGCCAAGGGTCCGCCGCCACCCGCCCGTATGGTCCGCATGCCTTGCGAGAGGGATCGATCGGGGAGGCAAAGACCGTATGCGGGCGCCGGGCAGGGAGATGCGGGACATGCGGCTTGATTAAGGACGCTGATTCGGACGCGTTTGGGAACGAAAGACGGAGACGAGCGGTTGTCGGAGTACAACCTCGTGTTGCGCGACCTCAGCCTCGTTCTTTGACCGTCCACATCTGTTTGTACTTTACTAATCACGAATGCCTGCAAATTAAGCGTGGATATCCGGCCGAGTTATATGCTAGTCAGGTTGTTTATTGGCGTCGTGAGCTACGTCTGTACAATGATCATGACTCAAGTCCCGCGTCAACGAGTTGCTCGTCTTCAAGCCACTACCATCCTACATCTTGCTGGCCCTCCTCATAGGGCGGTCACTGCCGTTCGCAAGCCACCGCCGATTGTTGCTCGATCAGCACGCAAGTGCACAATCACCAGCGGGAAGACGAGGAGAACCAGGAAAACAAGCAGATGCCACTTTGGAAAAGAAGTATGGAGAGGGAGATGGACAGATTCGAGGTAGGGTATATACATGTCCGACCGCACAGGTGTGGTCGTGGGGAGTCGCGAACGCAAACACCGCACTGAGAAGGTGCAGACGCGGTTGTGGACAGATGAGAGCAGAGCGGGTGCACCGAGTCGAGGCAAGGTCAAGCGACGCAGTTTTTGGATGGTGCATGTCAAGACATAGTACCGCGCGCAAAGAAGTCTTAGCACAAGGGCCCGGGTTCTCAGAACGCGTAGACTATATTACCAGGAAGGGATCTATAGAGAGACGCTTTCGAATTACGTGGTCAGGGTCGCGGACGGACGAGAAGTAAGGTGCACGCGGGACACGAAACACACATACACAGGTCGCGACACGTTGTGGACACAGGACGCTCGAGATAGACAATGCAGTCGAATGAGTGTGGCACGGTCGAGCAACCTTGAACAAGAAAAACATGGAGGGCCGTAACACGCACGCAGGGTAGAGAGGCGAACGAGAGGAACGTTCCTCGAAGCCCGCAGGGTGGGCGGTGAACAGATACTTTGGGCAAACAGAAGGTGCTAAGAGCCAGCGCATTGGGGTCTAGATCATGAGAGCCTCGAGGGGTTCATTGTATGCGGAATGTGGCGGGTGAACAAGCACGGCGAAGGAGGAAGGTCCAGGAGTCGGACGGAGACACCAGCGAACGACGACTCGAACACAAAGCACAGAATAAAGCAGAACGGGACCGAGATGAGTCAGAACCGCAGTACACCATCAAACACGAGAGCGAGATTGAAAGGGCGGGAGAGGCACTCGCAGGCAGGCGGCATCCTCGAGCACGAGAAGGGCGTCGAGCTTGATGCCGACGTTGACTGCCATACCGGTACGCGCAACGCGACGGAAGCCGACCTCGATCTACGCGTAGTCTGCGTGTCAGCACTAATGTTGTATCGAATCACGGCTACATACGTACCTTCACGCCTTGACTTGACCTTCGCGCCTCTCCCCGTCTTCAGCAAGATTTTGCTCCCGTTGCGTTTGAGCTTAGGCGTGATGTCCTCGAGCGCCGTTTCGTCTTCAGAGATCATCGTGCCAGCCAACTCGATATGGTGTACGACCGAACCCTGGATGTGCGCGCCGCCATTCTTCTGGACATGTACGACGAGCCCGGTGGCAGAGTCACATCAGTCCCAGGAATTGGCGTGTGGACGATTCAAGATCTTGATATGATGCATGTCCGGTTGTGATGGGATATGTGACAGGAAGGTAAGAGTAAGAGGCGGGTATGCGGGAACAGAAGGCGGTTGTCAGCCCGTGCGCCACATGAACACCAACACTATACAGAAAGACGCCACCACCGGCGTACCCTAGTCAGACAACTGTCCTTGACTGGTGATGATTGCGGTTGCGGTCGGCGGTGGCCAGTGGCGTGATGGAAGGAAGAAAAGAGCAAGGATCGCGTGACACCCCGCTCGCTTTGCGTTTCGGCTAACAACGCTTTGACACCCGCCAAACTTGTATGGCACCGGGCTAAAGGCTGCCACGCTCCTGACCCTCGCAAGTCTCGAGCAGGGTCACGTCCCACGCCCCTTCTCGTTCTACGCGCGCGAACCCTCGCACATTGGGTGGGCATAGCGGCACAGGTCCGTGCTCATTGAAAGGCGCACACGACGACTGGTTCGGGTTAGGCAGTTCAGCTTGTACCGTTCGTGCGGGGTAGATCATCCGCACGCCAAGGGTCAAACACTGCCACCCGCCCGTGTGATCTGCATGCGTCACGGGAAAGATCAACATGCTAGTAAGGCATCGAATGTAGCGCTGTGTAAGGAACATGGATGTAAATTACATGTGTGGTTTCCCACAGTAACCCACATGTAAATTACATTGTAAATTACATCCGGGTCAAAGTAGGCATGTGGGAATTGTGGGAAACTAAAAAATACCAGAAATTGTTCTGCCTGTCTCCTGCTACCATTATGCGCTCAAATAAAGAGGTTCTGGTGCGAGATACTGAAAACTTCAGCACCGCCAACATCGGGCATGTGGATCCTTCAGTTTCATTAAGGATCTCCGTAGATCGGCTCGAGCGGCTCGAGCGGATCTGCGTCGACGCAGTCATTCCCTTGCTTGCCCTCCTCCGCTGCACCCATTTATGGCATCTTCACTCGATATCTTGTATGAGGCCCATGCGGAATACGAGTCTGGAGGTGGAAAGGAGCTTCCAGAGCTCATCTCACTTGTCGATACTGTGTTTCCACAGAAAGGAGAGCAGCATGCAGCGTGGCTCCAGCACTTTGGCTTACTCGGAGAGGCCTGGCGCGAGTACCACCGTGAGGGCAACATGAGCACCGAGTGGCCAAAGGTGCGTCCGGCGAGGAAACAGTCACTTGGGGATTTGTCTAATTCTCATTCTGTAACATGTAGCCTCCTCCACGCTCTTTCCCCGGAACTGTTTCGCTTGTCAGCGCAGCGCAGAATACGAGCCCAGCTGTGGACTCTGTCAAGGTCAACAACACACTTCAGCTAGATGCTGCACAGGTGTGTCGACTGATTGTCTCAGTAGTTGCCGTTTTAATTGTAACCCAAACAGTCCAACAAACGTGCACTCGACACAGAAGAGCGTGGCAAAATTCGCGCAGAACGTCTTGCTGAGTTGAATGGCGCTGTCGGTGTGGGACCAGCACGTGCACCAAAGACGAAGCAACTTAGCGACAAGGCAGGCGGTCGGCCGTGGGATCGGGCTCTCGACAGCTTCGTCATTACGAGCTTCGAGTCTAATTCTAAGTCGACAGTTGCCCCTGCAGTCTACTGTATTGCCTGCGATGCTAGAACGGCAGGAAGAGAGCGTAAGCGCATTTTGGCGCATGCTCGCAAGTGCCAGGTGTGTTGACTCGGAACCACCTGGATGTATTCAAAGCTCATACCGTGTACAGATCCTCAAAGAACACTGGCGGGAACTCTACAATCTCGCGCAGGAGAACTCAGCTGAGAGCTCAACATCTGCACTTCTTGATGCTGGAAATGAGGTCGCACTGCCTGGTGTTCGGAAGGAGAAGGAGCGGGACGAGCGGCAGCCGCACAAGGACGGCAAGATCGACACTCTCCTTATGAAGGCAAAGCTTACTGCGCCTGAACAAGCCAGAATCGATTTGGCGATGTCTTTGCGGCCCCTCGTATTCTGGGAGGATCTCGGAACTGATGACCGGTGTCAAGCTCTGGCTGTGCGTGCTCCACGAATAATGAAGCTTCCCTGACCTACCTGACTCGCTATTTAACGCTACAGAGAGTGGCTATCAAGATTTTCTCCATCATTCCCTCAGAAATCTGCGACGAGCGCACAGCATCTAGGCTTGGCTGGTTCAATGCTGCCCGCCGCGCATCAATGCTCCCAGAGCATCTTGTCGATTCCGCTGCCCTCTACGACTTCTACACTTTTGGATTCGACGACCAGCGCTACGAGGATCTTCCGCCAGTATTTGTGAAGAACCCCGATGTGGCAGCAGCAGCGGCTGCGGACGAAGTACCCCAAGTTCGCTCCGCTCCAACCCTCATGGATCTCCTCAACCCTGATCCAGGTCTTCAAGACGATGCCGTAGCTCAGGAGCAGACTTGGTTCAATCACCCAGATCCTTATGATCTCAATGAAGCGGACCGAGTTGTGCCACACCAGACGATGGTGGTGCGGACTTCCATTCGCTTCGCCGTCACCGACTTTATCAGCCTGGACAGCCCCGCTCTCACAGCTCTCATCAAGGCGAACGGACAGGTGGCACCAAGAGACAGAACTAAGGCTCATGCGACGTTTGTAGACCTCGGGACACCGGGGGAGTACAACCCGCATGAGTTGCTTGACATTTGAGGAAACCCACAGTTTTCCACTGTGGGCAACTGTAAATTACATAGCCCCGAAAAGACCCAATGTGTAAATCACTGTGGGATTGCCGGCGGAGGTTTCTTACACAGCGCTAATCGAATGTAAGCGGGCGGAGGCATGTGGTTCAATGAACGGCGCGATTCCGGACGCGTTCGGAAAAGGAGGAAGGCGAAGCGCGATTGTCGGAGTACGAACTCGCGGCACACAACCTTACCTGGTTCTTTGACAGTTCAAGACCATCCTTCTCTGTTTAAATGCATCGAATCGCAATTACCTGCACTTGAATCGCGCGTAGTGGGCCACGTCGCATACAAGCCACGACAAGTTCGGTTCAAGATCGTGTGTATTGGCGTCATCAGCTACGTTTCTACGATACTCATGAGTCATGCATGCATCATGATCCACTTCCTGCATCTATCATTCATCCATCATCGAGTCATACCAATCCGATATCTCGGCAGCGCTCTTTGTCGGGCGGTCATTGGTGTTCGCGTCGTTCTGGTGAACCACGCCAAGGCATAATCACGAGGGAGAGGGAACCAGATTACAGGAAGCTGGGAAAGATGCAGCAAGTCGGACCTGATCGAAAAGTAAAGATGGAGGTGGACGAGACAGCCAGCACTGAGCGCACAGATGGTCTCGTCGAAATCCACGAACGCAAGACTCCGCAGTGAGAAGACACAGACACAGCTGAGAACAGAGAAGATGGAGGCGGGTACATCAATCAAAAACCGCGTCACATGAAGCCATATGTACAGGTGTGCGCAGAGTGAGGCAAGTCGCAATGATTGTGTTTCGTACGGCGATCGAGGGTAGATGTTGTAACAGCCACGTCGAGACTCCCACAGAAATGAAATTTTCGTTTGAGATTCCCGAGGTCCGCTCGTCCGGATGATATGAAAGACATAACAGAACGCGAAAGACGAGAGGCAGAGGTTGGGGATGAGATGGGCGACAGCTGCGCTCGTTGTCCGCGAAAGGCGACCGTAAAGACAACAGTGAAGGAGACAGGTCCAGGAACCGAGGGCAAGCGCTTGCGAGTGGGACTGTCATGGTTGAAACGGCAGTCGCAGGGCAAGGTCAAAACAGGCGAGAAGCGAGGTCCAGAGGCACCACAGCACTTCTTACTGGTAAAGGAGGGGTACTGGTGGAGTGTGGGTTGAGCCCGTGAATCACGCCGCCCGTCACATTGTGGCGCACAATGTTGCCCGAGTCACCTTGCCGCTCGTCTGACACCATCATGGCCATCATCACCAGACCTCGACCCTCAATTTATACATTGCAAACAATGCGAACAGGGTGAGGCAAGTTCGGGTAACTGGGCTCTGTGAAAAGAGCTGGTGGCAGGCGGGCCCGAGACGCGAGAGAGTGGAATGTCCCAATCGAAATCCTCGACGCCCGCAGAATAAACGGTTGTGGTAGATGG
>Ga0247815_10002276_pt1 | contig 14226 bp, 9 predicted proteins | sample UWRJL194509B1_FD_181014 | JGI IMG/M metagenome (GOLD analysis project Ga0247815, IMG submission 181014) | Plant litter microbial communities from Arlington Agricultural Research Station in Wisconsin, United States - UWRJ-L194-509B-1 | ecosystem: Environmental > Terrestrial > Plant litter >... | reverse complement strand
AAATAAAATAACACTTCTTATACTGACCAGTATCACGATGATACCTACAGACAACATAATGCTTTTCGCAGAAATCCGGTTAGATACCTTCGCTGCTATAGGAGCAGCCAGTGCACTGCCAATCACTAATCCCGCTACGGCTTCCCAGTGTGCTGATTTTAACATGGTGATGAACGTTAATGAGCTCATCAGTGCAATAAAAAAACGGGTCAGTTTTACTGTTCCAAGGGAGAACCTGGCATTTCTGCCTCCGGCAATCAAACTGGACAATACGATTGATCCCCAGCCTCCTCCACCTACCGCATCCACAAAACCACCACCCAAGCCCAGGAGACCTATCTTTCTAATCTTTCCATTTTTATGGGAAGATGTTTTAGTGAGTGCTTTCTTAAGAATTACCCAACCTAAAATAAGGGTGTACAATGATACCAGTGGTTTAGTATACGCACTGTAATGTTCTAATGAAGAAAGCAGCCAGGCACCGGTAACTGCTCCGAGAATACCCGGAATGATCAACAGTTTAAACAATTTCCAGTTGATATTGCCCATCCGGTAATGCATCCAGCCCGCTATCCCGTTGCTGAGTACTTCAGACAGGTGGACTCCCATACTGGCCGAAGCAGGAGGAATACCCATTGATAAAGAAAAAGCGGTTGATGTGACCCCATAAGACATTCCAATGGCTCCATCTACCATAGCAAATACAAAACCACCAAACAGGAACCAGTAAAACACCGGATTTATTCCTGCCACATAAGCCTGAAATTCTGGTTCTCTTTGCCAGAATACAGCGACCAAGATGGCGAGGGACAATACAATAGTCAGCCAGATCAGCCATTTAAATTTTGGAACAGCGGTTTTATTAGTTGCTGTCTTCGTCATGGCAGCAGGTATTGCATTTAACTGCGGCTCTACCAACACAGCACTAACTTCATTCAGCTTCTTAACTTTCGAACTAAAGTCCCCCTCCAGCGTATTTCTAAACCTGCTCATCTGGTCTAACGTTATCGTTAATTCTTCCGGCAGGCTCTCATTGAACAGTTCCTTCAAACGCTTTGCTATTGTGGGCGATTTTCCGTTTGTTGATATGGCAATTTTCAGGTCGCCTTTTTTCACAATTGATCCCAGGTAAAAATCACACAGGTCAGGTTTGTCGGCGACATTGACCAGCAATTTCAAGGCATGTGCATCTTTGATGATCTCCGCATTTAATATATTATTATTTGTTGCAGCAATGACAATATCAGCCTCTTCAAGATCAGTTGCAGCATATGTTTTCTGGTAAAGCTTCAATTGTGGTAAACGTGAGGCCAGCTCAGCCACTTCCGCACAAATATCTTCAGCAATTATTGTAATTTTTGCATACTCACTCTGTGCCAGTACAGCACTGAGTTTTTCAAGCCCAACAGGTCCTGCCCCAATAATTACGGTTTGTAACTGATTGAGTTTTAAAAACACCGGAAATAGCTGATTACCTTTTAACTCCACGCGTTATAATTCTTCTTTAACTGCAGCAAAAAAGTCCCTGATCGGCTGAAATTCGGGATGCAGTGAAACTACTTCACCGAAGACCAGTATTGCTGGTGCACCTATACCTTTTTCCTCTACCACTTCAACAATCGTATCCACAATCCCAATAGCAAACTTTTCATTTTCAGTGGAGCCATTCTGGATTACGGCTACAGGCAGCTTACTCTTTCCCTCCTGCTGATACAGTTTAACAATATCTTTGAGCTTGTTTAAGCCCATCAGCACCACAACGGTTGCTTTTGTTCTTGCAGCCTCATATAAATCATTTGAAATAGCTCCGGAAGCAGTTGTGCCTGTCACGACCCAGAAACTCTCGCTTAAACCACGGTGTGTCACCGGAATCTGTTGCAGACCCGGCACGGAGATCGAACTCGACAATCCCGGAATCACCTGTGCGACAATACTATATCCCGCAGCGAAGTTCACTTCTTCATAACCACGGCCAAAAACAAAAGGATCTCCTCCTTTCAGCCGGACTACGTGACCATAATTCAATGCATAATCAACCATCAGCTGATTTACAGCTTCCTGAGAATAGGAATGTTCACCAGAACGTTTCCCTACATATATTTTAATTGCATCAGTCGACGCGTATTCCAGCACTTTTTCATTTACCAGCGCATCGTACAAAACAACATCTGCGTCTTTTAATGCATTTGCACCTTTCATCGTGATCAGTTCCGGATCACCCGGACCGGCACCAACCAGTGTAATTCTGGGCTCTCTTATTTTTCTTTTTGATTCAATCATAATACGAATTGCGCCTCCCTTTTCGCTTTCATTTGTTTGTAAAACTTAGTAGCCTGGTTCAGATAAGTAATTGCAAACTCTTCGGTTGGTTCATTTTTATTGATCTGTAATACCAGTTCGTTAAATGTTGAAGATAAGCTAACCTCTCCCGTTTCAACGTAATTCGTATCAAATTCTCTCAAAATACCGATCTGTGTACTGCTGTTTACGCCTTTATCCAGTAACATAGCTTTAGCAGTATTGACAAATACGCTGTAGGAATGATAAATTGCGTCAGACCATGCTTTACCTTCAAAAGCTTCACCTGCCCATTGCAGTTTCTCTTCCCCTTCAAGTAATAATGTAGCTACAAGGTCAATTACCACACCGGCACATTCCCCCACACCAATTGCGGTGATAAAGGTTTCTTCATGTCCCCAGTCCACATATTCCTCATCTTTCAATGCGGTTAGGTCGGCCAGCGGCTTCAATAACTGGTAGAAATGATCTTTCCCTTTGGCATCATAGTATGCATGAAAGCTTTCCTGCTCAGCGGAATTGGTGTGAAAATCATCCAATACAGCCCTTAATATTGCCGGGGCACGTTTTGTTGGTGCTTTGATGACACGCTCTGCGACCCGGCCTATGCCATCACCTACAGTACCACCGCCAATCATGACCTGTACTGCGGGTACAACTTTGCCATTTGCTTTAACAGAGCTACCATGAAAACCAATATGAGCAAGCCCATGCTGACCACAGGAGTTCATACATCCGCTGATCTTAATCTTTATATCCTTATCATAAACCAGATCAGGATATTCCTCGTGGATGACCGTTTCCAGCACCACCGCTAACGACATGGAGTTTGCAATACCAAGGTTACACGTATCTGTTCCCGGGCAGGTGGTCACATCCGCAATACTATCAAATCCCGGCACCGCAAAATCAAGTGCGTTTAAATTTTTATACAAGGGCAGCAGTGCTTCCTTTCTAACAAATTTTAGCAGTAATCCCTGATTCTGGGTAATGCGTATCTCATCAGCTACATAAGGACGTATAGCCTCCACGAAAAGTCTTGCTTTATTAGTTTTGATATCCCCAACTGGCACTTTGATGTATACACCATAGAAACCCTGTTGCTTTTGCTCAAAAACATTCGTGTCCAGCCATTGCTGATAATGGTATTCATCGTCAGCTTTATCTTCTGTTGCTACTATAGCTTCCGGAATAAAAGGTAAGGGAATAGCTGCTGTCTCTATCTTAAACGTTTTAACCTTATTTGCTGTTACTTCTTCAGCAATCAGGCGGATAACTTCTTCCAGTCCCAGTTTCTGCACCAGGTATTTCATTCTTGCCTTATTCCTGTTTGTTCTTTCTCCATAACGATCGAACACCCGCAGAACGGACTCTGTATAAGGAATGATCTGATCTTCATGAAGAAATTCATGTACCACACTGGCCAGAAAAGGTTGTGCCCCTAATCCACCGGCAAACATGACCTTAAAGCCGCGTTCCCCAGCTTCATTTATTTTCGGAATAAATCCTAAATCATGGATATAACTAAAAGCAGTATCCTTTTCTGTTGCAGAGAAAGAAATTTTGATCTTTCTGCCCATTTCCTGGCATACCGGGTTACGCAGGAAGTATTTAAAAACCGCCTGAGCATAGGGTGACACATCAAAAAGTTCATCAGGATTGATACCCGCATCTGGTGAAGAAGTAACGTTTCTTACGGTATTACCACAGGCTTCACGTAAAGTAATATCATCACGTTCCAGTTCTGCCCACAGTTGAGGTGTACGGTCCAGGCTCACATAATGAATCTGAATATCCTGTCTGGTCGTTAAATGCAGGTTTCCACTGCCATATTCGTCAGATACCTCCGCTATTCTTAACAATTGCTGAAAGGTAACTTTACCAAATGGCAGTTTAATACGCACCATTTGTACACCAGGCTGTCGCTGCCCATAAACTCCACGGGCCAATCTGAGGCTGCGGAATTTCTCATCGTGAATTTTCCCCTCACGAAAGGCACGGATCTTCTGCTCAAGATCTATGATATCTTTTTCTACTATCGGATTTTCTAGCTCCGTTCTAAAACTTTGCATGTCAATAAATCTTGGTTTTGGTTTTGTTTTGCCCAGAGCGGTTGTGAAACTCTGAACTCAAATATATATAATATATATAGATCTAGTAGTTTTAAATGCAAAAAATGATGATCCGACTACAGAAATGTGAGTTACGACCTGTATTACAGCAAGATATAAAAAAGGGATGAATAAAGATTCAGATAGCAGGATAATATTTCCTAAAAAAATCAGGCGCAAAAAAAAATATCAGGACATCCACCCTGATATTTTTTATCAACTAAACCTAAACTTGATAAATACTAACCAAATATTTACATCGGCAAAAGTAGATTATCAATGTTAAGCGCAAATAAATAAATGATTACTAAATCATGTTAGCAATAGTATTAAGAATCGTTTTCTTTCCCCTGGTTTTAGTCTGTAAATCATCAAACTTTGCTACAAGACAAAAGGACAAATCATAGCTTTAATTTACTTCTGCTCGTGCTTCACGGGATCTTGACAGCCTCTTGACAGGGTGTTAGTGGGGGGTTAGTGCGCTTATTTGCCCAGTAAAAGCGCTCGTGGGTCGCTTAAACCCGCTTTTAGACCCCTGAAAAAATAAAATGAAACCAAATCGACTATTGTGGAAAACCTTCTTTTAAGTATCACAAAGTGCATTTTAACATATTGATTAGGCGTGATCAGAATCAACTATTGAAATGCTTACCTGTTTTTTATCAAGACGTCAACTGACTTCAGCACTATCTTTCAAAAATTGAATCATCATATGGATAAAAAAGTAACTTTGCGGTTTAACAAAAATTGGTGCAGATCGTACCACTAGATTTATCCCTTTATGTCAGACATTAAACAGTACCCGGAATTAGAATTCATTTCAGAAAAAATAAAGAAAGCTATTACAGATGCTACGCTTCAGAAAGAATCAGCAGCAGTTTCTATCATCAAAGACGGAAATGATGTAATTCATATTGAGCAAACATTTGCAGCGTCAGACAATACTGCCATTATTTCTATCACAGATAAAAAGGAAATCCTGTATAGCGAAGATTTGCTGGAAGAAATGCAGGATGTACACCTCGAAACTAAAACTGATACGGAATTGCATGCTGCACTAAAAGTGTCGAGTATCATTATTAACGGACTAAGCGTACAAACTGAATTTGTATTTCAGGCAGTGAAAGATTGCTTTGATACACTGAGCAGCAGTTACCAGTTTGTAAAGATTATCCGAAAGAATGTAAATGCACTAACTATAGATTTTAAATTCGGCGACCACAAGTTCCAGATTGTTGTGACCAACAATCCTGATGAGGTATCAATTACTGTAGAATTTGGTAGCGGGGCTAACCCTAAGGTAAATGAAACAATTGCGGCTGATGTAGCGAAAGTTCAACAGGCATTAAACAAGCTTTTCAAAGATTAGTCATAGGATGCAGGTGTTATGACACCATAATAAATCATTAATTACTTCCTCACTATGGTTGGAAGGTGTTGCTTCCAACCATATTTCCTTTCTCCTGAACAATTCACAATGTGGTTGTTTCCTCCTATATCGACAGAAGATTTCCGCATAATTAAAGGATTACTGCGTTAAATCAGGATATTTTTAAAGAAATCCATAGCAGTAACAAGAGCAACATAAGGGATATGAGAACCTCAGCTTCCGTCGTACTTATTGATAATTTCGCTCAGAATGCATACGTCTGCCCCATAAATAAAATAATTATTAAAATCCCCCAATTAACACATCAAAAATGAAATATTTTGCTCGTTTTTAACGATATGGTATCCGCAAAAGAAACGTAACAATAATTTTACTTTTGCTGAAAAAGTGCATTTTTATATATCAATTACAAGTAATAGAAGTTCCACCAACCAAATTTTTTAAATCATAAAGAAATAACAGAAACAATAATCAATATATTTAATAAACCATTAATTATTATCGATTATGAATAAACTTACCTTAAACCTGTTAACCGGACTGATAATCATCTTATCGGTTTCGTGCAAAAAAACAAAAGAAGCAAATGTAACCGATGCTACTAATCCAGTTTCGTCACTCAAAGACCTAAAAAGATTTGATTACAAGGCAACAGTTCTAAACCTTTCCTCCTTCACTAAAGATTCTCCTAAAGGGATTGTCAATGGTAAAAAGAAAAACACCATTAGTTTTGTTCGTGACAGTGTATGGGCAAATGGAACGGGGAAAACTACTTTCTACGAATCAACTGAAATTCCTTCCGTATTACCAGAAACAAGATTAAAATTATTCCTGGGTGCTATCATTAGAGGGGACCGGGCGGTGAACGTGGATGATTTTACCACATTAAACATACCTGCGGCATATAGAAATCCGATAACGATGTATGCAAACTTCCCAACAGACCTTACGTATAAAACAGTAGCATTACCTCAGCCCAGAGAAGATGCAACTTATATCAGAGACGCACTGAGAGCAGGGAGCGGAAGACAAATACAATCATTCACTTATGAGCAGAATCAGTTTAGAAGAGTCGATGAACTAAAAAAATCATTTGGAGCAAACTTACAGATAGGCAAAATCCTCACAGTTGATTTTCTTGACACCACCTCTACAGGTGGACAAAAGACACGTGTAAGAGCTGAATTTACGCAGGAAAACTTCTCTATCAATATTGAGCCACCAATCTATGAACCATTTATTAAGGATGGCATAGACTTAACACAATTTGGCCCGTATGAACCACTTATAGTGAGTTCTGTTACCTATGGAAGAAAAGGGATATTTATCATGGAATCAGATTCTTCTTATCAGATGATCAGAACCACACTCAATGTTGCACTTAATCTTTCAGCAGAAATGCTGGGTGTATCATCCTCTACAAAATTAGGTGAGAATTTCACTGCTACATTGAATGCCCGTTTAACAAACGAACAAAAATCTACCCTGCAGAATTCCAGGATTTATGTTTATGTCATTGGTGTGGATGGTACTTCAACCGTTAGGGCGGTGACCGGCGGACTTGCAGGATTTGCACAAATTATAGCAGAATCAGGGGGATTTACTGCGGAATCTCCTGGGGCGCCACTGTATTATACCTTAAACTATATCAGTGATTTTGCGACATTCCGCAATCCTTTTAAAGTCAATATCGCCAATTAATCAATTCAGATTATTAATAAGTCGCAATGACTTATTAATAATCTGCTTCTATCCACACAGCAATGTCAGCTTATGAAATTACTATACAGGATAATTTTTATTATCCCCTTGTTATTTGCCGCCTGTAAAAAAGACAAGATTGAAATGCCTGTTCAGCCCGATGAGCAACCAAAATCTAATCTCCTCTCTGATTACTTTGGAAATCTGAGAATAGAGCCACCGCAGCCAATAATTATAGGCGGCGATAATGTTTCGCTTAAGAATGTTATAGACAGTAAAAAGTTAAACCAGCTGGTATATCTGAGAGATAGTACCTGGGCCGGGGCAACCGGACGTACATCCTTCTATGAATCAGATGAAATGGTTGTTACCCCCTCCAGCCGTTCAAACATTTATCCTGGTTCAATTCTGCAGGCATCCTCTATTGCAACTGATGAATTTGCGACACTTTTTGGCTATGAAAGAGCCCCAATATCTGTCCAGTTATCCTTCCCGTCCAGCTTGTCCTATGGAACCATCCCGAGTCCAAGTTTGTCAAACAGCCGTATTTTTTTACGCAATGCACTAATGTCTCCTGACTTTTCCGGCAATTCGATTCAGGACTTTTCACAAAGCATTTCTTATTTTTCAAAATATCAGGAGGTAAAACTGAGTTTTGGCTATAATGTAAATGAAAAACGCCTGTTTGCCTCAACAAATTCCTCATTCGACTATAATTCTTCAGCCACCTACTATAGCACCAAGATGACGGTCAGCTATACTGTGAAGAATTTCACCTATACGATGTCTGACCCTGTACAGGGAGAACTAATTGATCTGGCCAGCATTCCGCCAGAAGTTTTTAATGGCGTATCACCTGTTTATATCAATTCTGTCACTTATGGCCGGTTTGGTTTATTGGTGATAGAAACCAATAACAATTCTGCTCAAATGAAAACTGCCTTTGAAAAAGTTGTAAAAAAGATTTTCAAACAGACCTCTGAATCTTTCACTCAGCAGGAAACATCTCTATTCAGTTCCTGCAGGGTCACCATTTATGTTCTGGGCAGCACTTTAGGTGAATCTGCTACACAACTGCTGATCAATCCTAATCCAGAATCCATTTCAGGCTTCCTCTCAGAAAACGTAGGCATTTTCACGGCACAGGATCCCGGAGTACCCATTTATTTTACTGCTAAATATCTTAAGGATAACAGTCGGTTTAAGACTGTTTTTAAATTGGATTTACCTAATTAATTATCTAAATGAACACTTACAAAAAAACGATCAACAAACCTGCCAGGGCATTGAATTTTGCTGCTGTGAATGTACTTTACATTTTTTTGATGGCAATTTTAGCATCTGGTTGTGCAAAAAACGTCCTGGAAAAAGATATAGCCAAAAGTGCCCAGATTGAAGGTTTAAGATTACCTGTGATGACGGATTTCACCGTAAGCTCTATGTCTTATCATAGCGGCGAAGACCTTCACACAGGTCTTAACGGTAGAAAACAGAATAGTAACGAGCCACAATCCGGAATTCCGAATGCATCAAGTTATGTATATAAAGATGGCCCCGGATTAATCAGCCCTCAATCCAACGACCTGTATTTTTTTCAGCGTTATAAGTCCCGGATGTTTACAGTTGCTGACCAGGCAATGAGCTTAAACATTTATCCCGGTGCTATATTGGATGGCAGAAGTATTGAGGGTGCTTTCAACCCGAGAATGTTACAAGGGATTTCCGGGAATATACGGCCGGTAACCATTTCTACTTCGATGCCGGTTTCAGGTTCCGCTGTAGCCAGAACATCGCTTCCCAGACCAAGTGCGGAGAGAGCTTTGTTGAATACAGCTTTAACTGATCTGGAAAATATCAATCCGGGAGGAATAGGTGCTGCTTCGCTGCAGCTGGAGCTCGACTCTTTTAAGGTATATGAAGAATTGAAAACCCTGTACGGTTACAATAAAGATGTAGGCGTATTCCTGGTTAATGCCAACACCACACAGCAAGGTGAAAATCATAAGATTACAGCCACCTCTGCCCTGAAAATCAAATTCTTTCAGGAAAACTTTACTATAGATCTGGATGTACCAAACAGCTATAATGAACTTTTTGATCCTACGGGTCTGGATATGAATAGCATTACTGGTGGCGTAACCCCTGTATATGTGAAAAGCGTTACTTATGGTCGCATGGGCATCATGGTGATAGAATCTTCCTATTCTTCAACCAAAGTGTATAAAGCAATTTATAAACAACTGGGCATCCTACAAAATCTTATAGGTATAGACCGTAACCTTACAGATGAGGAGAAAACGATCATCAATAGTGCAGATATTAAAATAAAATATACGGGTATCGGTCAGGATGCAGACGGGACAATTAAGGTAAATGGTTTAGCTGGATTTATTGACATCATGCAGGCGAATAAAACATATTCCAAGGAGAGTCCCGGAGTTCCGGTTGCATTTCAGCTCGCCTACCTTAATAACGATCATGCGAATGTTGAAGCACCTTTCCAGATCAACTATGGACCGTATGATAAACCATATGCAAAAATTCAGTATGCAAACGAAACAATTACCTATCACCCCAGTGGATATATAAATTTCAGGAATACTGACATGTATGTTTCTTTTTTTCACGACAGAGGCAGAAACAGTGTTTACAATGACGTTCCTGCTTTCATACCTTTTGTTTACGAATGGACAACAAATTCCACCTCCTATACAAATTATGTACCTACTTACGGTACTAAAAAGCAACTTGTTGAATTTGCTGTAACAAATGGAGCGTCCCGGTATTTCGTCGGAAATGTCAGGTTATATTATTACATCAAATATGGATCTACTGATGCAAATACTTCAAAGGATGAACATTCATACAGACTGCTTCCCAATAATTATTTTTTATTAGCCGACTAACCCTTCGATGCAGCGCCAACAATTATATTTCAATGAAATGAATTACAAGAAAATCAGACAACAGTTTCATTCCTGGCGATGCACATTTAAATTTCTTGCTGGTATCACCATATTATTATATAGTGGTGCCTGCAAGAAATCTGAACCGGGAAACGAACCGATCAATCCGGATCAGCAGCAAATCATTTCCAATCTGGATTCTATATATCTTTACGCCAAACAAATTTATTTGTGGAATGAACAGCTTCCCGAATATGACAAATTTAATCCGGAGCGTTTTTACAATACTGAAGCAAATGGATTGACGGCCTATAAAAATGAAATCTTTGCGTTTACAAGATTTGCACTGAACCCAGCTACCGGTAAGGCATATGAACTTAATGCAAAAGACCCTCTTTCACCCAGGTATTCTACCATTATTGAAAGTAACACGAGTACTATTCAGGGTAATAAAAATGAAGTTTTACAACTCAGGGACGCAAATCCATTTGGGCTTTCTTTTTATCAGAATGATATAGCTGTCAGAATACTGTATGTAGATCTAAATTCTCCCGCAGGGAAATCGGGCTTAAAGCGAGGTGATCGTATCACAGGAATAAATGATCAGGGTATAGCTGCCCCCTCCGACTTCATCGGCTTATGGAAAGATGCCATAAAAAATTCGTTTGTGAAGCTGACTGTAACTGATATTACAGGCGAGAGCAGACAAGTCAGATTAACAGGTACATTTTACGAACAGAATCCGGTTTTGAAACATATTATCCTCAATTCCACAAACAAAAAAATTGGTTTTATTGCCTATAATAGTTTTACGGATGAGAGTAATTCAAGCCGGTTTTTAGGTCCCGTTTTTACAGAATTTGAACAAAAAGGAATTTCAGAACTGATTATCGACCTGCGCTATAATGGCGGTGGCTACCAAAATTCAGCAGTATATTTTGCGAATCAAATCTGCCCCCCGAAAGCAAAAGGTGCTGTCATGTTTACTGAACACTACAACCGGATGATGCAACAGGGAAAAGCAGAAATTCTGAGCAGACAATTGCTCAGGGACTCCAACAATGAACCTTTTTATATAGACGGGAGGTTAGCAACATTGTATGATATAGACTATAGTGAGGGTGCCAGTACGGTAAATTTTGACACTAATAATGGACTAACTCATATCGACAAGATTTATTTTATTGTTAGTGAGCAAACTGCATCAGCAAGTGAACTTTTGATCAACGTACTTAAACCATATGCAGACGTTAAATTGATTGGCGTATCTGCTTCCGGCCAGCAACAGGTACGCACTTATGGTAAACCAGTCGGATTTTTTAATATCGATATTGACAGATATGAACTATATGTGGCGATGTATCAAAATAAAAATGCTGACGCTGAAGGAGACTATTTTGAAGGTTTTGTAGCAGACTACTCAACTCTTGATGATCCAGCACATGATTTCGGATCTTTAGATGATCCTGCTATACAAATAGCACTCGGTTCCTTTGCCGGAACTTCCGGAGCAGCAAAGACACAGCGTATTCAGTCCGCATCTTCAACCGTCAAATACATTTTCAATACTGACCGTCTGGATGGCTCAATAAAAGTTTCCAGTGATTTTAAATTCAGGAAAGACAGGAGAGAACCCTAAGCTTTCTGAGCTTAGCCCTGGTTATAAATAGACCGGCAAAAATGATAATAGCATAAATTTTATCTAAATTTCGCTGATTTTATTTATTCCACCACAAACATGCTCATTACAGTTTATATCTTACTGGCACTTCTGTTGATTTACACGCTTACCTATCTATATAAAAAGAATATCCTGGTCAACCAGCAGCGTGAGGAACTGAAGGAAGATTGGGGGAATGCTAAAAACAGCCGGTATTTTGATTTCGACCTGATAGAAAATTACTTTTTGAATACTATTGCTGAATCCTCGGAAAAGCTGCAGCTGATTTCCGATAAAATTGCCGACGACCTGTATATGAACGATGTATTTAAGCTGATCGACCGCACCACGTCACGCCTGGGGCAGCAGTTTTTATATGCCAGGTTGAGAACTATTGACAAAGATACTACTGCATTGCTCAGACAAAATGAGCTGGCGGAGCAGATGGCGACAGACCAGCGATTAAGGGTTGATACGCAACTTAGTCTAAAAAAGCTGCAAAAAGACGGATCTTATTACTATCAGGATCTGGTTTACGCAAAGAAAATCAATACCCCATCATTTATGCCGGTGGTGTATATCCTTACTGTACTCAATATTCTATGTCTGATAGGTGCATTTTTCCGCCCGGGCTTATTATTGGTTTTCATGGGGATTTTCATTATCAATTCAGCTATTTATTACTGGAACAAAAAAATAGTAGATCTGCATGCCTCTTCTTTAAAGGAATTTATCAAAGTATTTGAAGTTGCAAAAGAGCTGGATGCTGATCAGGCGCTGAACGTTCACTTTCCTGAGATCAGCGGATTACTCAAACAGCTGAGTCCTTTAAAGAGAAAAATGATTGGCATTAAGCTGGATAACATAGCAGAGGGTGATATGGCGGCGCTTGGCTTCCTGCTTTTTGAACTAATCAAAATCTCTTTCAATATTGAGATCATTTCTTTTTATTCGATTATTGAATCTGTTCGTAAACAGAATCAATTACTGAAAAGGTTATTTATTTTTATTGGTTCTGTTGATACAGCCATTTCCATCGCCTCTTTCAGATCATCACTTGAGTATTATTGTACCCCGGAATTCACACCAACTGGTCAGATGACGATTGAACGTGTACAGCATCCTTTGATTACAGACTGTGTGCCAAATGATTTACGACTGGACGACAAAAATCTCCTGCTTACAGGATCCAATATGTCGGGAAAAACGACCTTCATCCGATCGGTCGGCATCAACATGATCCTGGCACAAACCATTTTTACCTGTACGGCCAGCAAATTTGCGATGCCTTATTCCAAAATATTTTCTTCCATCACCATCTCAGACAGTCTGCTGGAAGCTAAAAGTTATTATTTTGAAGAGATGACTATTATAAAAAACTTTATTGCAGAATCTTCAGGCGATGCGCCCTGCTTATTTATTCTGGACGAGATATTTAAAGGCACAAATACAATCGAACGTGTTTCTGCCGGCAAAGCTATACTGTCCTATCTTGCGAAGCGTAACAACTTCGTATTTGTCTCTACACACGATACTGAATTAAATGAACTGCTGAAAACGCAGTATGAACTCTACCATTTCTCCGAGACCATTGCTGCCGACGAATTAATTTTCGATCATACCATCAAACAAGGTCCATTGCTCACAAGAAACGCGATCAGGATCCTGGAAATCAATCATTATCCTCAGGAAATTATAGCAGATGCCAATGCCACTGTAGATTTAATTTCTTAAAATTAATCAGTAATAGAGGCAAAATCAGCCTTTTTGTAGACCTCCTTTTGCACATGAACTTTTAACTTCCTGAAAGTTTCATATGGTCCTTTTGTGGCAAAAAGATTAGTTAACCATGCGGGGATACTGCCCATTGGATCCACTTCGAGTACATATTCTGCTTTCACCTGATTTTTACCCATTGGCGTAATGGTCCATTTGGCAACCGACTGACTTATCCGAACTATCCCTTCTTTTTCATCCACGTATCCTGGGATACAAGGTGAATTTACAGTTACTACTTTCGTTTGCGGTTGCTGATCTACTTTGATATGCACTACATAATCCCTGTTTTCTACGGGCCATGGCACCTCTACTTCAGCGTAATAAATTAGATCCAGGGGACTGATCTGTTTGATGAGTATGTTCTTTTTACTATTGTATACC
>Ga0247815_10002275_pt1 | contig 14226 bp, 16 predicted proteins | sample UWRJL194509B1_FD_181014 | JGI IMG/M metagenome (GOLD analysis project Ga0247815, IMG submission 181014) | Plant litter microbial communities from Arlington Agricultural Research Station in Wisconsin, United States - UWRJ-L194-509B-1 | ecosystem: Environmental > Terrestrial > Plant litter >... | reverse complement strand
CGACCCGCACGCGACACACTACTTCACTTCCCATGGCAGCCTGCCGAAGACATTCTACGCCTCGCCGTACGGTGGCACAAATACCTTCCCCGCATCGTCGTCTCTGCCGACACAACAAACGCCATCGGCCAACACAGTGAAGGCCCCGCAACCACGCACACCGGCGCAACTTCATCAGCAACAACCCGTCTTCACGCAGTTCACCAAGGACCGTGCGAGCCCAGATCTCCCCGACATCAAGTTTAAGAAACGGACCGCCTGCGCTTGGGACTCGATCCCCGCGCCGGTCTCAGCGTCCGCGCCAGCACCTGCGTCATCGTCCTCTGGGCAGCGGTGAGCCTATGATGCCGCAGAGACTGTCGGTGCGTGTCGATCTAGGGTGACCTCACTTCCGGGCTCAAGCGAGGGTTGCTGACGGTCCTCTCCTCTTTTGCTTTGTTCATCTGCTGGCACTGGCCCGTTTGGTTCACCCTCAAAATCGTTTGTCGTGCCTGCTCATGATATTCGCCTATGCTCTGGGCCTCCGGCACTCCGATTTTGACCGCGTCGTCATCCTGCGTCACTACGACCCACAGATCTTCCGCAATTCCGGGCCTTCTCAGCGCGCCTCAGCTTCGCGATTGGGCGGGACCACCCGAGATCTACATGTCCGCGTCACTCTTCGCACGTTAGACAGTGTGTCTCGCGTCGTTTGGACCTCTCCAGATTGGACAGATTAGCGATGTACTATTACTCCTTTGACCCCGCACTGTGCTCTCCTGTTTGCTTTGATTCGCTGTACTCGATATGTTGACCCCAAATAGAAATTGTTTTTATCTGCACCTGAGCTGGCTGCATCGAAACATCTGCGCTCTTTTTGTCGCCGAACAAGCAGCTTTCGGACACAGCATGGAAGAGGCGCATATTCGAGATGGAAGAGTCGTATATTCGAGACAGAAGAGTAGTCACCGCAATACAGTAGTGGGAAGCGAGGGAGTCATACAGTACGGAATCTATGGTAGGTTGGGCATAAGGGGGTTCAAGTTGCTGGTCGCTCAATACTTCCACTTGAAAGATGGGTGCCTCCAATCGAGTGTTTCGATCTCCTTTGCGGACAAGTTGGCCATGATGCCTTCCGCCTCCATCTTCTCGCGCTTCTTGTTGTCGGCGCGCATCCACAAGAGCAAGCAAATTGCGAGAATGCAGACAGTGCTCGAGGTCGCGAGGTTCAAACCATTGCCTATTGAGAAGAGGCTATCAGATTGGAACCGAAGAGAAGCGATCGAGCTTACCAATCGGGAAGTTCGGCGCATCGGTGTAGAGGAATGCCCTGTTTGGAAGAAGAAAGGCGGAGTTAGAAACTGCATGCATGCAAGTGCGTGTAGGTGCTCAAGTAGCCGGGTAATAACTCACCAGGTGGAAATAAGACCACCGACGTTGCCCATCATGACGACCGTGCCGATAGCAGCGGAACGCGCTGTGTCGGAAACAACGTTGGCGGAGACTTGGGCGCTGCAGAGCGGTGCGAAGGCGAAGGCGCCGCTAGCAATGAGGAACGTCGCACCGTAGCGAACTTGTCCTTCCTCGGAGGCCAGGAACATGATATAGCCGATCATGACGAGAGGGACAACACTGGCGATAAAGATCGTGCGGCGGTCAATCCGGTAGCTCATCCATGGGAAGAGGACAGTGAAGAAAGCGCCGACGATGTACGGTGGGACGGAGCGAAGCTGCTGTGAGATGATAGAAGTGCCGGGGTAAATGGTGCGAATGATGGTGGGGAGGAAGAATGCGAGTCCCTGTGAGAGAGTCGGGGTCAGTGGTCTGTGTCTGCCCGATTCCAGAAGGTACCCTCACCTGCACAGTGACATTGTTGAGAAGGAAGATGACGGAAATAGTGACGGTAAGTGGCGATGACACGCCCCTCCAGATCTTCCTCCAGTCCATGGAGTCGAGGACCTCGGTAATACCCTGGCGCTCGGCTTTGACACGCTCAATTGCCATGATCTTCTGCTCCGGCGTCAACCACCTTGCAGTCTCGGGCCTATCCGTGAGAGTGATGAAGGAGATGAGTGCAAGAACACATGTGATGATGCCCTCAATGCTGCGGCGAGATGATGGAAATTAACAAGAACTGTCACTACCAGTAAGCGTAATGACTCACGCGAAGATCATGCGCCAGTGCTTCAAGTAGCCGAAACTTTCCATTTGGAGAATACCAGAAGCCAACAGTCCACCTGCGCACGTGGCCAGTCAGTTGACTTGCTTCGAGAAGCACCTCTGGACATACCGAAGGCACCTGCAAGAGGGGCCATGACAATATACTGGGACGAGCGTCAGCGCCCAATGAGTTCAATCAGGGTCAAATGCTTTACCAGTGACAGGCGGAACGTGAGTTCGCTGCGGCGGTACCAGCGGCTCATGTAATACGCAATGCCAGGGAGCATGCCGGCTTCGAAAATACCGAGAAGAAAGCGGACACCAGCAGCACTACCCAGGTTGTCGACAAAGGCCGTGCAGATTGAGCAGATACCAAAGCCGAGGGTAGTTGCCGGAAGGAACCAGCCGGGACCCATCCACTGAGTGTGGGGTCAGTGCGGCGCATTGCTGTGCCACAAGAAACGACGTACTTTGCAGCAAAGGTTGGCAGGGATCTCGAAGATGATATACGAGATGTAGAAGATACTCAGGAGCGTGTTGTAGTCGTATCCTGTCATCTTCAGGTCCTTCTCGAGACCAGCGAGGCGGGCATTGCCTGTAGATAGTGAGCTCGGCCGCGAACCGGATCTGCCGCTCTGTGCTTACCGATATTCGCACGGTCGATGAAGCAGAACAGGTAGAGGATCTGAATGATGCGAGTCAGGACTGAATCGAGTTTGAGAACAAGCGAAATGCGTACCGCAACGGTTGGGATGATGTACAGGTCGATCTTCCAACGCAGACGGGCCTCTTCTTTGGGATCAATCGTAAACTTGGGCTTTTCCACTTCGGAGCCCTTTTCGACGCCGGAGGCCGAGTGCTCGCTGAGTGCAATATCGGATTTGCTGGCTTCCATGACCGCAGGAGGGTAACTGGAGAGGGTGAGAGAGAGCTGAGTGACTAACTCTGCATTCTGGGACGCCGGCTTAAGTATGCATTTGCCCGATGAGTCGGGTCTTTGCCGGACGCAACGTTAACTGTGAGAAGGTGCACCCAGTTCCTTGTCTGCTCCTCGTCAATCCCCTTACTGCTGTGCGATCGAGTCGGGGAAGAGCCACCGCTGGACCCGCGTTCCTGACCCAAAGCGGATGGAACTGACTTTGCCTCAAAGCGCGCCCCCAGGCATGTACGAAACCACACTTGCCGCGCTCGGCTCCTCGACGAACCCCCCGCCGTTCCCGGAGCCACGCGTGTACACCGCGGCGTATTGCGAGGAGAACGTTTATCATTTGCTTAAAACATTAGCGACCCAACAACCTTTGTGGCGTGGATTGGCAGTCTTCGTATCGAATCCGAGCAAGAGCGTAAGTTTCCTGATGGCCACGCCACAATAACGAGAGCTCAATCGAGTTGATTCTCCGGCCATTCGGTCATGCAGGTCGCTGTATGGGAACAGCGGGCGTCAAGATCTCCGGGGGCTGGCCACCTCGTCGTTTGGGATTATCACTGTATTGCGTGGATGTTCCCTCCCGAAGCCCGCGGAGCGGTGGAGGTGCCGGCAACTGGAGAGTCACGCGTGCAATTTGACCGCCCCTCTTGGGTGTACGATGCGGATTCGACGCTGCCGCAACCGTGTCCAGCGAACGGTGCGTCGAGGGCTGTAAGGTCAGCATGCTGGCGGCGCTGACTGAATGCAATGTCAGAATATTTTGCGGCCACATTCAAAGACCAAGACGCGGTCCGAGACAATTACCGCAGGTAAGATTGTGCCTGAAGGCGAATTCTCCACGTCGTTGGGGCCTGAGAACTCACGATACAGCAGCTGGTTTCGGATCGTGACAGCTGGCGAATACCTCGAGCACTTCACGTCGGACCGGTCGCACATGGTAAGATACAACTCATACGAAGCAGATATTACGATTAATGAAATGAAATGGGCTACATGTGGCATCTGCAGGTCAGAGAGAACGCAGCGGGAGAGCCTGAGTATATCATGCCTCCACCGCCGTATCCGGCTATCAGGGGTTCTGCGGGGACGAATCTGATGGACGAATATGTATGTATGAGATCGACGAGGCACGGCGCGGTTAGGCGTAGTGTCAGTGCGGCGTTTGAGATTGCGGAGCAGCTTGCATATTCTAGTCGTTGAATGTTACGCACTTGGCGTCGTGCCCCGGAGCCGCCCGACCGCACTCCTCTCTTTCTCGAAACCAGCTTGACGTACCGCCCCCGCCGCACTCAACCAAAAAGAATAATGGCTTCCACCTCCTACGTCAACGGAACAAATGGTGTTGCTGGTCCAAGCAACGGTCACACCATCGCCGTGCCTTTATCGCCCACACTTCCACCCAGCCACGTTCAGCAACAGCCATACCGTCCTTCTGCTCAGTGCGCACACAACTTATGCCACTAGTTGAACCGCGCTTATCTGTTTGCCATTTGCTAGAGCTATCGGCGCCAACCACAGCGTTGCAATCGTTAACCACCTGGCGGACGCTGGCTTTCGCAGCGGCGTGCGTCCTTCTGCAGTTTCCAATGCTTTTTTGTCACTGACCCGCCCCACCTACAGCATTACTCTGACATTACTCTGGTGCGCTTCAGCTAACTGGAGCTTCTTGTGTCTTTCATCACATTCTGAATGCGATTTCGTCTGCAGCAAGTGCCCTGGCGCGCATATGCCGTCCACCGACTCATCATCTCTCGTTCACCCTATCTCGCCCACGTCATGGGCACGGAACCATCTTCAAAGACAGTCACCATTCCACTTGATCAGGAACCTGCAGTGACACCGGAGGTATGACTGGCCTTTTCAACTTTCGTTGCGCTACTGACCCTTCACCCATCTGTCCAGGCTTTTGACATCGGTAAGCTCAGGCGGCCTCTAGAAACTGCTCATGCTAATGAAAACCGCTACAGCTTTGAGCTATCTCTACTCACCAGCTTCCCTCGAGGCTATTCATCCTCATAACGCCCGCTCGGTGCTCGCAGCAGCATGTCTCCTCGGTGGGATGGACGAGCTTGCCAACTACACCTATCAACTCGCACTGTCATCCGTTTCGGTTGAGACAGTAATGGAGTGGCTGGATTTCTTGGACAGCCTGCCCGCCGACACGGAAAGCCATGGTACCGTCTTTGGCCCATACGCTCGCCAGATGCGTGAGGACATCTTCCAATTTCTGGTCGTATCGCTGCCGCTGTCCCTCGAAGCGTTCACCTCGGGTGAATCACCAGCCTCTCCTGTGGCCGGCGCTGTTAAACCAGCTGGGGCTGAGGCTTCGGGCCAGGAAGCGCTACTGCAAGTTTACGCGCGCCTCCCATTCGACCTTTTCAAGCGCGCCATGGAGAGCCAACAGTTTCCTCTTTGTGCGTCACGGTCACGAACCTTTATAGTAATAGTTACGTCCCATGCCACGCACTCACGAGCGGCCCGCAGATTCGCCTCAAGCCCGCTTCAAATTCGCAAAACGTGCAATCGAGCTGCGCAAGACTCGTGGAACTGTCAAGGATTACGAGGAGGAGACTGTGGTTCTCGCTTTCGGCACTGGCGACGCGAACGGCACGCCGGTTCACGTCACACGGCGTACCAAGAAGCGTGCCTTCTTCAAGGTCGGCCGGTGAGCCTGTGCCGCGTCTCGATCCCTTTCGCTGCGGCTTCTCGTCGCCTCTGTAAGCCTTACTGTCGCGACACATCTCCTTATCAATCGATGCTGTTCGTGTGGACCAGTGCTTTTTGTCTTGGTCCGAAGTTTCCTCTTTTCGCTGGCCGCTTCATCTCGCTTGACTTGCGATCGGCTCGTGTGGCGAGAACGTGGCGCGAATCCATTTCAAGGTGCCGACAAGCGTCTCCTGTGCTTGCGATTCGGGATCGGATGGCGGTGGCCGTGAGGAGGATCTCTCGCCCATCTCAGTGTCAAGGACAAGACGAGGTGCTTCGGTCGTCTGTTGCGTAATCCGCCGGTGCCCTCTCTCTACGCCGCGGGCTGAGTGCCCTGATTCTGCCTGTGACGCGCTGACCCGTCAAGGGGTATGAGAAGCACGATGACCGGCCCCGGTCCACGGCAGGAGTTCATCACCGCTCAGTTGAAAAGAGTCCAGGTCGGGTAGCGGTCAAAATTTCACCCTTCTCTGCTCGCCTCTCTGACGCCGCAATGGCTACTCCCCCAGACCATAGAATGTGCCTATACTTTCTCTCGAACGACCCCCGCAGCTCTCGCATCATTTCTGGCAGTGGCAGCTGGTCCTTCCGACTGCACACTGTTCGCACCGACGCCGACGACATTGAAACCACCCTCACCCGGTGTACGTTTGACGCACAAGGTCATATCGTCGGCAACGAAGAGCGTTGGGCTAGGATGACATGGATGGGTGGGAGGGTTGCCTACGTGCGTTTTCTCGTCGATGGAGAGAACGCTGTACAGGACGTCGATGTTTCGTCGTTTCTCGGGTCACCATCTTCCAGCGTGTGCGTCGGCCCCGAAAACCACTACTTTCTGTAATTTTATCTCAACAGCTACCCACAGAGCAGAGAAAAACGTCTCCTTCCAGTGGGATAACCAGAACTACACGTGGCAACAATATATGAAGGACGGCGCACCACCGGCGGACACACCCGCTTTCGTAGTACGTGACATTCGACACCTATGAAATGAGACTAATGAAAGTGCAGCTGAAGAGCAGTCGCAGCGGGGAGCTCTGCAATTTCTTCGACCGACAGCGAGGTCCGCTCAATACCCCACAATTTCTCGGTCGGGCATGCGGTGGAATGTTTGAAGGTCACCAGGTCATCTTCAAAAGTAGACGGCTGCTCTGTCGCTGCCTGGTGACAATCACTCTCATGCGCATCGCAGACCGAGAGAGGGCAGGTGTGAGGTATTGAATGAGCTAATGAGTGAGGCGGCAGACAGCGAACTCCAGTAAATACATGCGGATCGGGATCTTTTGAACAGGCGCAATTGTAGAGTAGTAACGGAGCAAGCAACTAGATATCCATGTAACCATAAATGGCCTATATCGCGCGGGGTCCAGACTTGGGACTAACATGTTGCAGAACGTGCTCAAGGTGCTGAGACTGCCGTCAGACGGCGTGTCGAGGTTCGTTTGACCAACCCACCTCTTCCATCGTCCAATTACCATCTTGGTCAAACGACCCGCGTCCAGGCAGTGGCGGCGGCAGCGCTGGGACTCCATTATGTTGTACCGTGAATGAGCCTGAGTCAATGCCGCGGGTCATGGATTCAATCAGACGACCAATATGCTCCGCGTCGCTATAGAACACCTATAAGTAGAGTGAGTATGTCGCGTTGACAAATTTGTGAGGCCGGCACTAACCTTGGTCTGAGGGCGGTTGTAGGTCGGTTTGCGCTGCAGCATTGCACTCGACATGCTTCCCTTCGAACCACCACGACGATGCTCGCGTAGATGCAGCGTAAGATCTGGTTCGTGTTCCTGCGAGTGTCCAGAGTCGAAACTGCCACGGCTTCGGAAATCGACCTCACTGTCGGCATCCCAATCGTCACGCAATCCATCAACGACTTGCCAAACAACGCGGCCATCAGCGAGTTCCAAGACCTCGAGTGCCTGACCACCTGTATCGGCACCAGGTCCGCGGTCTGCCGAGCGGCGGCTCGCTGGGTAAGGCGATACGGACAAGTGTCTATCTCTGGCAGGAGTTCCGGCGCGACTATCACCGTAGAGCTCAAGCATCGAAGAGTCCGAGCCACCGGCGAGACCCGCCGAGGGCGCGTCAAGGTATGCCGGGTTGAAGTCGGGCATTGGGGGTGGTGTGTCCATTGACATCGCCCGCGAAAGTGCACGCGGAGGTGGAGAGTTTGCACCGTCGTACGCCAGCTTGCTTGACCTCACAGACACCCCAGCATCAGAGCTCTGTCGCCTGTGGGACATGTGTGACGGACGGCGGTTGAGGTTCTGACCGCGGTTGTCGGTTGGGATAGCTGAGGTTCCATCGGAAGCGAGATAAACGGTGCGACGAACGACAATGCTGCGAGTGTCTTCATCTCGAGCCGTGTTGGAGCGCTGGAGGGGTGGGGTGGTGAGCACGCGTTCACACACCAACAGACCGGGTGGATAGCTGCTTACGGAAATTGCTGCCTTCTTGTCCCTCAACCCTGATGCCCGGATGGTCCGCTGGCGCTCGACCACAGCTTGAGGTAGCACGGACGAAGGGTCAAAACTATCTCGAGAAAGTAAGGATGTTTGTCTTGGTTCTGTGGTCGGAGCACGGGATGAGTTTGACATGGAACGGTTGAGCAACGCCGAAAGCTCCTCCATTGCGTCCGGGTTAAGACCAGCCTGAGAGGCTGCAACATAGATCGTTTGCAAAGCCTGCTCTGGAGATCTGGGGGCAACTGAATGTGTGGCGTTAGAGTAGGTGTCAGGGGCCTGGAAATGAAGCTTGGCGCACCCTCATCGATCGAATGCCTTCCTCGTGGTAGCGGCTCTCCAAGCGGGGAGGCCACACGTGCTCCAGGATACCGACCTGATTGTGCTGAATCAGCCCTCCTCAATTCAGGGGGACTTCTTGCAGAGTTGATATAGCTGGTCGCAGTGGGAGAGGTCGGCGGCGATTTGGGTGATGCCGGCGGAGCGTAGTGATGCGGCGAGACACGTTCGCGTTCGCGTTCCGAACGTGGCAATTGCAAGTCGGTTGAACTTGCGCCGAACGGCTTGCCCAGACGAGAGACGAATGACCGGAACGCCGGACCCGCCGAAGCTGGGGGTGAGTGACCCGGCGAGTTGGCGGGAAGGCGATAATGGTTGACGTCCGCCAAGCTGGCCGAAGCTGGGCCACTGAGCTCAGAAACATGCGAGTTAACCCGAACACTCTGGTGGAAGGCACCGGTTGGCGTGGAGCTTCCAGGGGAGTACGGGCTGAGGTTGTGGGCGTGCTGCGGCTGCGGTTCCTCTGGCGTCGGCGTTGCAGGCTTGTTGCGCCAAGTGCCAAGCTTCTTGAGGCGCTGCGAGAACTTGCTGCCAGTTGACTTTGATCCATCGCCGCCTGGCGAGCTGAGTGCAGGTGACGGCGATGTCAGAGATGGCATGGCGTCTACGCTAGTTGAAGCAGACATCAGCTGCGGCCCAGAGATCTTATTGGTGTTGATCTTCTTGCGCTTGACCGAGTTGCTTCGCTCGCGCAGCGAGACCTGTGATGCGCTCTTGAGAGCTGCAGTGGCCTGCTCAACCCTGCGCCGTACATCCTGTTCCAATTGCGCGTCATCAGGGGGCAGCGGCGAGGAGGAGCTATTGTAGCTGAGTTTGTTGGGCGAGTGAGTAAAGTTGTACTGCTCATACGGCCCAGGCGATGGAGTGGCAAAGCGCTGCTGGTACGGCGGTGACGGCTCGACATGATGCGGGTGCGCCTGTGAAGACACATGGTCAGACTGCGACTGGTCGTACGGCGAGGGCGTGTGTTCAAACAGTGCAGGCGCGGTAAGCCGCAGGTCCAATTCTTCATCTGGGGTCGGCGTTGAGCGAAGCGACTGCGCCTGAGCGGCCGATAGAGGGCTCTCGTCTTCGTTGGGACCAAAGATCGCGTCTGCGAGTGCCTGATTTCGTATGATAAAAGACAGATCAGAGCTCTGACTGGCAGTTAGCGAGTGTTGCGCCTTTGTCCCAACTGGCGAGAGCGCGCGTGGAGGAGAATCATCTAGCGACGGTGACCAGGGCCCAGGAGGCGGGGGGCTCAGTGCACGCGCAGGAGTGACGACGTCAGACGCTGGTTGAATAGGGCTCATCGCGCGAGATGGGCTCTGCAGCTGCGGCGACAGCGGCCGCGCAAAGTTCAGCGGAATTTGCGAGCTTGGTGAAGCGACGGGCTGTGCAGATCGTCGCTGCTCGTGCTGCGACGGTTGCTGCAAAGGCGGCGTCGTCTGGACCGGTGGCGAGCGAGGACGAAGATCGGAGAGGAGCAGAGGATCGTTGGAAGAGGAAGAGTCAGCCATGGGCGTGGCGGCCGGCAGGTTGGACGGGAGCTGCGTTGCATGTTGACGCACGGCAGCAGCAGGGTTAGGATCCTGATGATTCGGCTTGTGCGATTCAATGCTTTCCATCATTGAAGTCAGCAGAGCACGACCACGGTCAGATCTCGCCATGCCAAAGTGATTGCGCGGGCCAGGTGTGCGCTCGCGCTCGGTCTCTGAGCCAGTGAACGGATCAGGAGATGACGGAGGTTCGGGTCCAGGACTCGTGGGTGCGGACGGAGGCGCTGGAGGACTAAAGGACCTCGAGGGAGACGTGCTGACACTGCTGAGCATAGACAAGAGGATGCTAGAATGCTGCTGCATCGCGGAAGTATTGAAAGGTGACATGCTGTTCTTTGGGGAAACGTGTTGCCCGCCAGGAGCTGGGCTGGTTGTCTGCGGTGCTGTTCAGCACAGGTGCAACACGAGATGAGCACAGATGAAACATACCCTACTCGAAATCGACTCCCCAACAGAACCACGGCGACGACGCAAGGATGGGGCCCTGCGTGGGGGAGGGTCGACTGTGTCCTTGACCTGCAGGATGACTTGCAGCAGAGTCGTTTGAATAGCAAGAATGTCGTCCTTATTCATGCCCAGCACACCGCGCAAGACATCCACTGGCTCGTGCACCTCAAACCCTTGCCCATCCTCACGTTCGATGTCGATCTTGCGAGGGAAGGTGACGGGGTCGTTGGTGAAGTCATCCCATTTCCGCTTCCGCCCTGCAGGGTCGGGCGACAAAAGAGCCTGCAACGCCGCGTCGTCCACGCCGTTTCCTGCATCCGAGTGGTAGCTTGATCCCGCGCTGGCGACACTTGCAGCACTCGCATTGAAAGGCGCAAGTACGAGCGGGTTGCTTGCGGCCGAGTTGATATTGCTGTATGAGCCGCTGACGCTCGAAGGCGGTGAGTGGTATCGCGAGCGACTGGGAGTGCGCGGTCGACCGACCCCAGGGCTCGGTGCAGGAGGTGGTGATGCTGAGAAGTGGCGCACAGAGGCGGCCGCTGCGGTTGCCTGAGCAGCATACTCGGGTTCAGGCGTCATGGTGCGGTGCCCGTATCCACCTCGCGAAGGAGAGCGGGCGAGGAATGGCGGGCTGCGAGGCGTGCCGGGACGAGATCCACCGTTTACACCGTTGCCCACATCCATCGAACCCGCACGACCGTGCATAGTTTGCTGCTGAGGCGTATAACCATTATCGGTATCCCATGCAACAGTAAGGCTGCCGTAGTCAGCGCCGCCAGCGCTCGAAGGCATGGCATCAAGTGTTGGAGACTCGGGGAGTGGCGGGCTCGACAGACTGCGCGAGCTGGCCATGCTCTTTGTTCGCCCGTGTACTTGCGATGCATATGGTTGATTGCGATACGGATCAATGACACTCTCGTCGCTCATCGACATGCTTCCCCACCGCTCGCGCTCGCGCGAGTAATCTGGCGTGACTATGCCGGTTCGCTGTGAATCCATTCCGCGGAGTTGGTTCTGATAGTACGCAGCTGCGGTACCATGGCTGCTGCTGTTTGGCGTGGGCGAGCGTGCTTGCTGGGGCGGCGACGTAGGTCGCGTCGACGATTTCCCAAGCGGGTAAGGATGATCGTCCTGTTCAGAGATAGCCGAGTCCAAGCGCGAGAACCCGCGCACCATCTCTGCCAGAGAACCATAACTACTGCTGCTCTTTGCTTGTGCATGGAGTCCTGGCGCAGGTGAATCGTTACGAGGAAGCGCTGAGCGTGGAAGAATGCTAGCGGATAGCTGTGGTGCACGACTCTGTTGCGGTGCGCGCGTATTGGTTGGAGGAAATCCTGGTGGAGAGATTGCGCGTGGCGTTGTCGAATCTGCACGTGCTGGCGAGGGCGAGCGCTGCCGGAAAGCATTGAAGTTAGAGGGTCTCGTCGCAGCGGCAGCGAATGCCGTCGGCTGGGGAGGAGGTGGTGAAGCACTCATGCCGTTGTGCGATTCATCATGCCACTCGCTTTTCTGGACAGAGAATTGGACATCGTCGCCAGACCACAATGCTGATGCACTGTCAAACTCGTCGCTGATCGCTGACGGTGGTGATGCTGAGCGCTGTGAGCAAAACAATAAGCGGTCAGCAACAACCTGTGCGACTAGTACAACATCACGCACCGGTTCCGCGCCGTCTGCTGGAAACAAAGCGGCATGCAACAACTACCGCCCATGTTAGCTTAAATCGCTACGGAAACTCCAGAACGTACAGCTGGTTTCCCGTTCTGAGCGCCATTCGTCTTGCCAGGAGTTGGTGAGCGAATAGCTCTAGGTGCAACCACGATGTCGTCGTCGCCCTCCGGAGCGATCGACATAAGAGCATCTTGGAGCGCCATTGACAATCGTTTGTGCTGCTTTGAGTTCGGTTCTGGAATAGTCAAGCTGAGCGCAAGACTGTCCTCAGTAGGCACCAACGTGGCAAGCGTAGCAAGGGCGGCAGTAGCAGCCGAGGCGTCCGCCACTTCCAAGCCATCTTCCTCCTCCTTGGAGGCCTCTTGGATACGGATAGACGAGAGGGTACTGTTACTCGGTTCACGCACGACAGTGCTTGAGGCAGTCGCGGTACTCGACGTGCTGGAAGTATCAAAGGACTGATATCGGGAGCGCGAACCAATCGACATGGACGTTTGACTGGTGCCGCTGTTTGCGCGCGCGGTCCTGATGTAGTTCTGGTCGCGAAGCCTGCCAGCGCCGAAAAGGTTGTTCGAGCGTCGTTTGTTGGTACGCGATCCCGAGGCATCTGCTGCTGCAGGTTCTAACGCTGAGTTTATGGACGCGGTTGATGGTGAGGACGGGAAGGCCATAGGCGAGCCGACACGCTGGCCGTTGGGCGTTATGGGCGGAGACGGGGGGCCTACGGCCCTGCCATAATAAGACGCGGGGGTGCGGTCGCCAGCAGAGTCGTCGTTGGCGGTGCTGCGGGAGATGTGGTCGAGAGCATCAAGCATGAGGTCTTCCTCTTCCTCAGTGATCTGATTCTCAGCGCCGGCCGCTCTCTGTTCTGCAAACTTGTTGCGCAAAGAGTCAAAGGTGGCCTCGCCCTGGGACTCGCGCAGAACCGTAAACCGCCTGCTGAGACTGGGTGCACAGGTGTTCAGTACTTATTCGAATAAAATGAGTGGCAGCTGGAGCGCGTACGTTGGGATGATGAGCGAGCTGCGAAAGTCGTTGACCTGGGGCAGCAGCGGCAGGCCAATCTGCGCGCCTGGTTGTGAGCTCTGTACTGGTGATTGTGTTGGTGTTGCGGCGATATCCAAGACAGAGGAATTGGAATGGACGCTGCCGGCGAACGAGGTGCCGCGCGGGCTGGCCTGCTGTTGCTGCTTAGCGTCGCTCTTTTTCCTGTGGAGGCGCAATTCGTAAGCCACGGTGTACAGCTGCAGGGTAGGAGTCAAAGCCGCGCACCGGAAACGATGCATGATGGGTGTGCCTCGTCTTGTCAGCTCCGCGTCCCACGTCCGTCCAAGACTGGACTCTCAATTCGTCTGTGTCGTGAGAACACGAGGTGAACACGCGCCCCAGGACACTGGCCAAACGTTCACAAATCTGATAGAGGAGATCCACAGAGAGACAACAGTCAAGATAAGACCGGTTCGCGTACGGATACAGAGGCGCGTCGAGGAGCAAAGCGGCGAAAGGTGCGGAACCGGCGGACTTCGGCTCACTGCGTGCGAGCGCTTCTCACTTGGCCCTGACGCGTTCCTAGCCACCTCAATAACTCACGGCGAACTGTTCCCTGCACGACCGCAATCACGCCAGGACGTTGGCTAGGCAATCCGTCATTTGTTATTTGCTTTCACGCGTAGGTACCAACACCAACAGGGAGAGAGCACACATTGCTAGGGGCGTAGGCCTCAGGCATATCTGCATTTCATATTAAACAATGTTAATCAGACGCTTGGAAACTCACTTCTTGGTCCACTCCTTGGCTGTGGTCAGGAACTTTGCCTTGTCTTCTCGCAATTGCTAAGGGCATAACCGTCAGTGCAACCCTCGATTTCACGACCGCATGACCTCACCTGTGCAATTTCCGGCTCGAATGGGTCGTCTGGGCTCGGGTTGTTGATCTTTTCCGCAATTGTATTGAGAACTGGGGAGGGTCAGTGACGAGAGCGAGATGGACAGT
>Ga0247815_10002274_pt1 | contig 14233 bp, 9 predicted proteins | sample UWRJL194509B1_FD_181014 | JGI IMG/M metagenome (GOLD analysis project Ga0247815, IMG submission 181014) | Plant litter microbial communities from Arlington Agricultural Research Station in Wisconsin, United States - UWRJ-L194-509B-1 | ecosystem: Environmental > Terrestrial > Plant litter >... | reverse complement strand
ATCGAAATGACCGTTATGGTTACCCTTGGGGCTATCGTTTCAGTTTCCATGCAAATGGAAGATAGGGGTATCTTACAGGGATTGCTGATTTTGTTTGTTGCACTGGGACTGCATAGGGCGCTAAACCACATTGGCTTTTTAAGTATTAAAGCAGAAAATATTTTAGTAGGAAAACCTACCGTGCTTGTAAAAAACGGAGTAATACAATTAAAAGAAGTGGATGATGTACGCATTTCGAAACAACAGCTTTTTTCTGAGCTCAGGACCAAAAATGTGCTGAACCTTGGCCAGATACGGCGGGTCTATTTGGAACCTGCAGGGTCTTTCAGTATTATCCTTGCGAAAGAAGGGCTGCAGGGACTGCCCGTTTTTCCTCCCACTGATGAAGGGATCCTAACAGTTCAGAAGTATCTGGACATTCCCTTATGGGCATGCATCCACTGCGGTACGTTGAACAAGGCAGATATAGCGCCTTGCATTTTGTGCGGCCAGGAAGTTTTTATAAAAGCAATTAACTGATAACAAATGGAACCGAAAGAATATAAACTTTTTGACTTGCACCGGATCTTATTTGGTGAAGTACCTTATGTGTTTTTAATAGAAGTGGTCATCAGAACAGTTTTCATATATATTTTACTTATTGTATCAATCCGCATGATGGGTAAACGGATGGCACTTCAATTGAATGTAACTGAAATGACTGCGATGGTGGCGCTGGCTGCGGCAATCGGGGTTCCGATCCAGGCACCAGACAGGGGATTGTTACCTGCGGTTGTCATCGCAATTGTGGTGGTGATCAGTGAACGGATGATTTCTACTATCGCTAAAAACAACCAGGGTTTTGAAAAAATTGTGCATGGTGATCTTAACGTGCTGGTTTCAGATTCCGTCGTTAATTTTGAATGCCTGAAACTAACTAGTCTGTCGCGCGAGCTCCTGTTTGAGCAAATTCGTGCGGCTGGCTGTGATCATCTGGGCAAAGTGAAAAGGGTTTATATGGAGTCAAGCGGAGCATTTTCATTAGTGAAAGAAGAAGAGGGGAAACCCGGATTATCTGTTATTCCGCACCATGATCACGATTATTGGGTAGATATAGAAAGGAGCAGCGATTATAGTGTATGTTCTAATTGTGGTACACTTCGGGATGACCGCATCGCTAAATATAATGAGTGTCCGGGCTGCGGTCATCAACACTGGCAAAAGGCTGTATTGTAACTCATTGACTGATCATTCCCAGATAGTGATATAGGTAGCCAATAGGACTTACCTTCTTTCGTTGTAAACCTGGAATTCAGCGATAGAGGGTACCGTATCGGAGCCGGTAATTTGTACTCGTACTTTATTACTCCACACGCGACCGAACCGATGAAGTTTTATTCTTTCGTGATTCTCCCCATCAAATAATTGCCTCCATGCAGTACCGTCCCAATAATCAATTTTGTACCGGCTAATATTTGCTTTTTGCTCTGCAACTACAACAGCATTAAAGCATTTATCTACCTTGAAGTCAACTTCATACCAAGGTTGTTTTACAGCAGAATTTGAGATCCATGAGGTTTTAAAGTCATCATCATTGGCAAAATCCATAATATTCATGTCGTCGCTCCAGCTTGAAATTGCAGGTTGGTTCTTCGCCAGGTTACTCGAAATGATAGGACGCTCTAATGCCGAAAGCTTCTCCGTCGGCCCTTCATTTTTCCATAAGCTACCAATTTCTTTTAACCCTGCCAAAGCATTGTCGTCAATGAGCCCTTCAGGGTTTGGTGCCACATTTAGAATAAAATTACAGCTGGCGTCGTTTAATGTTTTAAGCGTTTCGTTCACCAATTTTGCCGCATCTTTTACCGGTGTAGATGGAAAATCAGTTTTCCAGAACCACGAGGTATTGATGGGCAGACATGCCAGCGAGGGCATACGTTTACTATCTTTTGACATACGCTGACCTGCACCCATTTCATATGTTTTAATATCAGTGTAGTATAAGCCTTCTGCGGGATACTTGGCCCCATTTAAATCCATAACCAAACATTCTGGCTGTAATGATTTCACCAGATAATACACATCTTCAAAAGGAATGTCATCGTATGATATACGTGACCAAGGGGCATCCCATCCATCAATAATTAATGCTTCTATTTTTCCATATTTTGTGAGCAGCTCGGTCAATTGTGCTTTAACCATATCAATATGTTTGGGCGTAATTTGGTTTGGGCGCAATTTATGATGTGTATCCAAAATAGAATAGTACAGCATTACCTTCAATCCGTTTTTGCGAAAAGCATCAGTATATTCTTTTACCACATCCTTTTTTAGCGGACTATTCATCACGTTGTAATCTGTTGTTTTGGTATCCCAAATGCAAAAACCACTGTGGTGCTTTGTGGTAAGGCAGCCATAACTCATATTTGCAGATTTAGCGGCCTTAGCCCACTGGTCACAATTCAATTTTGTTGGATTAAAGAGGGCCGCAGGTGCGTCGGGATCTGGCCAATCCTGATTCATATAAGTTGGAATATTGAAATGGATAAACATCCCAAACCTCATATCTACAAACCGTTGCTGTAACCTGGCGAGTGTTTGATCTGTATGAGGGTTCTGTGCTTTCAGCAACGGTTGCATACATAACAAAAGCAGGGAAAGGCAAAGGGCAGTTTTTTTTAAGTTCATCATATACAGTAGGCGCCTGGAGGTCTTTATAATTATAGCGGTCAGGAGGGAAGGCCCTTTGAACTAACCGGTTTCGAATGTAGTATTTTAAATTAAAAAGGCAAAGTAAACAATTCCCAATGGGCACGTGGATATTTCTTCCATGTCCGTTAATTTTGCAAGGCAACGTCTGTACCGCTATGATATTATTTAACGGGCATAATGGTGTGACTTGTAGTGCAACCTCCGCTGGAGGCCCCAAAGATCAGGACGCTTCCGCTGGTTTCATCGGCGGCATCGATAAACAACTGGTTGTCCGTTCCCAGGCCAAATTGCTTCTTAATGGAGGTCATGCTCCAATAAAAAGGTGGCACACCGGTAAATGAAAGATCGTGTTTCTTTCTGAAATAGCCCCTTCTTAAATGACCTTTAATTGTTTCTGTTTTCAAAAGGATATTGCCATTGTACAATTTGGAGATCATATGTTTCTTATCGGTAAGGTTCAGTTCCATATGGCTGGCTTGTGCTAATTCAACAGAATCTTTTCCGGGAGAATCTTTAAAAATATACCAGATCATAACCGGCATTACGGTGTCTTTGTGAAACCTGGAACTGAGGTATCTGCTGTAGTTTAGTGGATACCGCCCAATGAACATTGGAGCTTTCAATGCTACCTGATTTGTGCGTTTTGGCGTTTTAAGACTTACACATGCACACATAAACATCGCCGTAAAAAATAAGATGGTGGCACTGGATCTCAATTTGAAGCAGATTGTCCTGTGTGTTTTCATAATATAGGCGTATTGAAGGCAGTTGATTGAATAGTTTTGTCGCTTAAAGGTTAGGATTTAGTATCACCTGTTCCAAGATAGCTAAAAATTAATTTTAACATCCTTATTTATTGCCTTTTAGTGTATTTATTTTGCCTTACATGTATCAACAGCTAAACCCTGCTGTGAAATCCGCGTCTCATTAGCAAAACAGCACAATTAAAGCCATCATCATGAGATCCTTACTCTTTGTTATATTGTCCGCCAGTACATTAACCCTTAATGCTCAATCCTATAGTGTATCAAAATCTGTAGATATTTTTGGAGATACAACAAAAACCTACAAAGACACCATGGGCAGGGAAATAGGAAGGGTCAAATATTCTACTGATATTTTTGGAAAAAAAATAGAGACCACTATAAAAGCAAACGGCGAAGTAAGTACGGTCACCAAATCAAAAGATATCTTTGGAGATGAGGTTATTGAGACGTCTGACGGAAATAAACGTTCGACGTCTACTATTAAAAAATCAACTGATATATTCGGTGCTAAGGTCCAGGAAATCTCGGGGTCAGACGGCCGGCGGATTAGCACAATTAAAAAGTCGACAGATATTTTCGGTAATAAAATTTTGACGTATATGGATGGTAATGGATTTACTGTTGCGATAGTAAAAAGTTCAACAGATATACTGGGTAACCGGATAAAAAATGTTACAGGTGCGCGGGGTGAGGATATAGGATCTGTTAAAATATCAACTGATATATTTGGCGATGTCACAAAAACCGTAAGCGACCGGAACGGACGGCAAATATCATCTGTTAAGTTGAGTAAGGATATGTTTGGCAACAGCGTTAAAACTGTTGAAAGCAATGATGATACAGAGGAACTAACGCTGTTGCAAGTTCTTCAAGAAGCTAGGTACTAAGGTTGGAACTGTGATCGTAAACATGATCGAGGCTTAGGGTTTCAATTGGCTTTGCCTCCGTGATATAATTACATAACGCAACACTGGGAAAGTTCATGAACCTCGTTTGTGTAAGAATAGTGTTGCTGCTGTAGGTTTCTACACCCTTGCGGAAAAGCTCAGTAACCCGAACATCATCTTCTTTACAATGTGAAATCTGATCAATCAATTCGATTTCCTTTTGGTCCTCTGGTATTAGTTCTACTCTGACCGCGGTTCTGGATACGAATTGGAAGTGGTATTTCATGTGGAGCGTTGTGTGTGCCTAAAAGTATAAAATTCTGGCGTAAACTCAAAATACTAATTTAAATAGTAAGATTAACGTATCGAAAAAGCCGTGAACGTACCTTTTTTATAACCGCTATCAATTTGATAATGAGGCACAAATTTATACTTTACAAGTGGAATTGTGAAATCAGCGTCTAAGTATTTTATGGACAGCAGAAATACAAAACATATACGTTAATTTAATAATAAACACTTAATATTCTATTAATCAAAAAATGGAATCAGGACTCTAGTTTTGCTGGAAATATACTGATCCATTTTTATGGAATATCCCTTACTTTCAGACAAGCAACTACTATTAGAGTGTTCCATGGACAACTTGAAAGCTTTTAATACTTTATTTGACAGGTATTTTGCTAATCTTTATAGCTATTCTTTGAAGTACATCAGAGACGAACATCTTGCGGAAGAAGCTATGATGGACCTAATGTTCTGGGTTTGGGACAAAAGGCATCAAATTCAAGTACAGGGCGAATTTAAACACTATATTTTTAGGGCTGCAAAAAATGCCACTATTAAGGCTGTTCGTAAAAAGGCCATGGAAACCTGTAGTGTAGAGACTATTGAAAATATTCTTTCCCTCTCTTCTGAAAATGCAGACAACCGACTGATAAGTAAAGAACTTGAAGCAAAATATCTTCAGGAACTTGAGCTCCTAAGTCCGCAAAGAAAAGTTGTTTTTCGCATGAGCAGGGAAGAACAGCTTAGCCACGCAGAGATTGCAGCAACGCTTGACATATCAATTCATACGGTTAAAAATCACATCAAATTCTCATTAAATCAGCTCAGAAAAAGCTTCGCACGATACCGCGACGCGGCACTTGCATTGACAGCTGGAATCTTATTATTATTCTAGGAAAGACCCTATAGGCAGGTCTAACAGGTGTTTTATTAAATTAATATCATTGACTATCAATTGGTTATAACATTTATCCAAAACACATTAGCCCTCGTTGTACTTTTTTGTCCCTTTTAATCTGAATGCGGTTAGCATGATCAAAAGGAAAAAAATGACGCACGAAGAGGTAAATAGAGAATTATTGGAGAAGTATCTGAAGGGAGAGTGCCTGCCCAGTGAAGAAAGATTAGTCAAATTATATCTCCAAACGCCTCAATCTGAAAAGTTACTTGCGGAAATATTATCCACAAATGAAATATATGACCGCGCTTTATTTGAGCAGGGAAATAAGCAACATTCAAAATCACAATTCTGGCTTGAATCCATTAACCAGAGAATTGCCGTTGGCCAGCAGCGGACCAGAAAAACCCATTATCTGTTTCCTTTCAGAAACGTAGCCATATGGGCCGGACTGATTATGATGGGGGCAGGAGTGTATGCCCTGAGCTATTTCGTTCCATCTCAGAAAGATGCACTGGTTTTTATTGAACGCATTAACCCCGACGGACAGCGTTCTATTATCACGCTCTCAGATAGCAGTATAGTCTACTTAGGTCCAGGAAGTCGCCTGCAATACCCGGAGCGTTTCGCTGGCGACAAACGTGAGATTACACTTTCCGGAGAAGCTTTTTTCGAAGTTAAAAAAAATCCACACAAGCCTTTTACTGTCAGTACAGCTCAAGTGAGAACAACAGTTCTCGGAACATCCTTTAAAATAGAAGCATTTAACAGAAAACCTCTTAGCGTGCAGGTGGCGACAGGAAAAGTAAGGGTTGGACAGGTAAGTGCTCACGGGATACGTTCATTAGCTATTCTTTTTCCCGGGCAAAGGGTAACCTGCTTCAATGGAAAGGTTAACAAAGAATCGATTGACATCCAGGATATCATGGGATTAAAAGAATCCAGACTGGTCTTTCGGAATGCAACGCTCACCGAAATTGCTCAAACCCTACAAAGGTGGTACAATGTGCATGTAAGCTTTAAAAATCAGCAGAAAAGTCAGGAAAGAATGACTTTAACTATAGATGCGCATCTGTCGGTAGATAAAGTGTTGAATGTCCTGTCCACTGCAGGTAAATTCAATTATAACATCAGCAATCATGAGATTATTATCCACTAATATTTAAAAAAAGGAAAGGACCAATATGGACTAATTATACAAAACTTCCCCAACCTAAGGCAGGGGAAGCATTTTATGTCATCACAACCGCATGCTTTTCGACGACAACGCGGTTTTTGATGAAGAAATTAACAATTATTCCGGTTATAAAACCGGTCAATCATTAACATACAAATTTATGCAAAAAGGATTACATCCTACAATTAAGTTTATGATGAGGTGTTCATTTATACTTTTAATCGCACAGTTTACTTTTGTTGGCGTGCTCCTTGCCGGGAGCGTTCGTAGCCAGGATCTTGACAAAGTAATTGCTATCAATTTCAAAGCCGCTACAGTGAAGGAAAGCCTTCTCGGAATTCAGGAAAAAACCGGGCTTAAGTTCGTGTTACCCGAAAAGTTACTTACCGGTTTAACGGAAAGAATCACCTTAAAGGCAGATTCAAAATCGATAAAGGACCTAATAAATAAGGTGCTCGCGGGAACTAATTTAGAGTATAAAATAGTAGAGGGATACATAGTAATCACCGAAAAACCAGTCCCGCAAGAGCCGGGTAGAATTTCAGGCAAGATTACTGATGAGAATGGAGCGCCTCTTCCGGGCGCCACGCTGAGGGTCTTGGAAACAGGGCAAACCACCCAAAGTGATGCTGAAGGAAACTACCGGTTGAACATTGCAGCAGGAAGTTATACACTGGAGATATCATATATATCTTTCCTGACGCAAAAAAACACGGGTATAACCGTTAGAGAGGGGAAGGGCATTTCACTTAGTTTTTCGTTGAAGCCTTCAAACAACCAGCTTTCGGAGGTGGTGGTGAGTTACGGCAGGCAAAGAAAAAAAGATGTTACTGGCTCCATCGCTACAGTAGACGCCACCCAACTTCAAGACATGCCTGTAGGTCAGTTTTCACAACAACTGCAGGGAAAAGTGGCGGGAGTGCAGGTGGCCCAGACAAGTGGGCAGCCGGGAAGAGGAATGGGATTCGTTATTCGTGGAGCTGCCTCATTCTATTCCAGTAATCAACCGCTTTTTGTAATAGATGGAACTCCCGTTACAGGAAGTATCAACAATATAAATCCTGCTGAAATCGAAAGTTTCAGCTTTTTGAAGGATGCAAGTGCAACGGCCCTTTATGGCTCCCGGGCAGCGAACGGGGTAGTTTTGATTACAACAAAACATGCAAAACCTGGCGATTCAAAAATTGAGTTTTCAAGTTATTACGGTATTCAAAAAATACCCACAGGTAAAATTCCGAAGATGATGACTGCAAGGGAATTTGCGACATTCATGAAAGAGCGTGGCGAAGATGCCCTGAAATATGAGCCAGGATATACTGTTCCGGCGGATTATAAAACAGCATATGATAACCCTGAACAATACGGCGAAGGAACTAACTGGTTCAAATTATTAACCCGTACCGCGCCCATACAGAGTTATGACCTAACGATTCAAACTGCGCGTGAACGATCTTCATCAACTGTAATTGCCGGTTATCAGGAACAGGAGGGAGTAGTCATTAACAATGGTACAAAACTATATTCGCTCAGGTTTAACCAGGATTTTACATCAGCAAATAATAAGTTAAAGATTGGTTTTAATCTGGCGCCTAGTTACCGTCTGGACCATAATAACAGATTGGTAAGTGACGGGGTAGGTGGATTATTCGAAAGGTTTTTTGAGTCAAGTCCGCTTGTATCTCCATTTGATGCAAACGGAGGATATATAAGAAATGTAAATTCTCCGGGTATGGTTGCCTACATTAATCCATTGGCAATTTATGAACTTACAGATGATAACTATCAAACAACCAGGATACTTGGGAATGCATACGTAAATTATGAATTTCTAAAAGGATTAAGCGTTAAGGCAAACCTGGGAGCAGATAAAGGATCTGAAATGCGTAAATATTTTCAGTCAGGATTTGTCACAGGCACTCAGGGGCAAACAACAGGAACAAGTTCTGCTGTTGACAATGGTTCCTGGACCGCTGAGGCTAACCTGGTTTATAACAAATCTTTTGGGGAAAACCATACTCTGGAGGCATTGGCGGGATATTCGGCGCAGGAGTTTAGCAGTTATAGCAATACTTTGACCGGACTGGGCTTTGGAAGTGATGATATAGAATATCTCGGAGCAGCAACAAGTATCACCGGAAGTAGTGGCGCGGGCTCTTATTCACTGCTTTCTACAATTGCAAGGGCGAATTACGCTTACAAAGGAAGGTACCTTTTATCCGCAGCAGTAAGAAGGGACGGTTCATCAAAATTCGGTATCAATAAACAATGGGGCAGTTTCCCATCAGTGTCAGCAGGATGGATATTGAGCGACGAAGCGTTTATGAAAAACATAAAGGCCATTAATTTCCTAAAGTTAAGATCGAGTTACGGAATCACAGGGAATAACTTTTTCGCAGGAAACTATGATTCACAGGCAACTATTGGAACCTATTATTACAATTTTAACAATACCATCACTCAGGGACAAACCATAAACAGGCTTCCAAATCAGGATCTGAGATGGGAAAGAAACAAACAGTTTGATTTAGGGCTTGAACTTGGTATCCTGAACAACAGGATCAGTTTCACTTACGACTATTATAGAAAAAATACTGACGGTTTGATTCAACAACGTACAATTCCTACTTCCTCCGGTTTTTCTCAGATCATCTACAATGTGGGCGGATTGAGAATGTGGGGCCACGAATTCTCAATCAGTACTAAAAATCTGACTGGAAGCCTGAAATGGAATACAAACCTAAATGTATCATTCGACCGCAATATTATTACAGAACTGGTAGATCCAGGTTTCATCAGAAGAAACGTGACCGTAAGTTCAGATTATTTCCGTCAGCAGGTTGGGCACAGCCTGGGCGAATTTTACGGTTTTGTATTTGAGGGACTATACAAAGACGCAGCTGATTTGGCCAATTCTGCGAAATACCTCAGCACTCCTGCAAAACCAAACGGTAATTCCGATATTGGAACAATAAAGGTGAAGGATATTAATGGTGATGGTGTAATAGACGATGTAAATGACAGAACCTTCATCGGAGACCCTACGCCAACCTTTACCGGGGGAATGACAAACAACTTCAGGTATAAGGGCTTCGACCTGAATATCGACGTGACCTTCTCAGTAGGTGGCAAAATACTGAATCCGGCAAAATGGGCGTACCAGACCAATATGGACGGATCAAGAAACCTGGTGGCGGCAGCGGCCGATAGATGGCGTTCTGAAGAAAACCCTGGTTCGGGGATTTATCCCAGAACAAAGTCCGGTACAACAGCTATAGGACGTTCTGTTAATACCCAATGGATAGAAAACGGATCATACCTTACGGCAAAAAATATCTCACTGGGATATACTGTTCCTGTAAAAAACATGATGCTCAAAAACCTGCGGATGTTTGCCTCAGTGCAGCAGGCATTTGTTATCACTGGTTATTCAGGTATGAATCCTGAAACAAATGTGGGGGGATCAGATCCTACACTGGGCGTAGGTATTGACGAAAATTCCTATCCTATACCAAGAACATTTTCAATTGGCATCTCAACCACTTTCAGATAATCATTAGCAAAAAGATATGAAAAAGATATATTTAGCCATACTCCTGTCAACAGTTGTTATGGGCTCATGTAAAAAGGATTTCATCAGGCTTAATCCTGAAGATTCTTATACCGATGGAGTATTCTATCAAACAGAACAACAGTTCAGATCGGCAGTAGTTGCGGCTTATGCTCCATTGAGAGATGTATTGTTGAACGATTACTTTACTTCAGAAATGCATTCTGACAATACTGTTTACCAACCCATTCCGGGCAACCGCGGAACTGCCTATGTAGAACGCGAAAATATCTCTGACTTTACCAACACGTCTACGAATGCATACGTGTCTGCAACCTGGCAGCATAGCTATACAGGTATTTCCAGATGCAACATTATTATAGAAAGACTAAAAAGCGCTGATCTGACCGACGATGTAAAGGCTGGCTTAGATGGTCAGGCCAAATTTCTGCGGGCCCTAAATTATTTTAAGCTGGTGCAACTCTATGGAGGGGTACCACTTTCAGTAAATGAAGTTAAAAATGCCGATGACGCATTTAAGCCAAGGGCTACTGCAGATGAAGTTTACGCACAAATCATTTCAGATGCAAGGGATGCAATCACTGAGCTTCCTGGCCAGACTAAATTTCCTCAAACTGGTGAGGCAACCAAAGGATCTGCAACGATGCTTTTGGCAGAGGTGTATGCGGTGCAAAAGAAATGGGCCGATGCAGAAACATTGCTAAACAGCCTGATGAGCATGGGTTATGATTTGCATGCAAATTATGGTGACGCCTTCTTGCCGGCCAATAAGAACGGTAAGGAATCAATCTTTGAAATCCAGTTTCTGGGAGGGACGGTTACAGGTGCAACACCAAATGCACTTACATTGCATTTTCTTCCGAGGAGCAGGGACACTAAATTACTGACAACAATTGCTATTGACAATAGCGGAGCAGGCGGTTGGAATACCCCAACTACCGATTTAATTCAGGATTTCGAAGCAAATGATAAACGTTTGGATGCATCAATAGGAATGGCCGAAGGAACGTATGACGCAAGTAGTTATTTCAACTATTCTGCATTAAAAAGCGTGCTGAATTACCAGCCTGCTGCAGGTAAAATAGGTGTGCCCTATATAAAAAAATATCTTCATTCTCCACTGATAGCCACTACAGGGTCGAGCGACAATTTCCCAATATACCGTTTCTCTGATGCCTTGCTGTTACTTGCTGAGGTTTTGAATGAACAGGGAAAATCAGCAATGGCCCTGCCACCATTGAACAGGGTAAGAAAAAGGGCAGGTCTGAATGATATAGTTACTACAGATGCAACCAGCTTACGAACTATCATTTTACATGAAAGGCGTGTGGAGCTGGCCTTCGAAAATCACAGATGGGCAGACCTACTGAGGACCGGAAAAGCCTTAACAACCATAAATGCCTTTGGCGTTAAAATCAGAAAAGAGCTTCTTTTTCTTTCCTCTGATGCTTACGTCATAGACAATCACCACCTTTTATTTCCCATTCCGCAAAATGAAGTGGCGCTTAACCCAAAGGTTATTCAGAATCCAGGTTATTTTTAGTGGAACGGTTGTTAAACAGCATTCTAATTGGATTATAGTTCATCTTAAATATAAAAATAATGACCTTATATAATAAAAAACTAAAGAGAGCGCTATGTCTCTTCTTAAGTGCCCAGGTTTTATTAACTACCAGCGCTGTAAGCACTAAAAAGCAAATGCAGGAACCCGGGGCAGCTGACGAATTTTCTATCGTTGTACTTCCTGATACGCAATACTATACCTCTGAGAAAAACGGAGGTAAAAAGAAAATGTTTACCTCCCAGACGGAATGGATTGCAAAAAACGCTTCCAGGGAGAATATAAAATACGTGATCCATCTGGGCGATATCTCAGACAATGGCGAGCAATTCCCGGAGCAATGGGTAAACGCTTCCAGGTCTATGTATATTTTGGAGAAACCTCAGGAGGGTTATCCCCAGGGTATTCCATACGGTATGGCTGTTGGCAACCACGATCAGACTAAAAGCCAATACCCCTTAAGCGGTAAAACCGATCAGTACAACAAGTACTTCGGTATCGATCATTTCAAAAATAAAAAATGGTATGGTGGGCATTACAGGGAAAATAATGATAGCCATTATGATTTATTTGAAGCAGGCGGATATCAATTCATAACCATATTTTTAGAATACGATTCTTATGACGAGGATATAGAGGGATTAAACCGCTGGGCCAGCACTCTACTGGAAAAGTATAAAGAACGGAAAGCTATTTTGGTGAGCCATTCTATAATTCATTTTAATAAAACTACTGGAACAAACGAAAAAGGCTTCCCTAAATTTTCCAAACAGGGACAACGTGTTTTTGACCGGTTGAAGAGTTACCCCAACGTTTTTTTAACATTATCAGGCCACGTAGGGGATAACGGCGAGGGTTACCGTCAGGACGGTTATGCAGGAAATGTGATCAAATCCCTTTTATCTGATTATCAGAGTCGTTCAGATGGAGGGCACGGTTTGATGAGGCTGATGAAATTTTCCAAATCCCGCGACCTGGTGAGTGTACGTACATTTTCACCGGTAACCGGCGAGGAAGAAACTGATGCCGACAGTAAATTCACATTTCCATGGTTCCACCATACCACTGTGGCGCGTTATCAGGACTATAATAACGACGGCCTTACGCAAGTTGGTTTTTTTATTAACGGTATATGGAAAATCTCTGGACAGGCAGATATTGCACTGGGAAAGGCCGGTGATATTCCCGTACCAGCAGACTATAATGGGGATGGTAAAACTGAACTGGCCGTTTTCAGGCCATCGGAGGGCAAATTTATTTTGCAGGATGGCAAAGAAGTGAAGCTTGGTAAGGAAGGAGATATTCCGGTATGTGGGGATTACGATGGTGATGGATTTGCGGAATTCGCTGTTTACCGTCCATCCACGCTAACCTGGTATTTCAATGGATTGGATAGCATAAAATTCGGTAACAAAAACGGTATTCCTGTTCCTGCAGACTACGATGGCGATGGAATGCTGGACGTAGGTATTTTCCGCACTGACAATTCTTTATGGCAAACCAGCCTCGGGAATATCCCTTTACAGGTAAAACACACGCCTGGAGATATTCCGGTTCCCGGCGATTACGATGGCGACGGAAGGGCAGAAATGGCAGTGTTTAGGCCATCAACTGGAGAGTGGATTATCGACCGGTTTAAAGCACCCCTGAAATTTGGAAAAACCGGGGATATCCCTGTTCCGGGAAACTACCTGGGAGATGGAAAAACTAATCCCGCAGTTTATAGGGAAGGTAAAATTATCCTTCAGAATAATAAAACAATTGATGCTGGTCAGGGCAAACATGCTGAACTGATTAACATCCCATTTCGTTAAACTCGTAATTCCATCCCCCGGTAACTTGATACAAGGGGATGGAATTAATTTATTTTTATAGATTTGATATATACTAATCTATTTATAAAGATGATAAAAACAATAAAATATTATAGTGCACCCGTACTGGCGGGTACACTGTTACTCATGGCATCCTGCAATGGTGGTAGCGAGAAGCAGTCTACAGAGCTAAAATCTGGGATCATTAAACAAAATATGGATACTACAGTAGTTCCTGGTAATGATTTCATGGCCTATGTAAATGGCACCTGGTTAAAAAATACTAAAATCCCTGCAGATAAGGCACGTTATGGTGTAGGGGCCATTATCAATGATAAGGCTCAGGAAGACGTGAAAGCTATCATTGAAAACGCAGTAAAAACTGGCGGTAAGGATGGATCTGAAGAACAGAAAATAGGCGATTTCTACGACTCCTTCCTTGACACCACGGGTAGAAATGCCCTTGGTTTAAAGCCACTGAACGAAGAATTTAAAAAGATTGACGCCATAGCCTCAGCAAAAGATCTTTCTGCCTACTTCGCTTATGCCAACAAGATAGGAAATGCAATTCCATTTAATATT
>Ga0247815_10002273_pt1 | contig 14234 bp, 16 predicted proteins | sample UWRJL194509B1_FD_181014 | JGI IMG/M metagenome (GOLD analysis project Ga0247815, IMG submission 181014) | Plant litter microbial communities from Arlington Agricultural Research Station in Wisconsin, United States - UWRJ-L194-509B-1 | ecosystem: Environmental > Terrestrial > Plant litter >... | reverse complement strand
TCGAGGTCGTCACCCGCGGTGACGTCCGTCGCGCCAAGCTGTACTACCTGCGCAACCTTCGCGGCAAGAAGGCGAAGATCAAGGAGAAGCGCGACGCCCACTAGGCCTCGCCTCCCATCGAGCATTCTCTGAGCTCCCCACCGGTTAATATGGTGGGGAGCTCAGGGGTTTAATGACAGAAATCGATCCAGCCGCGCCGGGTGTCCGGTCGCAGGGGACGGATACACGACCGGTCGACAGGCGGACGCAGGATGCCGCAGCGGCAGACACTCGTCGTCGGCAGTCCCGTGGGGTGAAGCTTTTCATCCGCGACATCGTCTTGATCTTCCTCGCGGCGATCATCATCTCGATCGGTATCAAGGCCTTCCTGATCCGCTCGTTCTACATCCCCTCCGGCTCGATGGAGAACACCCTCCAGATCGACGACCGGATCATCGTGAACGAGCTGGTGCCGAAGGCGATCGCGGTCGAGCATGGCGATGTGGTGGTGTTCAAGGATCCGGGTGGCTGGCTTCCTGAGAACCAGCCCGCCGTGCAGCAGGGCGGCTTCGTGGGCGCGGTCGACTGGTTCTTGGCACTCGTGGGTGTCAGCGCCCCCGACAGCAACGACCACCTCATCAAGCGCGTCATCGGCCTGCCGGGCGACAAGGTCGAGTGCTGCAACGAATTCGGGCAGATGAGCGTGAACGGTGTTCCGCTCAAGGAGCCGTACCTCAAGCTTCCGACCGGAGTGTCCCGCGCCTCCGGCGACGACTTCTCCGTCACGGTGCCGAAGAACGGCCTCTGGGTGATGGGTGACAACCGCTACAACTCGCGGGACTCCCGTTTCAACACGAACTCCCCGAGCAAGGGATTCGTGCCGATGGAGGATGTCGTGGGTCGCGCCTTCGTGGTGAGCTGGCCCGCGAGTCACTGGGCCTGGTTGAGCGACTACCCCGACGTCTTCGCCGGCGTCGAGGACAAGTAGTGGCCGTAGCTGACCCCACTCTCGAGGTCGAGGCGGCGCTTCATGCGGAGGGCGCGCGCTACGTCATCGGCTGCGACGAGGTCGGTCGTGGCGCGATCGCCGGCCCCGTGGCCGTGGGGCTCTGCGTCGTCGACGTGACGATCGGTCCGCTGCCGATCGGGCTGCGTGATTCGAAGCTGCTCGCCGAGAAGAAAAGGGAGCTCCTCGCGCCGCTCGCGGCATCCTGGGCCCTGCACTCCGCGGTGGGTCTCGCCAGCGCGGAGGAGGTCGACCGCATCGGCATCATCGCCGCCCTCGGGCTCGCGGGCAAGCGTGCGCTCACGATGCTGCACGAGGCGGGCGCGCAGGTGGCGGATTCGGTGGTGCTGCTGGATGGATCGCACGACTGGCTGACCCCGGCTCTGAGCTCGCCGCTCGCGGTGCGCACCCGGGTCAAGGCGGACCGGGACTGCGGGTCGGTGGCCGCCGCATCCGTCGTCGCGAAGGTGCACAGGGATCGGCTGATGATCGCCCACCACGACGACCGCCCCGCCTACGGGTGGGCATCGAACAAGGGCTACGGGAGCGCTGGGCACTACGCCGCGATCACCGAGCTCGGAGCGACCGACCTGCATCGGCGTACCTGGCTTCACGCCGCGGAGACGGCCGACGCTCAGCCGGACGTAGGATTGCTGCAGCATGGATGAAGACGAGTTCGAAGACTACGACCGCGAGGTCGAGCTGGCGCTGTACCGGGAGTATCGGGATGTCGTCTCCCAGTTCCGCTATGTGGTCGAGACCGAGCGTCGTTTTTACCTCGCCAACGAGGTCGAACTGCTGCGCCAAGACACCGAGCATGACTTCTACTTCGAGCTGACGATGAACGACGTCTGGGTGTGGGATGTCTACCGCTCCGACAGATTCGTGAAGTCGGTGCGGGTGCTCACGTTCAAAGACGTGAACGTCGAAGAGCTGTCGGCGAAAGAGCTCGAGCTGCCCAAGGAACTCGCGCTCGACGAGTAGTACTCCGTTGGTCGAGTAGCGCACGCGGCTGCGCTGGTCGAGTAGCGCACGCGCTCTGGCGCGTCCGCGTATCGAGGCCCCGCACCTCTCCTCCCCAGCCAGCGGTAATCGGCATCCGTCCCCGGTTCGTCGCCGCGCCTCACTGCGCCCGATCGACGCTCGCCAGACTCCTGGCATGGCTGCAAAAGACCTCCTCGGCACGCGGGGCGAAGGCCTCGCCGCGTCCGCCCTCCTCGACGAGGGCATGATCGTGCTCGACCGCAACTGGCGCTGCTCCCAGGGCGAGATCGACATCGTCGCGACCGACGGGGTGGAGACGATCTTCGTCGAGGTCAAGACGCGCTCCAGCACGGCCTTCGGGCATCCGCTCGAGGCCATCACCGCGTCTAAACTCGCACGGCTCCGGCGGCTCGCCGCTGCGTGGTGCGAGGCGCACCCCGGTCATCACCGCATCCGCATCGACGCCGTCTCGGTCATCGCGCCGAGCACCGGCGCCCCCACGATCGAGCACCTGCGACGGGTGTTCTGATGGCGATCGGGCACACCTCCGCGGTCGCCCTGCTCGGGCTCACCGGCTCGCTCGTGCAGGTAGAGGCCGACATCTCCAGCAATCTGCCGGGCTTCGCCATCATCGGGCTGCCGGATGCGGCGCTCGGCGAGGCGAGGGATCGGGTTCGTGCCGCGGCCACCAATTCGGGGTGCGGTTTTCCGACCCGCAAGATCACCGTCAACCTCTCGCCGGCGGCGCTGCCGAAGCATGGTTCCGGCTTCGATCTGGCGATCGCCATGGCGGTGCTCGCCGCCGAGGGCACGGTGTCGGGGGAGTCGGTCCAGCGCGTCGTCCACCTCGGCGAACTGGGGCTCGACGGCAGGCTCAGACCAACGACGGGCATCCTCCCTGCTGTTCTCGCGGCTGCGCGTGCTGGTGTCGAGATCGTGATGGTGCCCGCCGGTAACGCGGATGAGGCGGCGCTCGTCCCCGGCATCCGCGTCGTCGGGGTCGTCTCGGTGCGCGACGCGGCGATCTGGCACGGCGCGGAGCTGGAGCCGGTGCCCGTCGACCCGATCCTCGCTCCAGCGCGAGTGGGGCTGGAGGAGGACGCCGAACCGCTCGACCTGGCGGACATCGTCGGCAACGAAGACGCCATCGAGGCGATGCTCGTCGCCGCGGCCGGCGGTCATCACGCCTTCCTGCTCGGTCCACCCGGGGCGGGCAAGACGATGCTCGCGGCTCGCCTGCCCGGTCTGTTGCCGGACCTCGAGCCGGAGGAGGCGCTCGAGGTCAGCTCGCTCCGTTCGCTCGCCGGGTTGCCCGTCGGCACCGAGCTCAGCTCGCGCCCGCCCCTCGAGTCGCCGCATCACACCGCCACGGCCGCCTCGTTGGTGGGTGGCGGCAGTGGTGCGATCCGTCCCGGGGCCGCGGCTCGGGCATCCCACGGCGTGCTGTTCATGGACGAAGCGCCCGAGTTCTCCCCGGTCGTGCTCGACGCTCTCCGGCAGCCTCTCGAATCGGGAGTGATCAGCATCCATCGCGCGAATGCGGTCGCCCATTTCCCGGCGAAGTTCCAGCTCGTGCTCGCTGCGAACCCGTGTCCGTGTGGCCAGTACGGCGCCTCCGACTCCGAGTGCGTCTGCCCGCCGACGAGCAGACGACGCTATCTCGCCAGACTGTCCGGTCCGCTGCTCGACCGCATCGACATCCAGCTCAGGGTGGCGCGGGTCACTGCTGCACGACTCCGGCTGGCCGACGAAGCGCCCCGGCTGAGTTCCGCGGATGCCCGAGCTCGCGTCGTGCAGGCGCGCGGCGCCGCCCGGGAGCGTCTCGCGGCCACCCCGTGGAAGCTCAACTCGCAGGTGCCGGGATCCTGGCTGCGCGAGCCGTCGCGGCGACTCGCCCCCGCGACCACCTCGGCGATCGATCGGGCGCTGGAGCGTGGTGGTCTGACCATGCGCGGCTATGACCGCGTGCTCCGGTTGGGCTACACCATCGCCGATCTCGATGGCGCTCTCCGTCCCACCGCCGACCACATCGGTCGCGCGTTCTACCTGAGGAGGTCGCTGTGAGCACCGTTTTCGAACTCGACGAGACCGTGGTCACCACTGCCGTGCGCGCTGTCACTCCGGCATCCGACCTGACCCAGACCGACGTCGCTGAACGCTTCGCTCGTGCGGCATGGACCGCGATCGCCGAGCCCGGCGACCGCCACGCCGGCATGGTGGTGAAAGCGCTCGGTGCCGCCGCCGCGCTGACTGCCCTCATCGGCACGGTCGATGGGGCGGGACTGCGGAGAGTTCTGCTCGACAGCGGAGGCGATGACATCCCGGTGAAGGAGTTGCAGACCGCGATCGACCGCTGGGCGCCGAGACTGAAATCCTCGGAGGTCGTGACCGCTCTGACACAGGCCGCACGGTATGAGGTGACCCTGCTCGGCCCGTCCGACACCGACTGGCCTACCGGGTTCGACGACCTCGGGCTCCACGCGCCGCTGGCGGTCTGGGTCCGCGGAAACCTGTCGACGCTCTCCACCCTCGACAGGTCGATCGCACTCGTCGGAGCCCGAGCGGCCACCGGGTACGGCGAGCACGTCACCATGGAGGCGTCGGCCGGCTTGGTCGACCGTGGCTACACCATCGTCTCCGGTGCCGCCTACGGCATCGACGGCATGGCACACAGGGCGGCTCTCGCCAGCTCGGGGCAGACCCTCGCATTCCTCGCCGGTGGGGTGGATCGGTTCTACCCGAGCGGTCACGACGCCCTGCTCACCCGCATCGTCGACACGGGCGCGGTGGTGTCGGAACTGCCGTGCGGGTCGTCGCCGACGAAATGGCGCTTCCTGCAGCGGAATCGACTGATCGCCGCATCGAGTCTCGCAACGATCGTGCTCGAAGCGGGGTGGCGGTCGGGGTCGCTCAATACCGCCGGCCACGCCGCATCGCTGGGCCGGCCGCTCGGCGCGGTTCCCGGCCCGGTGACCAGCGCGGCCTCGGCGGGCTGTCACCGACTCATCCGCGAGTACGACGCGACCTGCGTCACCAACGCCGACCAGATGGCAGAGCTAGCCCCGCTCGCGGGGACATCCGTCGGCGCTCCGATCGACCCGGTCGCGATGCCGCCGGCAGGTTCGGTCGCAGCGCTCACGTCTGACACCGTCCGGGTGCTCGATGCGCTCAGCACGCGAGCGCCTCGTATCGCGGAGGATATCGCCGCACGCGCGGGTCTCTCCGTTGTCGCCGTGCGAGCGGTGCTCGGCACGCTGGAGCTCGGGGGCACCGTCGTCGAGCGCGACCGCGGGTGGCTGCGAAAGAATGCGGGGTGAACATCCCGCGACGATTCGCACGGGTGCACCGTGCGGTCCCGCGGCGCCGCCCGGGATGTCGGTGCTGCGGTCATAGTCTTGTCGCGTGACCCAATTCGGACAGTATCCCGAGCCCGCTCACGTGATCGCGCACATCAGCGACACGCATTTCCTCGGCGGCGACCGCCCGCTCTACGGGAAGATCCCGTCCCGCGAGAACCTGGTGAAGGCGATCGAGCAGCTCGAACGCTCCAAGACCAACCCGCGGGCCATCGTGTTCACGGGCGATCTCGCCGACCTGGCCGAACCCGATGCGTACCGCAGCCTGCGTGCCATCGTCGAACCGGCGGCCGCGCGCATGGGCGCCCAGGTCATCTGGGTGATGGGCAACCACGACGAGCGATTCCGCTTCGCCACAGAACTCCTCGACGAGACGCTCGCCGAAGAAGACCAGGCGGGCGCGCCGCAAGACCGCGTCTACGACATCGACGGTCTACGCATCATCGCCATCGACAGCACCGTTCCCGGCTATCACCACGGTGAGCTCACGGACGATCAGCTCGACTGGCTGCGCGACGTGCTGTCCGAGCCCGCACCCCACGGCACCCTGCTCGCGCTGCACCACCCGCCGATCCCCACCCCCATCGACCTGATGGCGCTGATCGAGCTGCAGGGGCAGCACCGCCTGGCCGATGTCATCCGAGGAACGGATGTGCGCGGCATCCTGGGCGGCCATCTGCACTACACGACCCACAGCGTCTTCGCCGGGGTACCCGTCTCGGTCGCGGCCGCCACCTGCTACACGATGGATGTCGCAGAGCCCGGCGACGGGCTGTCCGGTGTCGATGGCGCACAGGCCTTCAATCTCGTGCACGTGTACGACGATCAGATCGTGCATTCCGTGGTGCCGATCGAGCGCTTCACCCAGGTGAGCGGCTTCAGTGGGGTCTTCCTCGAGGCGATCGGGGAGATGAGTCCGGAGGAGCGCCTCGAGGCGTTCTCGAGCAAGACGTCGACATTCAGCGTCGCCGAGCGCGAAGCGTCAGAACTGCCGGCGTCCGACTAATCCGCGATCAGCGCCACTCCGACCCCAGCGATTGCTGCTCGCGGAGTGACACCCCGCTGCCGTGGCGCTCGCCGCAGCCGCAGTGCGCGACCATGGGACCGTGTACCTCGAACGCGCTGTCGACGACTACGCGGCCCACCTCGCCGCCGAACGCGGCTTCAGCGAGCACACAGTGCGGGCCTACCGCTCCGACCTCGACCAGCTCTGTGCCTTCGCGGCCGGTCGCGGTGTGCGCGACGCGGGCGACCTCGACCTCGAGCTGCTCCGCGACTGGCTCTGGCAGGGGTCTCAGGCCGGGCTGGCGAAGACGACCCTGGCGCGCCGCTCCGCATCCGCACGAGGCCTCACCGCGTGGCTGTTCCGCGACGGTCTGGTGTCGAAGGATGTCGGCGCGCGACTCAAAGCGCCCAAGTCCGACCATCACCTTCCGCGGGTGCTCACCCGTCCGCAGATGGACGGCATGCTCGCCTCGCTCGCCCTCCGAAGTGCTGACGGGGACCCGGTGGCCCTGCGCGATCTGGCCATCGTCGAGTTGCTCTACGCCTCCGCACTGCGAGTCAGTGAGGTGACGGGGCTGGATCTCGATGGCATCGATCTGGACCGACTCACCGTTCGAGTGCTCGGCAAGGGGTCGAAGGAGCGGGTCGTACCGTTCGGGGTCCCGGCGAAGAATGCGATCGCCGACTATCTGGCCCGCGGCCGGCAAGAGTTGCTGTCTCCCGTTGCAGCGACCACGTCCGCCCTCTTCCTCGGCTCCCGCGGCGCACGGCTCGGCACCCGCTCCGTGTACACGCTGGTCTCCCGCCTCCTCGAGGGGCTACCGGGTTCTGGGTCCTCGGGTCCGCACACCCTGCGCCACACGGCAGCGACCCACCTGCTCGATGGCGGAGCCGATCTGCGTGCGGTGCAGGAGATGCTCGGACACGCCAGCCTTGGCACGACGCAGATCTACACCCACGTGTCCGCCGAGCGGCTCAAGGAGAGTTACGGCCGAGCCCACCCCAGGGCCTGAATCAGACGAGTGCTCGTCGGCGGGATCGCTCGTCGGGCCATCCCAGAACGGCCCGTGTCACTGCGGCCCGCGTCACTACGGCCCGTGTCACTCGTCCAGTGTCACAGCGGCTAACGGTCGACGACCCCGACGAACGTGCTTCCCACACCGTCGATCTCCTCGCGGGCGAGCCCGGCTGCCGGGTCCGGCAGCTCCCAGATGTCGTGGTGTGCGCAGCTGAGGTAGGTGAACTCCGGCCACCATTTCTTCGGCCGTGCCTGCTCGTGATACCCACAGATGTCGCAGCTGAGAGTCACCCATACCGGGCGCTTCGACGTGCGGTTCGCACGCGACTGCTGCAGCCATGCCGGGGGATTGGTGTCGAGCTCCGCGAACTCCGCCTCGCTGATCCGCGGAGGGATGCCGTGGCGTTGCACCATCTCGAGCGGAACATCGAGGCGTTGGGCGACTTCACGGCGGCTGGGCATCAGTCAACGATAGGCGAGAAGTCGGGCGCTCGGCCCTGGTGGGTAGCAGTACCGCCCGCGGCACCCCGCCCAGGTAGGTGAGCGGCGACACGTACTCGCCGTGTAGCCGCACACCGAAGTGCAGACAGCTCTGCGGGCAGTGTCCCGGCTGGAGCGTGCCCACGACCGCACCTCGATGCACTGCCGTCCCGGCCGGGAGCGACGACGTGACCGGCTCATAGCTCGACACGAGCCCTCCCGAGTGCGTGATCGAGAGCACCGGTCGGTCGACGACCACTCCGGAGAAGAAGACGACCCCGTCATCCGGCGCTACAACGAGAGTCTCGGATGCCGCCCCGACGTCGATCCCACGATGGCCCGCTCCGTACGCGGTCGCGGGCGCTGCAAAGGGGCGGACGATCGGGTGCGGCGCCGGCACCGGCCAGCTCCACCGCGCAGCGGACCGCGCAATGTACGGAGCAGTGGGCAAAGCTGAGGGCCGAGCTGTCATCCCCGCCGCCGCATCCGCCACCGGCATCGCACTCACCGGGGAGGCAGCGCGCACGGAGGCGCCGGGGGAGACCAGCACCACCGAGGCGAGCACGGTCACGAACAGGATCACCCGACCGGCAAGCCGGGTCGGTCGGGCGGCGGCTGACGGGGACGACATGCACCGAGGATGGCGCGGCGACATCACACTCCGGTCGGAGCACCAGTGATCTGTGCAATCAGGAGCGGGGAAGGCGGCCGTGGAGGACCAGACCCGGTGCTACACTTCTTGGAGCACTCCGCATCACGCGGGGTGACTACGCGTGCCCATCTGCGGTCGGAATCCGACCGCGGCACATCATCCACCAGTCTCCACGCTTTCACCATGAGCGGCGAGCGGGTGAGTGTCGGGCACCAGGTTCGCGGCCATCCGGCTTGCGGAGTCAACTGAGATAAGCGTGCACAGGCGTCGCCGTGCGCGCGGAATAGGAATCGGCCATGGCCGTCGTCACCATTCGCCAGCTGCTCGACAGCGGCGTCCACTTCGGACACCAGACCCGTCGCTGGAACCCGAAGATGAAGCGCTTCATCCTGACCGAGCGTTCGGGCAGCCACATCATCGACCTGCAGCAGTCGCTGTCGTACATCGACAAGACCTACGACTACGTCAAGGACACCGTCGCGCACGGCGGCACCATCCTCTTCGTCGGTACCAAGAAGCAGGCTCAGGGCTCGATCGCGGAGCAGGCGCAGCGCGTCGGCCAGCCGTTCGTCAACCAGCGCTGGCTCGGTGGCCTCCTCACCAACTTCCAGACGGTCTCGAAGCGTCTCGCCCGTATGAAGGAACTCGAAGAGATCGACTTCGACGACACCACGCGCGGCTACACCAAGAAGGAACTGCTGATCCAGAAGCGCGAGCTCGTCAAGCTGCAGCGCTCGCTCGGCGGTATCCGCAACCTCACGAAGACCCCGTCCGCGATCTGGATCGTCGACACCAAGAAGGAGCACCTCGCCATCGACGAGGCGCACAAGCTCGGTATCCCGGTCATCGCGATCCTCGACACCAACTGCGACCCCGACGAGGTCAACTACCCGATCCCGGGTAACGACGACGCGATCCGCTCCGTCGGCCTGCTCACCCGCATCATCGCGGATGCCGCTGCCGAGGGCCTCATCCAGCGTCACCAGAAGCCGGAGGAGGGTGTCGTTCTCGAGCCCCTCGCCGCGTGGGAAGCGGAGCTGCTCGCAGCATCCGAGACCCCGTCCACCGAGGCTGAGGCGGTCGAGGCCGTCGACGGTCTGATCGAGTCGACCACCCCCGACACCGCTGCGGTCGAGGCCGTCATCGCTGCCGAGGTCCCGGTCGAGGAGAACGACGCGGATGCCGCAGCAGCCGTCGAGCTCGCCGCGATCACCGACGCCGACCTGGTCGCCACCCCGAAGACCGAGACCGACGAGCAGGCCGAGGCCCGCCTCGAGGCCGAGGCGACTCCCGCCGAGAAGGAGACCCCGGCCGAGAAGGCCGCGGCCGCCAAGCCGTCCGCCAAGTAGTCCCCTCTTCAGTACAGCTCCTCTTTCTAGAAGCAAAGGAACCAGCCATGGCAGATTTCAGCCTGGACGACCTCAAGACCCTGCGCGAGCGCCTCGGCACCGGCATGGTCGAGACCAAGAACGCTCTCGTCGAAGCGGGCGGTGACCTCGAGAAGGCCACCGAGCTGCTCCGTCTGCGTGGCGCGAAGAGCAATGCAAAGCGCTCCGACCGTTCCACCAGCGAGGGCCTGATCGCCGCGAAGGACAACGGCTCGACGACCACGCTCATCGAGCTGGCCTGCGAGACGGACTTCGTCGCGAAGAGCGCCAAGTTCGTCGCGCTCGGCGACCAGGTGCTGGATGCGGTCGCCGCATCCGGTGCCAGCACCGTCGACGAGGCCCTTGCGGCCCCGGCCGGCTCGCAGACCGTCGCCGAGCTCATCAGCGACGAGGCAGCGATCCTCGGCGAGAAGATCGAGCTCCGTCGTGTCGCCCTGGTGACCGGCGAGCACTTCGCCGTGTACCTGCACAAGACCAACAAGGACCTGCCGCCGCAGGTCGGCGTGGTCGTGGGCTACACCGGTGACGACGCAGAGACCGCTCGCAGCATCGCGCAGCACATCTCGTTCGCCGACCCGCAGTACCTCACTCGCGACCAGGTCCCCGCGGCCGATGTCGAGAACGAGCGTCGCATCGTCGAGGAGATCAGCCGTGGCGAGGGCAAGCCCGAAGCCGCCCTGCCGAAGATCATCGAGGGTCGCGTGAACGCGTTCTTCAAGCAGGTCGTGCTCACCGAGCAGGACTACGCACGCGACAACAAGCAGTCCGTCGCCACCGTGTTGAAGGATGCCGGCATCACCGTCACCGACTTCGCACGTTTCAAGGTCGGCGCGTAAGCACCGTCTAGCACTACCCCGGAATGGGCCTGGTCCGCACACGCGGCCGGGCCCATTCCCATGCCGGGGGCACGGTCGCGGACCGGTACCCTGGAAGACGCTCACCGAGAGAAGGAGAAAGCATGGCCGACGCGCACAAGAGACGGGTTCTCCTCAAACTATCGGGCGAGGCATTCGGTGGCGGCTCCCTCGGGGTCAATCCCGACGTGGTCAGCGAGCTCGCCAAGGAGATCGCGGCGGCGGCGCAGGATGTCGAGATCGCCATCGTCGTCGGTGGTGGCAACTTCTTCCGCGGCGCCGAACTCAGCCAGCGCGGCATGGACCGCGGACGAGCGGACTACATGGGCATGCTCGGTACCGTGATGAACGCCCTCGCCCTGCAGGACTTCCTCGAGCAGGCCGGAGCCGCGACGCGCGTGCAGTCCGCCATCTCGATGACGCAGGTCGCCGAGCCGTACATCCCGCGGCGCGCGGAACGTCATCTGGAGAAGGGTCGCGTCGTCATCTTCGGCGCCGGCGCCGGGCTCCCGTACTTCTCCACCGACACCGTCGCCGCCCAGCGAGCGCTGGAGATCAGCGCGGACGTGGTTCTGGTCGCCAAGAACGGCGTAGACGGCGTCTACGACGACGACCCCCGTCACAACGCCGACGCTAAGAAGATCGACGAGATCACCTATCAGGAGGCGCTCGTGCAGGGCCTCAAGGTCGTCGATTCCACCGCCTTCAGCCTGTGCATGGACAACAAGATGCCCATGGTCGTGTTCGGGATGTCTCCGGCCGGAAACCTCACGAAGGCGATCGCCGGCGAACGCATCGGTACCCTCGTCAACAACTGAGCCACGCCGGCCACTCGCACCGGCAGGGCGTCAGCACTGCCATCGATCAGACCGATAAACTCTCGACAGACCGCCCTCGAAGGAGCAATAACCGTGATCCCTGAAGTCCTGGCAGAAGCCAAAGACAAGATGCACAAGTCCGTCGAGGCGGCGAAAGACGATTTCAGCAACGTCCGCACCGGTCGTGCCAACCCGGCCCTGTTCCAGAAGATCCTCGTGGACTACTACGGAACCCCCACTCCGCTCGGCCAGCTGGCGGGGATGAACAACCCCGAGGCCCGCACCCTGCTCGTGACCCCGTATGACAAGGGCGCGCTCAAGGAGATCGAGAAGGCCATCACCAACGCTCCCAACCTCGGCGCGAACGTCGGCAATGACGGAACCGTCATCCGCGTCACGCTGCCCGAGCTCACCGAGGAGCGTCGTCGCGAGTTCGTCAAGATCGTGCGCGGCAAGGGCGAAGACGCGAAGGTGTCGATCCGCAACATCCGTCGCAGCGCGAAGGACGACCTCGACGGCCTCAAGAAAGAGGTCGGCGAAGACGAGATCGCTCGCGGCGAGAAGGAACTCGAAGCGGTGACGAAGGCCAACATCGACGCCATCGACGATGCCCTCAAGAAAAAGGAAGCCGAGCTTCTCGAGGTCTGATGACTCGCGCCCCTGACGACGCTCAGCCTCCAGAGGGCAGCCAGCCGACCGCGCCGCGGCGGCGACGGCCATTTCGTCGCGCCGACGTGGAGGCGCGAGCGCATGGGCTCGAGGAGGACTTCAAGGTGCAGGTCGCCGCGACCCGCGCCCAGTTCGATGCGACGCAGGAGAAGATCCAGGCTCGCACCGGTCGCAACCTCCCCGTCGCCATTCTGATCGGTCTGGTGCTCGGCGGTGGCCTGCTGGTGAGTCTGCTCATCATCAAAGCGCTGTTCATGATCTTCGCCGCGCTGCTCATCGGGTTCACCACCTTCGAGCTGGCCAGTGCCCTGCGTTTCGCCGGGCGTAAGGTCCCGCGCGTCGGGAGCGTCATCGCCGGCCTCGCGGTCGTGCCTGCGGCGTTCTACGGCGGCGCAGGCGGGGCATGGCTTGGCCTGCTCGGCGGCATCGTCTTCGTGGCCATCTGGCGCCTGGTCGAGGTGGCGATCCCGAGCTATCGCACCTCGCTCCGCTCCTTCTGGGCGGATCTCGGGGCCGGCACCCTGGTGCAGGTCTACGTCGTCTTCCTGGCCAGCTTCGCCGTCGTGCTCACCGCACAGCCGGGCGGCCAGTGGTGGACGCTGGCCTTCCTCATCGTGGTTGTAGGCATCGACACCGGCGCGTATGTCTCCGGCCTCCTGTTCGGCAAGCACAAGATGGCGCCGAAGATCAGTCCGAAGAAGACCTGGGAGGGATTCGCTGGCTCGGCGATCGTGGCGATGGTTGCGGGCATCCTGCTCTCCCTGTTCATGCTCCAGGAGCCATGGTGGTTCGGGCTCATCTTCGGAGCCGTCCTCGTCTTCACGGCCACTATCGGAGACCTGACCGAGTCATTGATCAAACGGGATCTGGGCATCAAGGACATCAGCACGTTCCTGCCGGGCCACGGCGGTTTCCTCGACCGGCTGGACTCGACTCTTCCGAGTGCCGCGGGCGCGTACATCCTGTTCCTGATCTTCGCTGCACACTGAGCTCGTCGCACCCGGTCGCGCCACGCACGAAGCACTCGGGTCACACCGAGAGCCGTAGGGCACAATGGAGCGCGTGAGTACTACGTTTCCCCGCACCCGCACGTCCCGACGCGGTTACAGTGTCGAGCAGGTCGAAGACTTCCTCGAGGATGCCCGCCAGGCCTACAGTGCCGAGCCGAACGCTCCTGTGGCGGTGAGCTCCACGTCCATCCGTCAGACCGCCTTCGCCATGCAGAAGGGCGGCTATTCGCCGACGCACGTGGATGCCGCTCTCGAACGCCTCGAAGACGCGTTCGCGAATCGTGAGCGGGAGCGCGCAGTCCAGCAGCGCGGCGATCAGGCCTGGTACACCGAGGCGCGCACCATCGCGCAGGAGATACTCGCGCGTCTGGCGCGCCCGCTCGGCCACCGCTTCGATCGGGTGAGCATCCTCAGCACCGGATACGACCGCAAGCAGGTCGATGCCTTCGCAGCACGACTCACCAGCTACTTCCAAGAGGGCCAGCCGATGAGCATCGAGGAGGTGCGAACGGTGGCGTTCCGCCCGAAGAAGGGCGGCTACCGTGAGGCGCAAGTCGACCTGCTGCTCGACGCCGTCGTCTCGGTGATGCTGGCAGTGCGCTGATCCGATGGGCCTTTCCGGCCGATCTGGGCTAAAATCGTTGACGATGAGTAGGCAAGCGAAGTTCTCCTCGCCCGTAGCCTCCACCAGTGGAGTCGGCGCAGAGCCCCTCGGGCGAACCGCACAGACGACGAAACCTCAGCTGCGACACACCCGCATGCAGTATTCGCTGCCGATCTTCGCGTTCACGGCAGCACTGGCGTTCGTCGTCGTTCTGGTGTTCGCACCGCAGACTCCGGCCGCCTATGCCGACCCCATCGCCGTCGGCGGTGCCGCCGCACATCCCGCGCCGCAGAGCATGACCGTGATCGGTCCTGTATCGCAGCCCGGTGCCCGCGACAACTACACGGTCACCCGCAAGATCATTCCCGTGGCTCCGCCGGTCGCCCCGGCGAAGGGCAAGCTCGGCCCCGC
>Ga0247815_10002272_pt1 | contig 14235 bp, 9 predicted proteins | sample UWRJL194509B1_FD_181014 | JGI IMG/M metagenome (GOLD analysis project Ga0247815, IMG submission 181014) | Plant litter microbial communities from Arlington Agricultural Research Station in Wisconsin, United States - UWRJ-L194-509B-1 | ecosystem: Environmental > Terrestrial > Plant litter >... | reverse complement strand
TTCTTGCGAAGCATCCTATATTTTTTTGTGAACATTTGATATTTTAAGTATCGCGGAACCGAAGCTCCGCGTGCACTCACATCAAACGTCCACACTTATCGACTGTTAATTTTTAAAGAACTTCAAACTGGTGTTGCATGCTGACAAAGCGTTTTGTCCGTCAGCGAAGAAGAAAGAGTATGAAGCGTTTAGCTCGTTTCGTCAACCTTCTTTTTTCCTACTCAACCTTGCATTTGCATGCTCCGTTTTGCGGGGAGGCGAACTATAGCAAGCCAATGCCTGACTGCCAAGGTTTATTTCGGCAGCCGCGCCAACTCCTCATCCGTGAACAAGCGCGACCTGGTCAGGAAGCGCCGTCCGGTACCGTTATCCAGCGAGAACATACCGCCGTTGCCATCCACCACATCGATGATCAACTGCGTATGCTCCCAATATGCGAACTGCTCCATTCCCATATAGAACGGCGCGCCATCCAGATCGCCGAGATGGACATCGGTGTCGGAGATGTTGAACTCCCCCGCCGGATAGCACATCGGCGCGCTGCCATCGCAGCAGCCGCCGGATTGGAAAAACATTACCTGGCCATGCCGCTTGCGCAGCGTGGCCAGCATATCGAGCGCGGCCGGAGTGGCGACCACGCGGTCCACGACGCTCATCGCGGCTCCCTAGAAAAAGCCCAACGCGTTGGGGCTGTAGCTGACCAACAGATTCTTGGTCTGCTGGTAGTGGTCCAGCATCATCTTGTGGTTCTCGCGGCCGATGCCCGACTGCTTGTAGCCGCCGAACGCGGCGTGCGCCGGATACAGGTGATAGCAATTGGTCCAGACGCGGCCCGCCTGTATCGCCCTGCCGACACGGAAAGCGCGCGAACCATCGCGCGTCCACAGCCCGGCGCCCAGGCCGTACAGCGTATAGTTGGCGATGCGCAGCGCGTCCGCTTCGTCCTTGAAGGTGGTGACCGACACCACCGGCCCGAAGATCTCTTCCTGGAAGATACGCATGCTGTTATCGCCCTTGAACACGGTCGGATGCACGTAGTAGCCGTCCTGCATATCGCCGCTCTTCACATTGCGCTCGCCTCCGGCCAGCACCTCGGCGCCCTCCTGCTTGCCGATGTCGATATAAGACAGGATTTTTTCCAGCTGCTCCTGCGACGCTTGCGCGCCCAGCATGGTGCCGGCGTCGAGCGGGTTGCCCTGCTTGATCGCCGCCACGCGGGCCAGCGCGCGCTCGATGAACTTGTCGTAGATCGACTCCTGGATCAGCACCCGCGACGGGCAGGTGCACACCTCGCCCTGGTTCAGCGCGAACATCGCGAAGCCTTCCAGGCACTTGTCGAAGAAGGCGTCGTCGGCGTCCATCACATCGGCGAAGAAGATGTTCGGCGATTTGCCGCCCAGCTCCAGCGTCACCGGGATCAGGTTCTGCGCCGCGTACTGCATGATCAAGCGGCCGGTGCCGGTCTCGCCGGTGAAGGCGATCTTGGCGATGCGCTTGCTCGACGCCAAGGGCTTGCCCGCCTCCAGGCCGTAGCCGTTGACGATGTTGAGCACGCCCGGCGGCAGCAGGTCACCGATCAGCTCCACCAGCACCATGATCGAGGCCGGGGTCTGCTCGGCCGGCTTCAGCACCACGCAGTTGCCGGCGGCCAGCGCCGGCGCCAGTTTCCACACCGCCATCAGGATCGGGAAGTTCCACGGAATGATCTGCCCGACCACGCCCAGCGGTTCGTGGAAGTGGTAGGCATAGGTTTCCGCATCGATTTGCGCCACCGACCCCTCCTGCGCGCGGATGCAGCCGGCGAAGTAGCGGAAGTGGTCGATCGCCAACGGGATGTCGGCCGCCGTGGTTTCGCGGATCGGCTTGCCGTTGTCGATGGTCTCGGCGGTGGCCAGCAAGGCCAGGTTGGCCTCCATCCGGTCGGCGATCTTGTTCAGGATATTGGCGCGCTCGGCCTGCGAGGTCTTGCCCCACGCGTCCTTGGCGGCGTGCGCGGCGTCCAGCGCCAGCTCCACGTCCTCGGCGGTGGAACGCGCCACCTCGCAGAAGGGCTGGCCGGTGATCGGCGTGATGTTGCCGAAGTATTCGCCCTTGACCGGCGCGACAAACTTGCCGCCGATATAGTTGTCGTAGCGTGGTTTAAACGGATTGGCCACGCCGAGTTTGCTGATGTCTGCCAGATTCATGTCGTCCTCTTTCTCGTTTGATTTAACTACCTGGAGAGCCTGACACATTCGCGCGCGCGGCGGCGCACGCAAACCCGCTATGATGACGATCGTCAATATTGGCAAAACCGCAGCACTTGGAGACATGATGAAGCAACACCCAGCACGTTTGAACGCGATCGCCGCATTGTTTGCGCTGGGGGGCGCCGCCTCCGCCTCGGCAGCCGAGGAAGCCGCAGCCGCGCCGATGGCCGACGTGGTGGTGGTCAGCGCCACCCGCGTGGGCAACCGCAGCTTCGACATGCCGGCCGCGATCGACGTCATCGACGCCGCCCGCATCCACGACGGCCAGGCGCGCGTCAACGCTTCCGAAGCGCTGGCCGCCGTGCCGGGGCTGGTGGCGCAGAACCGCCAGAACTACGCGCAGGATTTGCAGATATCCTCGCGCGGCTTCGGCGCCCGTTCCGCCTTCGGGGTGCGCGGCGTGCGCCTGATCGCCGACGGCATCCCGGCCAGCATGCCGGACGGCCAAGGCCAGGCCGCCACCTTCAACCTCGACATGGCGGACCGCATCGAAGTGCTGCGCGGCCCGTTCTCCGCCATCTACGGCAACCACTCCGGCGGCGTGATCCAGTTGTTCACCAAGGACGGCGCGGGCGCGCCCACGGTGGAACTGAATGTCCTCGGCGGCAGCTACGGCACGCACAAGGTCGACCTCAACGCGCAAGGCGCCAGCGGCGGCATCGGCTACGTGCTGGACGCGTCGCGCTTCGATACCGACGGCTACCGCGCCCACAGCGCCGCCACCCGCGACCAAGCCTACGCCAAGCTGACTGTCGCGCCGCTGGACAACGCCAAGCTGACCATCGTCGCCAATGGCCTGCGCCAGGACGACACGCAGGACGCGCTGGGCGTGACCTGGGCCACCTACCAGCGCGACCCGCGCGCCGGCGAAATCGACACCACCGATACCCTCGCGACCAAGCGTACGCTGGCCGATCGCTACAACACCCGCAAGAGCATCGACCACAAACAGATCGGCGCCAACTGGGAGCAGCGTTTCGGCGAAGACCGCCTGCGCATCACGGCCTACGGCGGCAACCGCGAAGTGATCCAGTACCAGGCGTTCTCCAAAGCCTTCCAGGCGCCGGCCACCCACTCCGGCGGCGTGGTCGATTTCGCCCGCGACTTCAAGGGCGCGGATCTGAACTGGCTGCACGTGATCGACCTGGCGGGCGGCAAGCTCAGTACCACCGCAGGCGTGGAATACGGCAGCTCCAACGACGACCGCAAAGGCTATGAGAACTTCATCGGCAACCAGTTCGGCGTCAAGGGCGCGCTGCGCCGCGACGAGGCGGACGACGTCTCCAACCTCGATCCCTACCTGCAAGCGGAATGGCAATCCGACGTCTGGATGATCAGCGCCGGCCTGCGTCACAGCCGGGTGAAGATCTCGGTCGACGACCGTTACCTCGCCAACGGCAACGACAGCGGCGCGCTGCGCTACAGCCACACCACGCCGGTGCTGGGCGCGTTGTACAAGCTGTCGCCGTCGCTGCACATGTACGCCAGCGCCGCGCGCGGCTTCGAAACGCCGACGCTCAACGAGTTGTTCTACTCGGGCACCGGCGGCGGCTTCAACTTCCGCTTGCAGCCGGCGCACAGCACGCATATCGAAACCGGCGTCAAGGCGCGGCTGGACGACAGCACGCGCATCAACGCCGCGCTGTTCCAGGTCAAGACCACGGACGAACTGGTGGTCGACAGTTCCAGCGGCGGCCGCACCAGCTACCGCAACGGCGGCAAGACGCTGCGCCGGGGTCTGGAAGTATCGCTGGATTCCTCATGGCGCCACGGCTTCAGCACGCGCCTGGCGTTGACCAGCTTGCGTGCGATCTATGACGAGGCCTTCGGCAATGTGCTCAAGGGCAGCCGCCTGCCCGGCGTGCCGAACGCGAACCTGTACGGCGAACTGGCGTGGACCGCCAACGGCGGCGGCTACGGCACGGCGCTGGAGGCCATCGCCAGCAGCAAGATCTACGCGGAGGATAGCAACAAGGACCAGGCGGCGCCCGGCTACGGCGTGCTCAATGCGCGCGTGACGGCGGGCCAGCAGTGGAACGGCTGGCGCTTCAAGCAGTTTGCGCGCCTGAACAATCTGCTCGATAAAAACTACGTCGGCTCGGTGATCGTCGGCGACACCAACAAGCGTTACTACGAGGCGGCGCCGACACGCAACTGGCTGCTGGGCGCCAGCGCGCTGTATCAGTTCTAGCTACGAGCGATCCGCCAGCTTGAAGATGCTGACCGCCTGCGACAGATGCCGCGCCTGATCCTGCATGCTGTGCGCGGCGGCGGCGGCTTCCTCCACCAGCGCGGCGTTCTGCTGGGTCACGCCATCCATCTGGCGGATCGCGTCGCTGATATGCTGGATGCCGGTGGTCTGCTCCTCGCTGGCGGCGCTGATGTCGTTGATGATATCGGTCACCCGGCGCACGCTGCTTACCACGTCGTTCATCGTGATGCCGGCCTCGTTGACCAGGCGCGCGCCGGCGTCCACCGTCTCCACTGAACTATCGATCAGCGTCTTGATCTCCTTGGCCGCGGCCGACGAGCGCTGCGCCAGATTGCGCACCTCGGTCGCCACCACGGCGAAGCCGCGTCCCTGCTCGCCGGCGCGCGCCGCCTCCACCGCCGCGTTCAGCGCCAGGATGTTGGTCTGGAAGGCGATACCGTCGATCACCGCGATGATGTCGACGATCTTCTTCGACGAGGTGTTGATCGCGCCCATCGTATCGACCACCTGCGCCACCACTTCACCGCCGCGCAGCGCCACTTCGGACGCCGACAACGCCAGTTGCTGCGCCTGGCGCGCGTTGCCCGCGTTGTGTTTGACGGCGTCCGTCAACGCCTCGACCGAGGACGTGGTCTGTTCCAGCGCCGCGGCTTGCGCTTCGGTGCGCGCCGACAAATCCTGATTGCCCGACGCGATCTGCACCGAGGCGCTGGCGATGGTGCCGGTGCCGCTGCGGATCTGGCCGACGATATGCACCAGGCCATCCTGCATCGCCTTCATCGCCGCCAGCAGGCTGTGTTGATCGTGCGGTTCGGTGTGGATCTTCACGCCGAGATCGCCGGCCGCGATGCCGCCGGCGATCTCGGTCGCATAACGCGGCTCGCCGCCCAGCTGGCGCATCAGGTTGCGCGCCAGCGCGTACAGGACGGCGGCGGCCAGGCCGACGGCGCCGAGCAGGATCGCCAGCATGACGGCGGTCGACGAAGCGATTTGCTCCTTCGCGCTGGCCTCGTCGTCGGCGTTGCGCTTGGTGGCCAGTTCCACCAGCTTGTTGACGGCGGCGCGATGCTGCGAATAGCGCTGCTTCATGCTTTCCAGTGCGGCGGCGGCGGCCTCCGGGTCGTCACGGTCCAGCGCCGGCACGAACTGCGCGAACGCGATCTGGTAGAACTCCTGCGCGGGCTTGTCGGCGCCGGCCAGCAGCAATTCCTTGATATCGGCCTCCAGCACTTCCTTGGTCCAGAACTCATGGCGCGTGTCGTAGTCTTTTTTGAGCGACTTCAGGTTCTCGATCAGCGCCTTGCGCTCGGGCGGCGGCGCGCTCATCGCCTGCAGCGAGACCAGATAGGATTCGATGATGTATTCCGGCGGCGGCAGGATGTCGGCGATCAGATCCTTGCCCTGCACCACCCGCTGGTAAATCGGGCCATTCACCTTGAGTTGGTTCAGCACGTGGAAGGACCAGCCACCGTACAAGGCAAAACCGGCGACGATGATGGCCATGAGCAAGGCAAACCGATGCGCCAGTTTTAGTTCCGAAAATTTCATTGTGTCCCTTTGTCACATTTACAAACCAAAAGTATAAGTATAGATGCCGAAATGCAAAAAATCGCTATCCGGTAGTCCAGTAGCGGCTTTTCTTTTGCCGGCCGTGTAGCACAAACGTGCTACAGACGACGCACGGGAAGCGGCCTAGACTATCCAGTTAGCAATTGATTCATTTTTATTGAACTACCTTAACCCACCCACCAAGGAGTTTCCATGAGCACCCAAGAAAATTCGCAATCTCAGCAAGAACAGCAACTCGACACCGAAACCAGCCTCGACGACGCGGTGCTGGACGACGTGGTGGGTGGCAGCAATACCGCCGCGGAGCTGCTGGCGCGCTCGAAAAACAAAGCCGTCATATTGGGCCTCAAGGAATATGATCCAGTACCGAAACCTAAGCCTGCCGTGGCCCCGTCGACCAAGGGCAACGGACAAACCGGCGGTCGCTTCGCCTGATCATGCGTCAACCGGGCGGCGCACGGCGACACCGCCGCCGCCCGCCGTCCGGAATAGTCCCCATCGTCCACAGCACATGCCCAACGAAGCCTCCGCCGCCAATCCATCCCACACCGTGCCGCCGGGCCGCATGGCGTCGCCGGATCGCCTCGACATGGGCGCGCGCCTTGTCAGTCCCGCCTCCAAGCTGCTGCTGGCTGCGGCGCTGCTGATCGTCGCCACCTGCCTGGCCGGCAGCATCCTGATCCGCGTGCCGATCAAGGTCCAGGCCCAGGGCCTGCTGATGACCGCGCAAGGCGTGAAGGACGCCGTCGCCACCAGCGCCGGCCGGGTGCGCAATATCCGCGTCCGCGCCGGCGAGCATGTCAGCGCCGGGCAAACCATCGCCGACATCGAACAACCCGACCTGCAACAGGACATCGCCCAGGCCCAGGCCGAATTGGGCGACGCCGGCGAGCAGCTCGAACGCATCCAACGCTTCCAGACCCGCTCGCAGGCCGAGTCGGACGACATGCGGCGCGCGCTGCGCACGGAACTCGACGGCAAGCTGGCCGCCACCCGTCAGCGCCAGGTCTGGCTGCGCCAGCAGGCCGAAGCCACCGACAAGCTGGTCGCGCTGGGCATCGCCGCCAAGCCGCAATCGATCGCCGCCCACGCCGCGCTCGACGGCGCCGACGAGGAACTGGCGCGCGGCCGCAACGCGCTGCGCCAGCTGGAGCTGGACACCCACAAGGAAAAAATCGGCCACGACCGCGAGGGCCTGGAGCTGGCGCTGCGGCAGGCATCGGCCAAGCGCAAGCTCGCCATGCTCAACGAACGGCTGCAACGGCTCGATGTGCTGACCAGCCCCTACTCCGGCACGGTGGCCGAGTTCAAACTGAACGAAGGGGAGATGATCGAACGCGGCGGCGCGCTGTTCTCGCTGCTGCCCGACACCCAGGCCGGCGCCAGGCCGCCGGCCGGCTCCGCGCCCTTGATCGCCACCGTCTACGTCAGCGCGGCCGAGGGCAAGAACATCCAGCCCGGGATGCGCGCCGAACTGGTGCCGGCTACCGTCAAGCGCGAGGAATACGGCTTCGTGTTCGGCCGCGTGCTGTCGGTCGCCGCCATGCCCGCGACACAGGAAGGCATGCAGCGCACGCTCAAAAACCAGAGGCTGGTGCAGACGCTGTCCAGCGCCGGCGCGCCGTTCGAAGTGGTGGTGGCGCTGGACGCCGATCCCGGCACCGCCAGCGGCTTGCGCTGGTCGTCGTCGCGCGGCCCGGCCACGATGCTCAGTCCCGGCAGCCTGTGCACCGCCGCCGTGGTCACCCGCGAGGAGACGGTGTTCCGCCTGCTGGTTCCGGCCGCGCGCCGCCTGCTGTCCGGCTTCGGCTCATGAAACTGGCGCGCAAGCTGACGCGCCGGCGCGTGCCGATGATCGGCCAGCAGGAAGCCGTCGAATGCGGCGCCGCCTGTCTGACCATGGTGCTGGCCTGGTACGGCCGCTGGGTCACGCTGGAGGAGATGCGCGAACAATGCGGCATCACCCGCGATGGCACCAAGGCCACCAATATCCTGAAGGCCGCGCGCGCGCACGGCATGGTCGCCAAGGGCCTGCAAAAGACGGCCGACGAACTGCAACGGCTGCCGTTGCCGCTGATCGTGTTCTGGAACTTCAACCACTTCGTGGTGGTCGAGGCGATCGACGACAAGCGCGTGTGGCTGGTCGATCCGGCCAGCGGCCCGGTGGTCGTCAGCCGCGCCGAATTCGCCGAATCCTACAGCGGTATCGCGCTGGCGTTCGAGCCGGGGCCGCAATTCGTCCGCAGCGGCACGCGTCCCGCCTTGTGGTCCACGCTGTCCGGCTACCTGCAGGGTTACCGGCGCGGACTGGCGTTCGCCGTGCTGGCCGGCATGGGCCTGATCATTCCCGCGATGCTGGCCTCGGGCTTCAATCAACTGTATGTGGAAAGCATCCTGATCGAAGGCCGCCACGACTGGCTGCTGCCGCTGGTCGGCGGCATGGCCGCCACCGCCTTCCTCAAGATGCTGTTGTCCTGGCTGAACGCCACGGCGCTGGTGCGGCTTGATGTCAGCATGGCCACCAGCCTGGCGGCGCGGCAGATGTGGCGCCTGCTGCAACTGCCGCTGAGCTTTTTCGCCCAGCGCCATGCCGGCGACGTCGCCCACCGTTTCAGCCTGATCGAGCAGTTGGCCGGGCTGGTATCGCACACGCTGGCGCCGGCGCTGATCGGCCTGCCCAATCTGCTGGTGTTCTTCCTGCTGCTGGTGCTGATCGATCCGGTGCTGTCGGCGATCACGCTGGCAACCGCGCTGGTCGCGGTGATGATGCTGCTGCTGACCATGCGCCACATGGACAACTCCTCGCGCCGCATCGTGCAGTACGACGCGAAAATGTATTCCACCACGATCCAGGGGTTTTCGCTGATCGATGAATTCAAGATGTCCGGCACCGAGAACGCGCTGACCGCGCGCTGGGCCGGCGCGCAGGCGCGCCTGGTCGCCGCAGGGCAGACGGCGGCGCTGCAATCGCAATTGCTCAACGAAGCCTCCGGCCTGATCATCGGAGGCGCCAGCGTCGCCATCCTGATCGTCGGCGGCTTCCGCGTGATGGACGGCGCGCTGAGTATCGGCGGCCTGCTCGCCTTCCAGACGCTGATGTGGAGTTTCGTCGGGCCGTTGCTGGGCATCGTCGCCGTCGGCGGCAGGTTGCAGTCCGCGCGCGGGCTGGTGGCCCGGCTCGACGACGTACAGCGCTACGGCGCGGTGCAACTGGCCGCGCCGGCGGCGGCCGATGACGATGCCGCGGCGCGCGACGACGGCGCCGTACCGTTCCTGTCGCTGTACCGGATCGCCTTCCGCTACAGTCCCTTGAGTCCCGCCATCGTGCAGGACATCAGCTTCGACGTGCCGGCCGGCAGCCGCATCGCGCTGGTGGGCAGTTCGGGCAGCGGCAAGTCGACGCTGGGCCGCATCATCGCCGGCCTGGCCGCGCCGTCGGAAGGCCAGTTGCGCTTCCGCGGCAGCGCCGGCGGACAGGACGCCGTCGACAAGCCGGTGCTGGCCTACGTCGAGCAAAGCGTGGTGCTGTTCGAGGGCAGCGTGCACGACAACCTGACGCTGTGGGACGACAGCATTCCGGCGGCCCGGGTGACGGCGGCGGCGCGCGACGCGCAAGCCCACGATTTCATCACCCGCATGAAGCAGGGCTACGACGCCTTGCTGACCGAGGGTGGCCGCAACATGAGCGGCGGCGAACGCCAGCGCATGGCGATCGCGCGCGCGCTGGCGGTCGAGCCGTCGCTGCTGGTGCTCGATGAAGCCACCAGCGCGCTCGATCCCGCCGCCGAAGTGGCGATCATGGACGCGGTACGCCGGCGCGGCTGCACCTGCGTCATCATCGCGCAGCGCCTCAGCTCCATCCGCGACTGCGACCGCATCATCGTCATGCAACAGGGCGCGTTGGTGGAGAGCGGCACGCATCAGCAGTTGATGGCGCGGCGCGGCGTGTACTTCGACCTCGTGGGCGCCTGAGCATGACCACCGCCAGCCTGCTGCGCGACGCGCCCGACATCGCCCTCGCCCCTGGCGCCATGCTCAAGCTGGAGCGGCCGGACCTGGTGCATGAGATCCTCAGCGGACGCTTTGAAATCTATGCGCTGATCGATGACCGCCGCATCTATCTGATGGAGATGGCGCCGGGCCAGTTGCTGCTGTCGGCGCCGTGCATGCACGGCTGCCTGGCGGCGCTGGCGCCCGATGGCGGCACGCTGGGTCCGGGCAGGCTGGACGACCCGGCCGCGCTGCCGGCCGCCATCGCGGCGTGGAGCGGGCAACTTTCGGCGGCGGCAGGTCTGCAGCTGCATGCCGACGCGCTGGCCCCTTATCACAGCGCGCTGCTGGAGTTGCTGGCGCAGCGCCTGGCCACACGCGACCGCGAAGAAGCCGAACGCAAGTCCAAGCGCGACGCGCAACTGGACGATGATCTGGCGGCGGCGCTCGAAGGCCACCAGCATGTATTGGACGGCGCGGCGCCCATGGCGGCGGAGGACGATATCGTCTACGCCTACCGGATGGTGGGCGGCAGCGTGGCCGACAAGGCGGCCTGCAACGGCAAGCGCGACTTCGTCGAATTCGCGACCGCGCTGCATCTGCCGGTACGGCGCGTCGCACTGGAGGGGCGCTGGTGGCGCAGCGACCTGGGGCCGCTGGTCGGCCTCGCCGACGGCCGCTGCGTGGCGCTGCTGCCCGACTGGCGCGGACGCTATCAACTACACCGTCGCGGCGACGCGCCACGCCTGATCGACCGCGCGCTGGCCGCGACGCTGGGCGCCTCCGCCCATGCGGTCACGCTGCCGCTGCCGGCGCGGCCCTTGCGCGCGCGCGACCTGCTGGCTATCGGCCTGGCCTTGTGCACCGCCGACCTGGTCACGCTGGCCGGCGCGGCGTTGATCGCGTCGCTGCTTGGCTTGCTGGTGCCGCTGGCCACCGGCATGATCATCGATACCTTCGTGCCGAGCCAGATGCGCGGCCAGCTGCTGTTGCTAGGCGTGATGCTCGGCGTGGGCCAGCTCTGCGCCGCACTATTGAGAATCAGCTCCGACGTGGCGCGCCTGCGCATCGACGGCCGCCTGGCGGTGCGCCTGCAGGGCGGCGTCATCGACCGCGTGCTGCGGCTGCCGACCATCATGCTGCGCCGCTATTCATCCACCGACCTGGCGCTGCGCGCGATGTCGGTCGACGGGGTGCGGCAAGCCATCACCGGCGTGGCGCTGAACACGGCGCTGTCGGGCATCTTCGGGTTGTCCGCCATCGCGCTGCTGTTCCACTACAGCGTGTACGGCGCCTGCCTGGCTTTGCTGCTGTTCGTCGTGCTCACCGCGCTGAGCGTCGGCACCGGCGTGCGCCAGCTGCGCAACCTAATGAACGGCACGCAGATGGACGCCGACGTCACCACCTTCACCCAGCAACTGATGGAGAACATGTCGACGCTGCGCGTGTTCGGCGCCGAGCGGCGCGCCTTCGTGCAGTGGTCGCGCCGCACCACGCAACTGCGCAAGCTGGCGCTGACGTCGCAACGCAGCGGCATCATGCTCGACACGCTGCTGGGCGGCTACGACCTGCTGGCCATGGCGCTGGTGTTGCTGGTGCTGGGGATGCAGGACAACGCGATGTCGACCGGTTCCTTCCTCGCCTTTACGGCCGCGTACCAGGGCTTCCTCGGCGCCTCGCTGTCGTTCGGTCACGCCATGCTGGAGATCGTGCACGTGCTGCCGATGCTGGAACGGATCCAGCCCCTGCTTCAGCAACCGCCCGAAACCGCCGCCGGCGCGCAGGCGCCGGGCGAGCTGTCGGGCGCGATCGAGGTGGCCAACGTCGGCTTCGCTTATCCCGGCGCGGCGCCGGTCTTGAACGGCATCTCGTTCCGCATCGAGCCGGGACAATTCGTCGCGCTGGTCGGTCCGTCCGGATGCGGCAAGTCGACGCTGATCAACCTGATGCTGGGCATCGACCAGCCTAGCCAGGGCGTGATTTTCTACGACGGCAAAAACCTCAACGACCTCGATCTAGCGGCGCTGCGGCGCCAGGTCGGCGTGTGCCGGCAGAACGGGCGCATGTTCAGCGGCTCGCTGTTTGACAACATCCTCGGCGCCCATCCGGGCACGCAGGAGGATGTGTGGCACGCCGCCCGCATGGCCGGCATCGAGGCGGAAATCCGCGCGCTGCCGATGCAGCTGCATACCGTCATCACCGAAGGCAGCGCCGCGTTTTCCGGCGGCCAGATCCAGCGCTTCCTGCTGGCCCGGGCGCTGGTCGGCAAGCCGCGGCTGGTGATCCTGGACGAGGCCACCAGCGCGCTCGACAACGTGACCCAGGAACGCATCGTGCGCAACGTCGAACAACTGGGCGTGACGCGCATCGCCGTCGCGCACCGCCTCAGCACGGTGCGACATGCCGACCTGATTCTCTTCATCCGTGACGGCCGCGTGGCCGAAGCCGGCAACTACGACAGCTTGCTGGCGCGGGACGGCGAGTTCGCCCGCTTCGCCCTCAGCCAGCAAGCGCAACAATAAGGAGGCGATGGTGCGTAAAGTCTTGAGCATCTTGGGACAACTCAGCGACAGCGATGTTGAATGGATGGTCCAGCGCGGACAAAAACTCGGCTGCGCCAACGGCGAGATCCTGATCCGCGCCGGCCAGCGGCCGACGCAGCTGTATTTTTTGCTGGAGGGCGAAGTGGTGGTGACGCTGCCCAACGGCGCCGAACTGGCCAGGCTGGGCGTCGGCGAAATCCTCGGCGAGATGTCGCTGGTCGACAAGGTGCCGCCGACGGCGACCGTCACCGCGACCCGGCAGACCACCTTCCTGGCGGTCGGGCAGGAACTGCTGCATGAAAAGATGGAGGCCGACCCGCTGTTCGCGGCCCATATGTACCGCGCCATCGCCTGCTTCCTGTCGATGCGGATGCGCTCGACGATCGCCAACCTCGGCTTCGGCAAGGTGGACCAAACCCTGGATGATGAAATAGAAATTGATGAAGAAATCCTCGACAAACTGCATCTGGCCGGCGCCCGCTTTGAGCGCATGCTGGCCGTCCTGCGCTAGAGCGCCGCGACTGCTGCCCGGCGCGCTGATGCTGCTGGCGGTGTTCGGCGCGCCCGGCGCGTCGGCGCAACAGCCGATCACGCTGATCGACAGCGTGCGGCAGGCGCTGGCGCACAATCCGTCCATCCAGCTGAGCGCGCGCCAGTTCGACGTCGCCCAAGGGCAGCTGCAACAAGCGCGCGGCGCTTTCGACACCGTGCTGTCCGCGTCGACGCAGAAACTGCGCTCGATCGCCGGGCCGGCCGCGACCGATGTCTACAGCGGCCCGGACGCCAACTCCGGCAATCTCAATCAGAGCTACAGCGGCGCCGGCGCGTCCCAGTTGCTGCGCAACGGCATCAGCATCGCGCCGCAACTGCTGGTCAGCAAAAACAAGGCCGTGCCCGCCGCCGGCATACCGGAATCGGACCAGACCACGCTGGCCTTCAGCCTGACGATACCGCTGATGAAAAACTACGGCGCCGATGTCTACGCCGCCGGCGAGGCGACGGCGCTCAGGGAGGTGGACGCGGCGCGGCTCGACCTGACGCAAGCGATCTCGCGCATCACGCTGGATGTGGTGTCGGCCTACTGGTCGTATCTGGCGGCCGAGCAGTTCAGGCGGTTCGCGCGCGACGCCGAGTCCAGCGCGGGCGAGCGTGCGCGCGATATCGACCAGTTGGTGCAGGCGCAATTGCTGCCGGCGGCGGAGCGTGAACTGCTTGGCGCCGACGAGGCCGACAAGCGCGCGCAATCGTTGGCGGCCGAGCAGGCGCTGGCGGACAGCCGCGCCGCGCTGGCCAAGCTGATGGGCTTGAGCGCGACGCAAGCGCGCGCGTTGCCGGCGCCGGGCGAGGATTTTCCCGCCGTGGCGCAGGACAACGCGATGGCGCGCCTGGACCTGATCCAGCAGCAGGCGTTGAGCAAGCGCGCGGACGTGCAAGCGGCGCAGATCCGTTACGACGCTTCGGCGCAGGCCTTGAGCGCGCTGCGCAAGAATCTGAAACCGCAGCTGGATCTGACCGTGTCCGCAGGGTATAGCCGGCTCACCGAAAGCAGCGCCATCGCGGGCGAGACTTCGGCCACGCTCCGCCGCAACGGTCCGAGCGCCTCCGTCACGCTGAGCTATCAGTTCCCCGTGCAGAACAATACCGTGGGCGGGCAGCTGGTGCAAAAGCAGGC
>Ga0247815_10002271_pt1 | contig 14244 bp, 10 predicted proteins | sample UWRJL194509B1_FD_181014 | JGI IMG/M metagenome (GOLD analysis project Ga0247815, IMG submission 181014) | Plant litter microbial communities from Arlington Agricultural Research Station in Wisconsin, United States - UWRJ-L194-509B-1 | ecosystem: Environmental > Terrestrial > Plant litter >... | reverse complement strand
TTTTTACCCACGCGTTCACTCATTTGCTCCTGTGTCAACTGGATTTCGTCAATCAATCTTTGGTACGACAATGCAATCTCGATCGGATCCAAATCATGCCTTTGGATGTTTTCCACCAAAGCCATTTCCAAAGATTCCTGATCGTTTGCAATACGGATGTACGCCGGAACAGTTGTCAATCCGATGCTTTTCGAAGCCCGAAGCCTTCTTTCACCCGAAATCAACTGGTATTTATTAAAGTCTAATTTTCTAACGGTAATCGGCTGGATCACACCCAATTCGCGAATCGAAATCGCCAGTTCCTGAAGCGCTTCTTCATTAAAATTGCTTCTTGGCTGAAACGGATTGATCTCAATCGCTTCAATGTCAAGCTCGATAATATTACCCACTACTTTGTCTGCATTTTTATCGTCAACCGACTGAATGTTGTTTTCAGGGTCTTTGAGTAATGCCGACAATCCTCTTCCCAATGCTTGTTTTTTGACCACTTTCGTCATAAATCTATATGCTGTTTTTCTTTAAAATTTCTTGTGCCAAATGCAGATAATTCGTGGCACCTTTGCTCGTCGCGTCATAATTGATGATGCTTTCTCCAAAACTCGGTGCTTCGCTGAGTTTCACGTTTCGTTGAATGATCGTTTCAAAAACCATGTCGTGAAAATGTTTCTGCACTTCCTCAACAACCTGGTTTGACAAACGCAAACGCGAATCGTACATCGTCAGCAATAAACCTTCAATATCGAGCTGCGGATTGTGGATTTTCTGCACGCTTTTGATCGTATTGAGTAATTTTCCCAAACCTTCCAAAGCAAAATATTCACACTGGATCGGAATCACGACGGAATCTGCCGCAGTCAGCGCATTCAACGTCAGCAATCCCAATGATGGCGCGCAATCAATCAAAATATAATCGTATTGTTCACGGATATTAACCAAAGCCTGCTTCAGCATGTATTCGCGGTTTTCTTTATCAACAAGTTCGATTTCAATCGCAACAAGGTCGATATGCGCTGGAATTAAATCCACGTTCGGGGCAGAAGTTTTCAGGACTGCATCTTCCGGAATGTTGCTGTGCTCCAAAATCTGGTACGTCCCGATCTCTACCGAGTCGACATCAATGCCCAAACCCGAACTCGCATTCGCCTGCGGATCGGCATCAATTAACAATACTTTCTTCTCGAGAACGCCCAGCGAAGCCGCTAAATTAACCGATGTTGTCGTTTTTCCTACGCCGCCTTTCTGATTGGCAATGGCAATGATTTTACCCATTTATACTTTAAAATTTTGAGGTGTAAAAATACAATTAATTATGGGTTTTTCAAGGCTTATTTGTTAACATTCCTGTAAAGTAATGAGGCGTAAGCATTAAATAGAAATTAATAATTAACAATGAATAATTAACAATTATCGGATTGTGTTTAAATGTTTTTCAGGAGCTGTTCCGGCTATCCGCTTGTATCTTTTGCGCCGCTGCGCTATGCAAAAGGATACCACTTCTATCCGGGCTAAAAATCACACGCACCGGAAACTCTAATTATTAATTAGCTCCGCTCAGTTCGGCATCCGCCTCGGGTGTTAATTATCAATTATCCATTATTTTTTCTTCGCCTTAATCATCATCTCCAGCATATCCCACATTTCCTCAGGAATTTCTTCCAAAAGATTGAATTGTCCCGCGCCTTTGAGCCATTCGCCGCCATCGATCGTAATGACTTCGCCGTTCACATAAGCCGAAAAATCAGACACTAAATAAGCCGCTAAATTCGCCAGTTCCTGATGGTCGCCCACGCGTTTGAGCGGTACTTTTTTCGCCATGTCAAATTTCTCAGCCAAATCTCCCGGAAGCAATCTGTCCCAGGCGCCTTTTGTAGGAAAAGGTCCGGGCGCAATCGCATTCGAACGGATTCCGTATTTTGCCCATTCAACCGCCAAACTGCGCGTCATCGCCAGAACTCCGGCTTTTGCCGTCGCACTCGGAACCACATAAGCCGATCCGGTCCAGGCATAAGTTGTAACAATATTTAAAATCGTAGAAGATTCCTGTTTCGTATCAATCCAGTGTTTTCCAAAAGCCAAAGTGCAGTTTTTCGAACCCTTCAACACAATGTCAATAATCGTATCAAATGCGTTCGCCGACAATCTTTCGGTTGGTGAAATAAAATTCCCTGCAGCGTTGTTCAGCAATACATCGACCTTTCCAAAAGCTTTCAACACTTCAGCAAGCATGTTTTCGACTTCGTCATAATTCCGCACGTCGCATTGCACAGGAAGGCACTTTCCACCAGTTTGGCTTTCGAGTTCGGCAGCTGTAGTTTTGAGCTTGTCGAGGTCACGCGAACTGATCGCCACGTTTGCGCCGAGTTCTAAAAAATATTTCGTCATCGCTTTGCCCAGGCCGCTTCCGCCGCCGGTTACGACAATAGTTTTCCCTTTTAGCGCATCGTCGCGCAGCATTTTTGCAGTAAAGTCCATAAAGGTTTGTTTTGGCTAAAGATAGCAAATCCGATGAAATGAAATACTTTGGAAAGCTTAAATTTCACTTCAAAAAAAAGGCTGCATCTTAAAGAAACAGCCTTAAAATATAAATCGGAATTGACTTATTTTACGAGTTTTTTATTGAATTTTAAACCATTCGAATCGGTTCCTTTGACAATGAACATCCCATTGGGAAGCGATGAAATATCTGCTGAGTTTTCAGAATGCGGGACATTTAATTTTTTTCCGTCAAGCTGGAACACTTCCAATGCATTGATGTTTTCTGAAAAAGTGATTTTGTCCGATGCCGGATTCGGATAAAAATCAAGTTTGGAAACTTCAAATGCTTTGGTTCCAAGACTTCCATAATTAAATGTTGTAGAAACAGTATTTCCCTGATAAGTGTAAGAAACCGTATAGGTTCCGGTTTGGGTCAATTCGGCAGCCGGAAAAGACCAGTACCAATACGAACTCGAATACAAATCATTCAGCGTCTGGTTAAAATTATACAACACCGTATTGTTTGGACGCGTCAATCTGATCGTTGCTGTCGTTCCCGGCAATTGATCGGTCAGATAAACCGCAACATATACCGTTTCGCCCACATTGAAATCGGTTTTGAAATTGGGCGTTTCGATATTCGGGCAAGTTGGGAAAACAGGTGGTGCGCTGTGGGTCATAAACGCATTGATCTTGGTGTTGAGATAGGGTTTCTGAGTCGTCCACCAACTGTCGTTTACAGGTTCCCAGGTGTTGCAGGTACCAGCGTAAGGATCTACAAGTTGCTCTTGGGAATTGTAAACTTCAAAATGCAAATGTGGTCCGGTTGAATTTCCTGAACTTCCAACCACTCCTAAAAATTCGCCAGTTTCAACTGTTTGTCCCACCGCTTTTGTTGTCAGCGAATTTCTTTTGAGGTGGCCATACCAGGCAATGCTGCCGTCGGCGTGACGAATGTAAACCGCATTCCATTGCGCCGAATTGAAGTTGCAACTGCGGTCACTGTTCGAGCCGGCTTTGTAAATAATGGTTCCGGGAGCGGCCGCCACTGCCCAAGAGTGATTGTTTTCGAGTTGGTACCAGGTAAATGGCCAGGTGTAAATATCCATGCCGGCATGGTTGTAACCAGCAGAAGTATCGTAGGTCCTTGTACCGCAGTTCCAGTCCTGCACCTGATTTGGAAAAGCCTGGTTGTGGTCTACATAATTGCTGATCGCCCAGGTATTTTGATAGGGCGCGTCCGGACTTTTGACCACCGGCCACTGAAAAAGCGGATGGTTTAATCCAAAATTGTTTTTTTGCAGCATTCCTTTTGCTTCCAGATTTTTAACCGATTCCCGGAGTTGCCCAAAAATTTCCTGACGCTGTTCTTCCGTAATACAGGCTTCGGTTTGTTTGTTTCCCGAATATTCGCCTCCATGTGCTTTGTGCGATTCCTGAGCGCTGCAAATCCCAAAAAGAAGCAGCCATAAAAAGGTAATTTTGTTTCTCATAATACAATTTGTTAGTAATGAAACGGTTAGTGTATCTCAAATATAATAAATTGAATATTTTCAGGTTTAGATATGGCTTGAAATAGGTGCGGATTCATGTGATTTGGTACAAATCCGGACAATTTTAGAGAATCGTCTTACGGATGTAATGCAAACTGTCGGAAGAAAATGATCAGTTCAGTTTCCTGACAATCCACGGAAGTGTAAGTCCTTGTCCGATTAGCGTAAATAAAACCACAACAACCGAAATAAAAATGATGGTGTCTCGCAATGGAAAAGGCGTTCCGTCGCTGAGTGTCATTGGCAAACCGATCGCGATCGCCAGCGAAACAATTCCGCGCATGCCAGACCAGCTGATGATCAGGCTGCTTTTAAAATCCAACAAAGCCTGTTCAGAAACTTTCCTCTTTTTGTGTTGAAAATTTTTCTTCAAACTGAATTGTTGCAGAAAAACACGTGACATCCGCAGCAAAAGTGCAACTATTGTAATGATAAATGCGTAACCCACAAGCGGCAACAACTGATTTTCATCAATGCGGCTCATCACGTACGGGAATTGCAATCCGATAAAAATAAAAATCAATCCGTTGAGTAAAAAAATAATGATATCCCAAATGGACTTTGATTGCAATTTGAGTGATTCCGGGAAAATTTTATTGCTGAACCTGGAAATTCCGAGGCCTAAAATTACCACTGCGATCACGCCGGAAACATGAAGTTCTTCAGCTATAAGGTAAGTCACAAAAGGCATCAGCAGCATGAAACTGATCGTTACCGCTATGTTGTCCTGAACGCGACCCAAAATAAACGCGAGTATTTTTCCCATCAGAAATCCGACTGCAAATCCGCCCGCAAGCAAAAATGCAAAGGCAATAGTGGCTTCCCAAATGACAAAAGCAGTTCCTGTGACCGCGGCTACGGCAAACCGGTATGCAACTAGTGCTGACGCGTCATTGAGCAAACTTTCGCCTTCGAGTATCGTATTTGTTTTTTTGGATAATCCGAGTCCTTTTGTGATGCTCATCGCGGCCACGGCGTCGGTTGCGGAAAGAATAGACCCGAGTACAAACGCCAACGGCCAGCTCATTCCAGGAATCAGATATTTTGCGGCAACGGCGATCGCAGTAGCGGTGAGAAATACCAATGAAATCGCTAATGTTCCAATCGTATTGATATTGGTTTTAAATTCGGCGAACGAAATATTGAAAGCTGCATCGTACAACAACGGCGGCAGAAATATCAGGAAGATGATTTCGGGATTGATTTCGATGTTTGGCAATTCGGGGATGAATCCGATAGCAATTCCGGCAGAGATCAACAAAATCGGGTAGGGCAGTTTGATCTTATCCGCAACGGCGGAAAGTCCGATCATTAATGCCAGGATAAAAATAACAATGGTGTAATTTTCCAAATTTCGTTTTATTAGTTTTCCCGAAAAATAAATTTAAGGATAATCAAATGTATTGTTTTCAGGAAAAAAGAACAAAAGCAAATCTGAAATTTCTGTTGTGAACAATGTATTATTTTGCCACTTCTACCGGATTTATTTTTTCAAGAAATTCTGAAGACAACGGTTTTTCCTGGAAATCGATTACATTTTCGTCATTCAGCGCGCGAGCGATGTCGTGTTCGTCAATGGTCGAAGAAACGATGTATACCAGCGTATTTTTTTTCAGGATTTCGGGCAATTTGTCAAAAGCTTCCATGAATTCGAAACCCGACATCACCGGCATATATATGTCTACGAGTATCACCTGTGGCCAGGCTGTTGCATTTTCAACGTTCGATTTCAGGTATTTGATTGCGGCGGCAGCTGATGAATATTGCAACAGGTTGTTGCAAAAATTGTTTTTGGTCATCGTTCTGGCCGTGACGTAAAGGTCGATGTTGTTGTCATCAATTACCATTACCGTGTCAAATTTGGGGGCTGTTGTCATGGTTTTATGTTTTGTAGTTGGATGTTAAATGAAGTTCCTTTGCCTTCTTTTGATTTTACTTTGATTGAGCCTCTTAGTTTTTCGACAATTTCCTTTGCAATATACAAACCTATTCCGGAACCTTCTATTTTTGCGGAAGTTCTGAAGAACATATCGAAAATCCGGTCGAGCTGATGTTCCGCGATTCCGATGCCATTGTCTTCAATAACGAGGTTTAGATGGGTTTCGTCAGCTACGCCCTCAATACTAATGTATTGATTTTCTTTGTCGTTTGCGCGGAATTTGATCGCGTTTGAAATGATGTTGTCCAAAACTGTACACAAACTCAATCTGTCGGAATAAAACGATTCCTGCTGGTGGATGTTGATTTTGAAGTCAATCTCTGAAGCACCTTTTTTCTTTTTATATTTTTCAACAACATCGGCCACGGTTCGATAGACCGGAATTTTTTCAATCTCGAGTCCGGTGCGGTTGTTGCGCGAATAATTCAGAATGTTTTTAATGAATCCGTCAAGTTTGTAAATTCGGCTGCGGATCATCTTCACGTGTTCAAGCATTTCAGCTTCTTTAGATTCGGATTCGATAATGGCAAGCAATCCCAGGATGGATGTCAGCGGCGAACGCAAATCATGGGAAACACTGTACACAAAACGGTCCAGTTCGAAATTTGTTTTAAGAAGTTGTTTGTTTTGTTTTTCGAGTTTCATGTCAGATTTCATTCTTTCGGAAATATCTCGGGAATGGCAGGCAATTCCTACGATTTCGCTTCCTTTTCTGATCGGCGTAAATGAAATTTCTGACCAGTTTCCGTCGGGGACGACAATCTGCAAAATCTCGGTAAAACTTTCGCCGTTTAAAACCCGCTGGTAAAATTTCTTGTAAATCCGTGTGTTTTCCGGCGATAAATCTTTGGTGAAAACATATTCTCCTTTCGCTAAAGGTTTTCCGTAAAGATTGGTAATAAAAGCGTCAAATGGCTTATTTGAAGTAATCATTTTAAAGTCACTTCCAACGCTCCACATTAAATCCTGAGTGCTATTGATCAGCGCATTAAGGTTATTTTTGTCAAATTCCGCTTGTTGTTCGACCAGCTTTTTTTCTGAAATATCGCTAAAATTTGAAACAACGGCGTTGATGTCGGGGTCCTCCAAAAGATTGGTTCCTGAACCTTCGCACCAAACGTAATAGCCTTTTTTGTGCAACAAACGCATTCGGAACCTGAAACTTTTTCCGGGTGCTTTCAAGATTGCATCGCGTTTTTTGAGGAATCCAGGCAAATCATTTGGATGAATGATTTCAAAAAGATAAGAATGCTGCATTTGCTTAAGCGGATAACCCAGGATTTTTGTGATCGACGGACTTCCGTAAATGATTCTCCCTTCCCGTGTAGCCAGCGTTTTCATGTCGGCACTTTTTTCAATCAGCGCGCGGAATTTTTTCTCATTTTTAAGAACCAGTTCTTCTGTTTTCTTGTGCATCCTGTTTTTTTCAAAGATGTCGATAGCGAACGAAATGTCGGAAGTAACTTCTTCCAACAGTGCAATTTCTTCTGGTCCTGTAAAATTCAGCTGGTCGGAATAAAGGTTAAAAGTTCCGATGACTTTTCCGGATTTTTTTATCGGAAGTACGATGCAGGAGTTGATTTCGTGTTTGAGTACGAAAGGCTTCCAGTTTGAAAGATCAAGTTCGTTTCCAATATCATTGCAACTGTAATAATTTTGCGTTTGCAAAATGTGCTTTTGCGGAATGTCAGATTCGTATGGATAATCATTGATGTTTAGTGCTTCTTCAGTCGACAAACCAGATTCGGCCACGAGCTTTATTGTTTTGTTTTCTTCATCATAAATGCCAATCCACGCGACTTTGAACTTGCCAATTCGGGTTGCAATTTCACAGGAATTTTGAAATAGCGTTATTTCATCATTCACATGAACGATGTTTTGATTGATCTGGCTCAGAAATGCATAAAGGGTTTTGCCTTTCTCAATGTGACGTAATGCCTCTTTATAAGGAGTGATGTCGAGCGATAATATGCAAATTCCTTCTTCATCAGGTTCGATAAAAAGTTCGAACCAACGTGAACTTCGATCCGGGAATGTAAATTCGTTTTCAAAACGCTGGGAGGTTCTTTCTGTCATGCATTTTTGCAACAGATCAAATAAAGGCGTATTTTCAATCTCCGGATATTTTTCCATCATGGAATGTCCAATGAGCTCCTCACGACTGTAATGTGATTGTCGGATCATCGCATCATTCATATAAACATACCGCCAGTTAAAGTCAATAATCTGCACGCCTTCGAGCAAAGAATCTAGTCTTGAACGTAGCGTATTGTTGATATATTGATTGTTGGGGGCATGTAATTCCATTTGGTATTTCGCGTATTAATATAGGAAGTAGTGTTTTTAATCCGATGGGAATTTCCCGGATTTCTATACAAGTTAGTTATTCGGGCAAACATACACAAATTAAAATCGCAATTTGCGCATTTTTTTTATCGCTCTTCAAGGATGTAATTGTTATTGCTGTAAATGTTGCCAAAAGCGTAGAAAATTTTCACAAGTAAAAACCTATAAATAACAACGGGAAATTTTGAATGCCAAATTTTAACTATACTAAAAACAAATTATTCGTTGATAACAAAAAATAAATGTTTAATTTTATGAAATAACATAATTTATTTAAATATGAAAAAAATTACTTTATTTTTAAGTGTATTAATTTTCCCGATTGTTGCCTCGGCACAATTTACGGAAGATTTTGAGTCTGGTGCCACTATACCGGCTACGTGGACTGTTATAAACGGTGGGGATGCCACTAATACTTGGACGATTGTAGATTTTGCAGCGTCTACAGAACTTGATGCGCATTCGGGTACTAAGTCAGCGACTATTGGTTACGGAGCAACAGCGCATGAAGATTATTTAATATCACCGGCAATTACAGTTACCGCAGCAACAAGCGATGGTTTCTCGTTTTGGGGGCGTAGCAGAGATCCGGAATATCCAGAAGTTATTGATGTTAAAGTTTCGACTACCGGATTGAATGCAGCCGACTTTACTGAAACACTTCAGGCAGGCGTTGCACCTCCAAGTGGCGCGTCATTTTATAAGTACTCTTACGATTTAACTCCTTACATCGGGCAAACTATTTATGTTGCATTCTTCAGCAGTACTACAGATATGTTTTATTTCGATATTGACGATGTCGTAAATGGTCCATTGCCTAGTTGTGCTGAACCTAGCCCGTTTGTTGCTGAATCCATTACAACTGAAACTGCTACTTTATCGTGGACAACTACCGCTTCTTCTGTTGAAGTTGAGTATGGTTTGGCCGATTTCGTTCAGGGAACCGGAACTACAGTGAGTTCATCTGAATCATTTCTTGATCTTACAGGCTTAGAACCAGGGACTGAATATGATGCTTATGTACGTGCAAAATGTGGTGATGATGATTTTAGTGAATGGGTAGCACTATCTTTCACGACAGAAGCGCTTCCGGCTGAAAATGATACCTGCGAAACTGCAATTGCACTCACGCCCGGAGCTGATTACGCAGCAGGGGCACTTACTGCAACCAATGTGAACGCTACAACTTCTGATCTAGTACCAAGCTGTCAGGCGAATTACTCAGGTGATGTATGGTTTACAGTTGTGGTTCCTGCCGATGGTGCTCTAACATTAGAAACCGGTGCGGTTGAAGGATCTGAAAATGACGATACAGTTATGGTTGCATACAGAGGAACTTGTGATGCTTTAGAGCCAATCGAATGTGATGACGATGACTCATCTCAGGGTTTGTTTTCAAAATTGGAATTAACAGGTTTGAATCCGGGAGAAACTTTATATGTAGGGGTTTGGCAATATAACTTTGCATTCTTTCCATCAACTCCGGGAGCATTCCAAATTTCAGCTTACAATGCTTCATTAGCAACGACGGCTTTCCAATCGTCTAAATTGCAGTATTTTCCAAACCCTGTAAACGATGTGTTGAATATTTCTTACTCAGAAAATATCCAAAGCGTAAATGTTTACAATATGTTAGGACAACAAGTATTGACTGCGAAAGTAGATACAAAAGATGCAAAAATTGATGTTTCATCTTTAGCTACAGGAAACTATGTGGTTAAAGCAAATACAAACGATGCTGTTCAGGTAATGAAAATTGTGAAAAAATAAACATTTCTTACAATCATAAAAATGAAAAGGGCTGTCCAAATGGGCAGCCCTTTTTTTTTTGTACGATAAGTTTATGCAATAAGAATTTCCAGAATTTTAATCGCCGCTTCACTAATTTTAGTCCCTGGACCAAAAACAGCAACAGCGCCCGCATCAAATAGATATTGGTAATCCTGCGCGGGAATGACGCCACCAACAATGACCATGATATCTTCGCGGCCATACTTTTTGAGCTCTTCAATTACTTGCGGAACCAAAGTTTTGTGGCCTGCCGCCAATGAAGAAACGCCTAAAATATGCACGTCATTTTCGACGGCTTGTTTTGCTGCTTCTTCAGGAGTCTGGAATAACGGGCCTATGTCTACGTCAAAACCAACGTCAGCATAACCGGTCGCTACCACTTTCGCACCGCGGTCATGGCCATCCTGTCCCATTTTGGCAATCATGATCCTTGGACGTCGGCCTTCGAGTTTCGCAAATTCATCAGCCAGTTGTTTTGCTTTTTCAAAACTCTCGTCATTTTTTATTTCTTTGCTGTACACGCCGCTAAAAGATTTAATTTGTGCTTTGTATCTTCCAAAAATAGTTTCCAATGCATCGCTGATCTCGCCTAAAGTAGCGCGATTTCGCGCGGCATCAACTGCCAATTCCAACAAATTACCCTCGCCCGATTTGGCTGTAGCAATTAATTTTTCAAGGCATTTGTTTACTTTTTCAGTATTTCTGGACGCTTTGATTTGCTCCAGACGTTCAATCTGTTGTTTGCGTACCATTTGGTTATCGACATCCAGAATATGCAACGGATCTTCTTTTTCAAGCCTGAACTTATTGACGCCAACAATGATATCCTGACTGCTGTCAATTCGTGCCTGCTTTCGCGCTGCAGCTTCCTCAATACGCAATTTAGGGATTCCGGCTTCAATCGCTTTGGTCATTCCGCCAAGTTCTTCAACTTCTTCGATCAATTTCCACGCGCTTTGAGCGATGTCATTGGTCAAACTTTCTACATAATAACTACCTGCCCAAGGATCGACGGTTTTGGTGATCTTGGTTTCTTCCTGTAGGTAAATCTGGGTGTTTCTTGCAATTCGGGCTGAAAAATCGGTAGGCAGAGCGATGGCTTCATCCAATGCGTTGGTATGTAAAGATTGTGTTCCGCCAAAGGCTGCGGCTGCGGCTTCGATAGTTGTTCTCGCCACGTTGTTAAACGGATCTTGCTCTGTCAAACTCCAGCCAGATGTTTGGCAATGCGTTCTGAGCGCTAGTGATTTTTCGTCTTTCGGATCGAATTGTTTCAGCAATTTCGCCCAGATCATTCTTCCGGCACGCATCTTTGCAATTTCCATAAAATGATTCATTCCGATGGCCCAGAAAAACGACAATCTTGGCGCAAATTCATCAATCTTCATTCCGGTTGCCAATCCAGTTCGGATGTATTCCAAACCGTCGGCCAATGTATACGCGAGTTCAATGTCTGCGGTCGCGCCAGCTTCCTGCATGTGGTAACCGGAAATCGAGATCGAGTTGAACTTTGGCATTTTTTTACTCGTAAATTCAAAAATGTCTGCAATAATCTTCATTGAAGGCGTCGGCGGATAAATGTAAGTATTCCGAACCATAAACTCTTTTAAGATGTCATTTTGGATCGTTCCCGATAGCAATTCCGGTTTCACGCCTTGTTCTTCCGCTGCGACGATATAAAATGCCATAATCGGTAAAACCGCACCGTTCATGGTCATTGAAACCGACATTTCGTCAAGCGGAATCTGGTCAAACAACACTTTCATGTCTTCCACCGAATCAATTGCAACGCCTGCTTTTCCAACGTCGCCTACCACGCGTTCGTGATCCGAATCATAACCGCGGTGCGTAGGCAAATCAAAGGCAATTGACAACCCTTTTTGGCCGGCTGCAAGATTTCGCCTGTAAAAAGCGTTGCTTTCTTCTGCGGTTGAAAATCCGGCATATTGGCGAACGGTCCACGGACGGCGCACATACATGGTTGCGTACGGACCGCGTAAATTTGGCGCAAAGCCGGCTCCGAAACCAAGATGCTCAAGGTTTTCTAAATCTTTTTTTGAGTAGTCAGATTTAAGTTCGATGCCTTCTGCGGTCAGAAATGATGCTGAATCCTGCGTGTTTTGCAGATTTGCGTCTGAACTAAGTGTGATATGTTGGAGATTTTTCCTCATTTGGTTTCTTCAGTATTGATCGGAACGGCTACCGTGATTCCGATCGGATAATTTGGCCGTTTTGTTTCGCCGAAATTTACTTGGATGAGACTTTAAATACAATCTGACCCAATCTTTTAATTGTTACTGATTTTCGAGCGCAAGGCGTTCCTGCTCGGTTTTTTCAGCCAGTCTTTTTGGTATGATCGGCGTGATCAGCGTTTTTCTGGGTTTGGTTTTGACAAATGGGAACAATTCAAGATCGTGGGCCATTTGATCGTTTTTGTTCGGATATTTATTGGTTCCGAGTAAAATTTCTTTTCCGGAATCGAATAGTTCCTGTTCTTTTTCGGCGCTTTCGCCAATTTTTCTCTGGATTAAACCTTCACCCAACTTCACTAGAAATCCGCCGTTTGCTTCTATTTCCTTAAACAAAACCAATGCTTTTTCAGCCAGTTGGGAAGTCAGGTTTTCAATATAATAACTGCCGTCTGCCGGATTGTTGACTTTGTCAAAGTAACTTTCGTGTTTCAGTACGAGCAATTGGTTCCTGGAAATACGCTCGCCAAATTCGTTGCTTTTGTGGTATAAAACATCGTAAGGCAAATTGGCTACAGCATTTGAACCACCCAAAATCGCACTCATGCATTCGGTTGTGGATCGCAGCATATTGACATTGTAGTCATATAAAGTTTTGTTTCTTTTTGTAGGCGTAGCCAGAATATGGCAATCGTTTGTATGGCCAAATTCTTTCACAACAATGTTGAATAAGATACGCAGTGCGCGGAGTTTTGCAATTTCGAAAAAGTAATTCGTACCGACTGCGACTTCTATGACAATTGGTTTTTGAATGTTTGGAACGCGGTTCAGATATTCGGTCAGATGTGACAGCGTGTAGGCGATTTGCTGAACGATATTGGCTCCTGAATTTTGATATAATCCCAAATTGACGCTGATGAAAGAAATATTTTTCAGTTCGGTCGATAAGACATTTAAAGTCTCAAAATTGTCTTTTTGCTTGGTTTTAAACCAATTTCCGTCTGCTGCGAGTTGGCCAACAGGATCCAAAAGACAAAAGATTTTTGCATTTTTCAACCCTGCTTCCTGATCAATTTTTTTTACGAAATCGATTGAGAGAAATTGAAGCGAAAAGTAAACGGTAATGTCTTCCAACGGAAGGTTTTGCAGCAATCTTACCACGTCGGTCTCTTCGTTTTCAATAGTAAACCGGATGCTTTCTGCGCCGCGTTTGATGCTGTCGTTTGCACGATAAATCGATTTTTCAAGGTCGTGGACAAAAATATCCTGGCAGATTTTAAATTCGGAAACTTTGGTATTTGCAGACAGTGGTTTTTGCGCTTCGTCGGCGTGGTAAAATGGTTTTACTTTGATGTCTTCGGGCGAATTCCACACCAGGGTTTCGTTATAATCGGCGCCCTTGAGTTCAAATTGTATTTGTTGTTTCCATTGTTTGGACGACACCGGCTCAAATCCTTTGAATATATGTTCTGCCATGTTTTTTTGTTTTGCGGATTGGAAATTTGCAGTTATCGAATTCAAATCGCACCATCTGAATGATGTTTTAATTTTTGCCGACACTCATTTCTTAACGGTATCGCCTTCAAATTCGATCAGGTAAATGTCTTCGCTGTCTTTTTTCATGTAATATTTTTCGCGCGCATATTTCTCGATCTGGTCCGGATTTTTAAGGAGTTTGATATTTTCCTGGTCCTTCCTGATCTCGTCCTGATAATACGTTTTGTTGTCTTCTAATTCGTCAATTTCCTTGTTCAAAACGCTGTGGTCGAAATACGAATAGTTGTCTAAGAAAAGCATCCAGACGCCAAAGAACAACAACACCCAAACATATTTGTTGCTGATAAATTTGAACCAAGATTTTTCTTTATAAGACATTTGTTCTTTTTTGGTTTAACCCGATCACTTAGCCAGTTCGCTTCGCTCGGGTAGGCCATTATTTGTTGTTATTCTC
>Ga0247815_10002270_pt1 | contig 14246 bp, 12 predicted proteins | sample UWRJL194509B1_FD_181014 | JGI IMG/M metagenome (GOLD analysis project Ga0247815, IMG submission 181014) | Plant litter microbial communities from Arlington Agricultural Research Station in Wisconsin, United States - UWRJ-L194-509B-1 | ecosystem: Environmental > Terrestrial > Plant litter >... | reverse complement strand
ATAATCAGCTACAAACATGTGGTCAGTAAAGACTTTTCCAAATGGCATGTCAGCGATATCTGTTTCAGCCAGTCTGGAATGACCAGCTTTTGTTGTTTTTATGGTTAGTGTCTCTATCACGGTCTGGTATTTTGTTGAATTCAAAATTAGGAAAAAATTACTGTAAGCACCAGTTTAATTTCCATTTGTGTCTGTTGGTTCCGGCTGTGGGGAAAGCTGTTAGCTGTCATTGGTTTTTATGTGTGCAGTGTTTTCAAGACACCAAGCACCCATGATTTTCCCCATTCTTCCAGCTGCGTTTCCGTCCATAAAAAGGGGTAGAAAATCCTTTTCTGAAAGCGCGGGGGCAGGTATTTCTGCCAGTTGGTACCTCCGGTAGCGGCAATATCAACCGGGTCGCGTTCCAGGTACCTCACGGCAGATTTGTAGTGCGAAAGCGGCCATTCTACATTTACAAAAAGGTCCAGTTTTCTCAGTTCTTCTGCCAGTGGGCCCACATCTTGTCCTTCTGCTTCCAGTTTATGGTACAAGGCCGCAAAGTTACTGTGCTCGCGGGCCTTGATCAGGGCAAGGAATTCGGCGGCATACTTGGCAATAAACTGTTTTAATGTGAGCGTCTGTTTTCCGCTGGCCAGTTCTGTAGCACCAAATTTCCAGTAGATGTGTTCAAATTTTTCTTCAATGGTTGCATTGGCGAGCTCTTCACGTTTGCTTTTGTCTACCAAACGCGAAAAATCGGTTGCGCAGATCTCTATCATACGGTACTGGCCCGACTGGAAACCACTGGCCGGTAGCAACGACATGCGGAATTTCAGAAATTGTTCTTTCTCCATGCCGTTAACCATTACTTCAAAAGAACTAACCAGCGCGTTAAAATAGGCGTTGATCCTTTTCACCCTGTCGGTAAAAAACTTTGCAGTTAACGCGGGGTGTTCAGCTATCTGACGGCACTCATGCAGGCTAAGCTTGAAATAAAGCTCGGTAATCTGATGGTACATGATGAAGATTTCTTCATCAGGAAATGGTGTTTTGGGACTCTGAAGGCTCAGCAGCGTATCGAGATGGATATAGTCCCAATAGGTTAAAAAATCTGCATACAGCAATCCGTCCAGGTATGCTGCCATATCCTGTCCCATTGCTGCGTATTTTTCCTGGAGTTTATCCAGTTTGTCTTTAATTTCGGGTGTTAAATCCATTGATTATTAGTAGAGAACTCTGAATTTGATGGTGTGTTCAATCTTTTTCAGTGCTTTAAAAACGTCTTTATCGTATTCCGCATTGATATCTGTAATGGCATATCCAATTGTTGCATTGGTCATCAGGAACTGACCCACAATATTAATGCTATGATTTGCAAAAACAGTATTGATCTGGGCCATAATCCCCGGTACGTTATGGTGTACGTGGATTAAGCGGTGGCTCTGGTTAAACCGTGGCAGCTGCAGGTTAGGGAAGTTACTGCTTAGGTAGGTAGTACCTGTATTCATAAAATCCATCATCCTTTTCGGAATAAAATTGGCATTCCTTGGGTTATGTTTTGGATCTTCAAAGATCACAATGCCCATATCCGTGCAGGTCTCCATATCCAGGTTATTCTTTGCGTTGCCCATATAACCTACGGTTTTCAGTTTTACCGCCAGTTTAAGTTTTTCCGGATCCATCTTTTCGCCTTCCGCCATCAGTACCATATGTACATCTTTTACGTATTTTTCTTCGAAAGAGCTTTTGTGGCGGATAGAAAAACCATCTTTTTTTAAAAGACTTAGGCTTTCTGCCGGAACTTCACCAATTACGAGGCATAAAATCCTGTTCTTTGGGTATGAAATCGCCCTTGGCAGGTTATTCACATAAAGGAATTCGTCAAAGCTTGGAGTAACGTGATCGGCCCTGCTCACAATGCTTTCCCTCGAAATATTTTCTGTAAAGGCGAAGAACTTTTTGATCATGCCGCTTTCACGCAATTGAAAATCTGAATAACCGTCACCTATCCCATAAAGATCGCCCTCCAGGTTCAGCTGCTGCATCAGTTTTACCTTGCCGCCTTCTTCACTTAGTGGATTGGCATGGTCGTAATCTATTATTTTGCCATCGCCTGTAGTAACAAAGGTATTGGCGTAAATATTTTCCTTTTTAATATGGTACTGGCTTACCACGGGTGTAATAAACTCTTTAAATCCGCCCGAAACAATTAACACCTGGTCGGCATGTTTTTTAAAGAACGCAGCATTACGCGAAAAAGAGCTGGAAACCTTCTTTTTCAGTCGAGTAATCAACTGTTTTAAATGATCTTCAGAAGCTTCAAGCAATTTTACGCGCTGGGCAAGACTTTCACTGAATGACAGTTTCCCTTCCATTGCCAGATTGGTGAGGTCTTCAATCTTTTTGAAGATCGCTTCCTTATCCGGATGTTTCTTAAGGGAAATTCGTGCAAGCTCATCTAAAGCTTCCACCTGGGTAAAGGTACTGTCGAAATCAATGATATAAATGTTCTTCTGCTTCATCTTAATTTTTTGTTAAACCTGCACATATTTCCATGATGCTCTGGTGCAGGGGCTTAAAGGTAATACCTGTTGTTTTTATTATTTTTTCGTTACTGTATAAACTTACGTTGAGACTGCTTCTTGCGGCATCACTGGTCAGTGCCGCTTTTTTACCTGTAAAAAACGAAGCAAGTTTTGCCATACGCCAGGCCGCGCCCATCATCCAGGGTTTGGCTTCTTTAGCAGGTGCCTTTATATTAAAACCGGCCGCAATTTCTGAAAAAAACTGCTGATAATGGTAATTCTCTGCCGAGATTGTAAATCTCTCCCCCTTCACATCGCTGTCCATCAGCAGGATCATTCCTTTGGCCACATCCTCAACAGCTACAATTCCTGTTGCCCCCCGGGTGTAATAACCAAGGCCTTCCTTCACCAGTTTAAATATAGCGCCACTTCCTTTGAAGCCGGCATTTATGCCGATAATAACAGAGGGATTGACAATTACTGCTTCAAGGCCTTCGGCAATGCTGCGCCATACTTCCATTTCGCCTTCATATTTGGAAATGGCATAGGAATGAACCCTAGAATCGTATTCCCAATAGTCGTCTTCTGTAATCTGTTTTCCTTTTTTTGGTTCTCCAAGCGCGGCCACAGAGCTCACATGGAGCAGTCTTGCGCCTGTATTCACACAAAGGTTCGCTACATTGCTGGTCCCTTCAATGTTCACCTTCAGGAGTTCTGTTTTGTCTTTGGGATCAAATGAAACAAGTGCCGCGCAATGATAAACCTGGGTTATACCTTCAAAGGCATCTTCCAATGTGGCCAGGTCGTTAATGTCTGCCACGAACCATTCTATTAGTGCATTACCAGCCAGCAGAGCTGGAATTTCAGTGCTTTCCCGTTTCAGCGCCCGTATTTTTTTCCCCTGTCGCGTAAGCTGAAAAACGAGCTCTGATCCTAAAAAACCTGTGGCGCCGGTAACTAAAATCATTGGATTTCTTTTAATATGTGCTCTCAAAAATAGATATTTGACAGCATACATTATATCAATTATGTCATTATCCGATTTTTTCTCCCCGTTGATTACAGAAAAGTTCAGCCCTAAAGACGGCTTTTATACCAGTCAGCTGGGATTAAAGGCAACTTTTTACACGCAGAACTTTCCTGAACTTGGCGGTAATGAATATGATCTTGCCATAGTTGGTGTAAAAGACGACCGTGCTTCAGTAAACAATAATGGCTGTTCGCTTGGGCCCGATTATTTCAGGGAACAGTTTTATCTGTTGCATGAAGGTGCTTTCAGCAGCAGAATTATCGATCTGGGGAATATCAAAGCCGGCGCGCAGATTTCTGATACTTATATAGCGCTTAAAACTGTAGTAACGGAACTGATCAAACTCAATATCATCCCGATAATTATCGGCGGGGGCCAGGACCTTACTTATGCGCAATATATGGCTTACGAAAAGCTGGAGCAGAAAGTAGACCTGGTAGTGGTAGACAACAAATTTGACCTGGATGAGGTGCTGGATGATGAAGGCAGTATAGTAACCCACTCCAATAGTTACCTGAACAAGATTTTTCTGCACCATCCCAATTACCTCTTCAATTTTAGTAATGTAGGATACCAGACTTACTTTGTTAACCAGGATAGCCTGAAGGTGATGAACAAGCTATATTTTGATGTACACCGCCTGGGCGAATTCCTGACGGATATCAGTTCGGTTGAACCGGTGATGCGCAATGCTAATATGGTCAGTTTTGATATATCGGCCATCCGCTCATCTGATGCCCCGGCTAGTGGAAATGCCAGCCCAAATGGCTTTTATGGCGAACAGGCCTGTAAGATTACACATTACGCGGGGCTAAATGATAAACTTACGTCTATCGGTTTTTACGAATTTAACCCTGCATTTGATAACAGCAGGCAGACTGCCATGCTCCTGGCGCAAATGGTTTGGTATTTTGTTGACGGATATTATAACCGGAAAAAAGACTTCCCTTTAAACCCCAAATCCCAATACCTCATTTACCGCGCCAGTCTCAATGATGGCACAGGCGATATGCTCTTTGTAAAAAGCAAAAAATCTGACCGCTGGTGGATGCAGGTGCCCTATCCCACAGGGATGTCTAAGAATGAAAGGTACCACCTGGTGCCATGCCGTTACGAAGATTATACCACCGCTGTAAACGGCGAAATGCCTGATCTATGGTGGCGTACCTATCAGAAGTTGCTGTAAATCGACATTCCTGTCCTGATTTTAATTTTATATTTTGTTTAATAGAGAATTGTTGTCTATATTCGTGTACGTACACGAAACGTATATCTATTTCTCATTTTAAATGTGCTGTATGCATCACTATGAACAATAAACTTATAAAGATTATCAATGGCCGTTTGATCACTCCTTACCGTGTGATCAGCAGCGGGACCATCCTGATAAAAAATAACCAGATAGAAGAGGTAAGTGAAAGTGAAATAGACGCCCCTGGGGCAGAGGTGATTGATGCGGCCGGGAATTATGTTTCGCCAGGATTTATTGATATCCATGTGCATGGAGGCGGTGGACACGACTTTATGGATGGCACAGAAGATGCTTTCCTGGCCATCGCGCAAATACATGCGCAATATGGCACAACAGCGATGGTTCCTACCACGCTAACGTCGGGTAAGGAGGAATTGCTGAAAACGCTCGATCTGTATGTGTCGGCAAATCCAAAAAATACCATGGGCGCACAATTCCTGGGTATGCATCTCGAAGGACCATACTTTGCACAAAGCCAGCGAGGGGCACAGGATCCCAGGTACATCAGGGATCCTGATGTGAACGAATACACTGAGATTATTGCCTATTCTGATGTTATTGCGCGCTGGAGCGCGGCACCGGAGCTAAAAGGGGCCATAGATTTTGGCAAATATCTCCTGTCTAAAGGTATCCTGCCCGCACTTGCGCATACGGATGCCAATTATGACGAGGTGGTTGAGGCCTTCGAAAACGGTTATACACTGGCTACACACTTATATTCTGGGATGTCTGGCGTGCACAGGCGAAATGCCTATCGTTACGCGGGTGTAATTGAAAGTGCTTTTTTGATTGATGCCATGGATGTGGAGATCATTGCGGATGGTATCCACCTGCCTGCGCCACTGCTGAAACTGGTTTATAAAATTAAAGGGGCCGACCGGATAGCCTTAATTACCGATGCAATGCGAGGCGCAGGAATGCCCGAAGGGGAGAGTGTGTTGGGTAACAAAGATACAGGACTAAAGGTGATTGTAGAGGATGGTGTGGCAAAAATGCCCGATCGCTCTTCTTTTGCCGGCAGCGTGGCGACTACAGACAGACTGGTGAGGAATATGATAAATATGGCAGAAGTCCCGGTGGTGGAAGCAGTGAGGATGATGACCAAAACCCCGGCAACAATAATGAATGTGGCGGATCGCAAAGGGTCCCTTGTTGAGGGGATGGATGCAGACATCGTCATTTTTGATGAGCAGGTCAATATCAAAATGACAATGATCGGCGGAAAGGTAGTTTACGCTACGATAAACGATTAGAAAAAAACGCTAAAACGATAGATATGCAAGAACTGGTAAAAGATAAACTAATGATAAAGGCAGAGGAAAGCAGGGCACTGATGGGTAAACTGGCTGCTGCTTCGGTGGCCACAAAAATAAATAGCCTGCTTGAGGTAAAACCAGTCATCAATATCATTTTCGCCGCCGCGCCCTCACAGAACGAGTTCCTGGAAAACCTGCTGCAGGCAAATATAGACTGGAGCAGGATCAATGCTTTTCATATGGATGAATACCTCGGGCTAGATGCTGTGGCACCACAGGGTTTTGGAAATTTTCTTCGTGAGCGACTGTTTGATAAGGTAGCTTTCAGGGAGGTCCATTTCCTGAATGGAAATGCAGAAGATCCTGCAGGTGAATGTATACGGTATGCGGAATTGCTTGAAATGAACCCGGTAGACCTGGTATGTATGGGCATAGGCGAAAATACACACCTTGCATTTAATGATCCGCACGTAGCCGATTTTAATGATAGTGCTTTGGTAAAAGTGGTAGATCTGGACCTTGAATGCCGCGTGCAGCAGGTAAATGATGGTTGCTTTGAGGCACTTGAGGATGTGCCCACACATGCGCTCACGCTAACTATACCAGCACTGCTCAGGGCTGCTCATATTTTTGCTATGGTACCCGGTGAGAAAAAAGCAACCGCGGTTTACCATACGTTAAACGCAGATATTTCTGAAAAATACCCTTCAACCATCCTGCGGAAACATCCCAATGCCGTCCTTTTTGTGGATGATAAAAGCAGTGTACAAATTTTAAACTAACCAATCATGACCTCCTAAAAACCAAAACTATGCACCCAAACAAATTCCTGTTCTGCTGTTGTTTCCTGTTTATTTTGTTCTTTAACGGGTTATCGGCGCAGCCACTGACTTCCACCCCTGCTGAATTCCCTGTACGGGGTTTTCACCTCGACCTCCGTATTCAGGTTATGAAAATGACGGCGGTAAAAAAATTGGTAACTAAACTCAAAGAAGCTGGTATGAATACGCTGATTATGGAATATGAAGCCACCTTTCCATTTGAAAAACACCCATTGATTGCCAGCAGGTATGCGTATACCAAAGAGGAGATTAAGGACCTGGTAAGTTTTTGTGGTCAGCAGGGAATAGACGTAATCCCCTTGCAGCAAAGTTTCGGGCATGTTGAATATGTGCTGCGCAATAGCCGCTATGCCGGGCAAAGGGAAGACAACAAAGACTTTGCGCAGGTTTGCCCTTCTAAAGAAGCTGAGAATGTAGCATTGTTTACCGACCTGTTTACTGAAATGGCTGCCGCTCATCCTTCAAAGTATATTCATATCGGTGCAGATGAAACACGCTTGCTTGGACATTGTCCTATATGTAAAGCGAGGGTAGAAAAAGAAGGTGTGTCTAAATTGTATGGAGAACACATTAAACTCATGTGCGACATTGTTATTAAATTGGGTAAGATCCCGCTGATGTGGGCAGATATTGCACTTAAATATCCTGACGCCCTGCAATATCTTCCAAAACAGGTTGTTTTTGTAGACTGGAATTATGGTTGGAAACTGGACAGGTTCGGTGACCACGAAAAACTGATGAAAAGTGGTTTTGAAATTTGGGGTGCAGCCGCGCTTAGAAGTAGCCCTGACAACTATAACCTTACCGTTTGGCAGAAACACTTTGAGAATATCAGGGATTTCCTGCCCGCTGCAAGGAAACTTGGCTATAAAGGAATGATCATGACTTCCTGGTCCACATCTGGTATTTATTCGCCTTCATTTGAATCTGCCTACGACCTGGTGGACCTTTATGCGGTACGACGGGTATACCCAATTACAGCTTACAATATGTTAACGGATGCTTTTCTGGAAAGTATGCACACCACCAAAGCACTTGATATAGATAATTTTGTGGTTAATTACGGTGTCCGGAACTATGGTTTTGATAAAACCAGTGCCCTTGCCTTCTGGAAGGCATTAAAAGCGGCGCCATACGAGGTAGGTACAGGCAAAGTGATTGGGCCGCTTTCTTTACAACAACTGGCAGACAGCGCAGCGGCATCGGCAGCAACAATACGCTCCCTCATGCCTAAAAAGAATAAAGCTGAATATGAACACTATATATTGATGGCCGATACACGCATGCAGTACCTGAACTTCCAAATGTTGGAGAAAGAGGCAAATGGCAAAGATTTCCGCACTGCTCAGATTCCTGCGGTTACCCGTCAACTCGCCGCCATTATTGAAAGTACCAAGGCCATCAACCAGCGTTATATTGAACTGAATAAAGACGTGTTTTATCCCTCAGAGCTTGAACTGGATAATGAAAGCCGGTTATTAAAGGTGCAGATGTTGTACGATCGCTTATCGAAGACGAGATAACTGTCCCTGTTTTTTGGTCATGCTGATGCAGGATATTTGTTATCTTGAGCGTCGCAACCCAATTCGGTTGCTTATACTTACAGCCAGAAATATAGTAAAGAAAGAAGGATGAAGAAAGACAGTCATATTGCATTGACAGGTGTAAAGGAAATCGCAAGGCGGGCCAAAGTATCTATCGGAACTGTTGACAGGGTGATCCATAACAGGACAGGGGTTTCTTAAAAGACAAGGGAACTGGTACAGGGTATTGTCAAAGAGCTCGACTACCAGCCCAACATCCTTGCCCGGCGCCTGGCTACAAAGAAATTGCTGCACTTTGCCATACTTATACCGGAAATTTCTGATGAAACTGAATTCTGGATAGCACCATTAAACGGTATAGAAAAGGCAGAATTGGAAATCAGGTCCTATGGTGTTAAAATAGAGAAATTCTTTTTTGATCAGAATGACAGAAGTACTTTTGTGAGTCAGACCAAAAAGATTTTAAAGTCTGAAATAGACGGTGTCCTTCTGGCGCCGTCTTTTATTGAAGAATCTATTGCCTTCACTACCGCCTGCCGTACAAAGGGTATTCCATATGTGCTTTTCAATTCAGATATCCCTAATCACGACAGCCTATGTTATATCGGCCCCGAGCTGTTTCATAGCGGTTACCTCGCAGCGCGTCTTGCAAATTATGCCTTAAGGGACAGCGGCAAAATTTTGGTAGTGAATATCTCAAGGGATATTGATAACCAGCATCACCTGCTCAGAAAGGAAGAAGGGTTCCGTGCATATTTTAAGGATCATGCAACAAATATAGAGATCATTAAAACCGATATCAGGCAAACTGATTATGAGTCTATTGCTATGGAACTAACTTTACTTTTTAAACAACATACTAACCTTAAAGCTGTATTTGTAACAAATTCAAGGGTATTTTCTGTTGCACGTTTTCTTGAGGTGTCAAAGGAAAAAGAGCTGCTGTTAATCGGGTTTGATTTCCTTGACGAAAATATCAAATACCTTAAAAACGGAATTATTGATTTTCTTATCTGTCAGAAACCGCAGGAGCAAGGGTACCGGGGAATTATGGCACTTTATCAACACCTCATTTTAAATGAAAAGATTGATAAAGCTTATTTTATGCCCATAGACATTATTAGCAAAGAAAATTACCTGTTTTACCGTAACTAATTTGAATTTGTTTCTTTTTAGTTCAGCTATAGCGCGATTATTTGTAATAAATCTATAATTTGATAGTTTAACTGGTGTATTTATAAAGGTAGATCTTTGCCGTATTGCCCAATTAATAGCTAGGGAATAAATATTGCTGCCTATTGTCCCCATATTAGTACCTTTAAATGTTAAAATGCAATAAAAACTAAAAAAAATCTTTTATTTTTTGCGACAATAACAATAAATGCATACATTCGGGTACGTACACGAAAACGCTCTGTTAGAATTTGCCAGCATCTTGAACCGTTTATTATAAATAAGCGAAAGAAAAAATTTTCAAAGACACAAAAGGGAAGAATATTTTAAAAGAGGTTTACTGGTAATTAACGGGTACGTACACGAGATGTAAATGTAACATTGCAACTAACTTATATAATCAATAACTATGTCAGTGAACATCAAGAAAAAAATTATAGCAGTTGAAGTAGGTTCCCTCACGCCGGGGGAAGTGACGGTGTCTATGCTGATTATCGGACTGCTGTTTTTTATTTTCGGATTTGTTACCTGGATCAACTCTATTTTAATCCCTTATTTTAAAATTGCCTGCGAGCTCAGCAATTTTCAATCTTATCTGGTTGCCTTCGCTTTCTATATTTCCTATTTTATTATGTCTGTACCGTCTTCTTTTTTGTTAAAGCGGATTGGATTCAAAAAGGGAATTATGTTGGGCCTATGGGTAATGGCCGCAGGGGCGCTGATTTTTGTCCCTGCAGCACTCAACAGAACCTACTGGGTTTTTCTACTTGGCCTGTTTACCATAGGAACAGGACTGGCTGTGCTGCAATCTGCCGCCAATCCATATGTTACCATTCTAGGTGCAAAAAATAAAGCTGCCCGGCGGATCAGTATCATGGGCATTTGCAATAAGGCGGCAGGAATTCTTGCACCCCTGCTTTTTGCCAGTGTAGTACTTAAAGTAACCGATAGCGAACTTTTCAGGCAACTGCCGCTCATGACAGAACTGCAAAAAGACACTGCGCTGGATGAATTGATCAGACGGGTGGTTTATCCCTACGCATTTATGGCAGCGCTGCTGTTTACCATTGGGCTGTTCATCAGATTTTCTCCCCTGCCCGAAATAGATACGGAACAGGAAAGTGCCGAGATCGCCACTGCCAATGCCAATAAAACGCATATTTTTCATTTTCCTCACCTCATGCTTGGCGCGCTGGCTATCTTCCTCCACGTAGGCACACAGGTGATTGCAATTGATACCATTATCGGTTATGCCAACTCGATGAATATCGAACTGATGGAAGCCAAAATTTTCCCGTCCTATACCCTGTTCGCTACAATCAGTGGTTATATTTTAGGCATCATCTGTATCCCGCGGTACATCAACCAGGTGAATGCATTGCGATTCTGTACAGTACTTGGCGCAGTTCTCACCCTGCTCATTATTTTTTCACATGGGGAAGTGAGACTGCTGGGCCACGTGGCAGACATATCTATATGGTTCGTGGTGCTGCTGGGTTTCGCAAATTCAATGGTCTGGGCCGGAATATGGCCTCTGGCTTTGAACAACCTGGGCCGGTTTACCAAATTAGGGGCGTCCATCATGATTATGGGACTCTGCGGCAGTGCAATTTTGCCGCTCGCTTATGGGCATTTTGCCGATCTGCTTAACGTGAGGGAGGCCTATTGGGTGCTTTTCCCTTGTTACCTCTACCTCATTTTTTATGCCTTTTATGGCTACCAGATCCGGAACTGGTGGTCTCAATACAGCTAATATTTAACCTGCTAAACTCTTATCCCATGACATAAACTTATACTATTCCATGCAGCCAGGAAACAAAGAGGAAGATGCTAGTAACATCTTCCCCATCAAGTTCCAATCTCTAAACCGGGCGACTATGCATCTCCTGAGAAATCACAGATTGTTCACTTATAACCGCAAAGCTATGAAAAAACAACCACCTCATAATACATCTTTTTTTTGGCGCCAGCGCATTGCCGCTGTAGCCATACTTTCTTTTGTCATCATGGTTTCGGGCACTCTATCTGCCACGGCAACCGAAACGCCGAAAGGCGCCAAAACCTTAAACCAGGTTAAAAATATCACTGTTAAAGGTACAGTTAAGGATGAAAAGGGAGAAACACTTCCCGGCGTCAGCGTTTCCATCGCCGGCACAAAGTTAGGTACGGTAACCAATAATGATGGTGTTTACGAATTGAATGCCCCGGAAGATGGTACACTGGTATTTTCCTATATCGGCTTTCTCCGTCAGAATGTGAGCATTGATGCACGTAAAAGTATCAATGTCACACTGAAACTAAGCCAGCTGGGAAAAGACCTCAACGAAGTAGTGGTAGTGGGTTACGGTACACAAAAACGGTCTGACATTACAGGCTCAGTTACTTCGGTACCAAAAGAGCGTTTGTCATCTTTACCCGTTACCAATGTGCTACAGGCCATTGAAGGAACAACGGCAGGTCTTAACGTTACCCAGGGTTCTGCAGTTCCGGGAAGCTCACCAAGTGTGCAGCTCAGGGGTGTGAATTCGATCAACGCCAGTACTTCACCATTGGTGGTGGTAGACGGTGTACCTTTCAGTAACCTTGGCGGATCCCTCAATGATATCAATCCAAATGATATCGAGTCGATGGAAATCCTTAAAGATGCCTCAGCAGTGGCTATTTATGGTACCAGGGGCTCAAGTGGTGTAATTCTGATTACCACCAAGCGTGGTAAAACCGGCAAACCCACCATCCGCTACAGTGCTTATGCAGGACCAGAAATTTTGAACAAAACACTCAGTCCTTTAACTGGTGAGCAGTATGTACAAAAATACCTGGATTATTCTGTTCAGAAATCACTGGTGCCTAACAATCCGCCTGTTCCCAACCAGTACGAAATTGCAAATTATAACGCCGGCAAAACTACTGATTGGATGGATGAAGTTACGCAGTCGGGTTTTATACAAGACCACAACCTGAGTATCTCTGGAGGAACAGATAACGTAAAATACTTTATTTCAGGCGAGTACCAGAAGCAAAAAGGTGTGGTAAAAGGTTACCAGTATCACCGTGCATCTTTCAGATCTAACCTTGATGCAAAAGTTACCGACTGGCTAAGCGTGGGTACCTCAATATTTTTTGCTGATAATAATACTGACGGAGGTACCGCAAACTATAGTCTGGCCATGCAGATGAGCCCTTACGGTCAGGAATTTGACGCCAAAGGCGCTTATCAGATTTTCCCGATGTTCTCAGAAACTGTATATAAAAACCCAATGCTGGGCCTTAATATGGATGTGCTGAACCGTAACAAAAACCTCAACGGAACAGGTTATGTTGAAGTTAGGCCAGCGTTTATCCCGGGGCTTAAATTCAGGGTTAATGCCAACTATACTTACCTTCCAACCCGCTTCGATACGTATAGCGGTACAAATACCGGCAATACCATTGGTGGTACTGCTATAGTGAACAACTCAGAAACTAACAGCTGGCTGGTAGAAAATATCCTTTCGTATGACAGAAACTGGGGCAAACACCACCTGGACTTCACGGCCCTCTACAGTGCCCAGGAGAAAAAATATACTGAAGCCAACATCACCGGAAGTACTTTTGTAAATGACGGCTTATCTTATAATAATGTAAATGCTGCGGGCGTAATATCTGCTTCTACATATTTTAGCCGCGAAGCCCTGCTATCACAGATGGGAAGGATCAATTACTCTTTTGCAAGCAAATATTTGCTGACTTTAACTGCCAGAAGGGATGGATATTCTGCATTTGGCGCAGCTACTGATAAATATGGTGTATTCCCTTCAGTAGCCTTGGGATGGAATATCTCACAGGAAGGTTTCATGAAAAATATCAAGGCTATTGATAACCTTAAGTTGCGTGCATCTTATGGTAAAACCGGTAACCAGGCCGTTGGTGTTTACCAAACCCTCACCACGCAGGGCATTACCAAATATATCTATAGCGGTGTAACTACCGTAGGTTTGCTATCCAGCGGTCTAAACGTAAACGGTGTGCTCGGCAATGTAAACCTGAACTGGGAAAGTACCACAGGCACAAATATAGGTGTTGACTATTCCCTGCTAAACAGCCGTATCAGTGGAACTGTAGAGGTTTATAAAACCACTACTAAAGATTTACTGCTGAAACGTAACCTTCCTGCAATCAGTGGATACCCAAGTGTATTTGATAATCTGGGCAGTGTGAGCAATAAAGGAGTTGAAGTAACACTCACAACGGTAAATGTGAAAAAGAACAATTTCTCCTGGTCAACAAATTTCAATTTTTCCCTTACCCGCAATAAAGTCCTTTCACTTTATGGGGATAATAAAGATGATATAGGTAACAAGTGGTTCATCGGCAAATCGCTTTTTGCTATTTATGATTACAAACTTGCGGGTGTGTGGCAAGTTGGAGAAGATGCTTCTAAAGTGGATCCTGGCGCTAAACCAGGCGACCTTAAATTTACCGATGTAAATGGTGACGGAAAAATCACTGAAGCGGATAAAGTTTACCAGGGAAGCAGTTTGCCGAAATGGACAGGGGGGATGATCAATAACTTCAGGTATAAAAACCTTAGTCTGAGTATATTCCTGCAGACTTCACAAGGATCGATGATCAACAACCCAACACTTAACTTTCAGGATTATGCCGG
>Ga0247815_10002268_pt1 | contig 14256 bp, 9 predicted proteins | sample UWRJL194509B1_FD_181014 | JGI IMG/M metagenome (GOLD analysis project Ga0247815, IMG submission 181014) | Plant litter microbial communities from Arlington Agricultural Research Station in Wisconsin, United States - UWRJ-L194-509B-1 | ecosystem: Environmental > Terrestrial > Plant litter >... | reverse complement strand
TTTTCCGTTTAGTGTTCCAAAAAGGTTTGAGTTAATAAACTAATTTTTTTTATACTTTTGATGCAATGAAGCTACACAAATTACTTTTGTTTCTTTTGTTTGTTACGATTGCATCAACTGCAGTTGCCCAAAGCAGTTCGCAGCTGAAAAGAAAAAAAGAAGCTATCCAGCGGGAAATTGAACTTTTACAGAAAAACCTGAATAAGGCTGCTCAAAGTAAAAAGCTTACCTTGAGTGAGATACGTGCCCTGAGTACTAAAATTAGCCTGATGCAGAATAAGATCACGGTGATCAATTCTGAAATAAAGAACCTGGACAGTGAAATCCATGAAAATACAAATACCGTACATTCACTGCAGGGACAGCTGGCTCAATTGAAAAAGGAGTATGCCGGCATGATCAGGTTTGCGCAGCGAAACAGGAATTCATATGATAAAATGATGTTTATTTTTGCGGCACGAGACTTTAACCAGGCATATAAACGTATTAAATATCTGCAGCAATTTGGCCAGTACCGCAAAAAACAGGCTGATTATATACAGGGTACAGAGAAAAACCTGAACTATAAAATTGTAGTGCTTGACAAAAGTTTGAAAGCGAAAAGCAATTTGCTGCGTGAACAGGAGTCAGAACAGAGTAAGCTGGCAAAAAACAAAAATGAGCAGGCTTCTGTGCTGAATAAGTTCAGCAAACAGGAAAAAGAGCTGGGCCGCGATATTGCTAAAAGGAAAAGACAGCAGTCTGCCATTGACCGTGAAATACGAAATGCCATTCAGCGTGAGATTGCGCTGGCAAGGAAAAGGGCGGAAGATGAAGCAAGGGCCGCTGCTGCAAAAGCCCGTGCAGAAAATAAAGCTGCACCGGTAGAAAAGGCAAAGACTACAAGTAACTACCTGACCAATACACCGGAGAGTGCAAAGCTGTCGGCTGGATTTGAGAATAACCGCGGCCGTTTACCATGGCCTGTAGGACAGGGTTCTATCACAGAGAGCTTTGGAAGGCACACTGAAGGGGAAGCAGGCTACACAAATGATGGTGTGAACATACTGACCAGCGATGGGGCATCTGTAAGAGCTGTATTTGGCGGTGAGGTGTTGTTTGTACGGATGATACAAGGGATCTACGTAGTGGCCATTCGTCATGGTGATTACTTCACCATTTACCAGAACCTAAGGTCATCTTCAGTAGCTAAAGGGGAAAAAGTAGAAACCCGTCAGGCAATTGGCACAGTTGCCACAACCTCTGATGGTCCGTTATTACATTTTGAAATCATGAGGGGGCAGGCAAAGCTGAATCCGGAAGCATGGATTGCAAAATAAATAATTGGTGCTAAAATGTTTATATTTGTATGTAAGTTCTAAAAATTGAGTGATATGTATACAGGAGTGATATTAGAGTTTTTAAATATGGGCGGGGGAGAAATCATGTTGATCCTGGCCGTAGTGATGTTACTGTTTGGTGGTAAAAAGTTACCTGAACTGGCCAGGGGCCTTGGAAAAGGGATCAGGGATTTTAAAGATGCATCTGAAGGTGTAAAAAGGGAAATCCACCGGAACATTAATGCCGTAGATATAGATGAAGAGCTGAATGCGGAAAAACCGTACGAGCCTACTAAATCAGCCACGCAGACCCTGGAAGAACAGATGTACCCTACACCAGAGGCTAAAGAGCCGATTAACCTTACAAAAGAGGTTGTGCCGGTTCATCAGGAAGTTGCAGTAATACCTGAAACACCTGCAAACCCAATTACAACACCTGAAAGCTTGTCTTCAGAAACAGAAAAAAATAAAATTTAACTCAAATATTATGTTAAACACAACCATATTAGTTGGTCTGGGTACACCCGAGATCATTATCATTTTAGTAGTTGTTCTCTTGCTTTTTGGCGGTAAAAAAATTCCTGAACTGATGCGTGGCCTTGGTAAAGGTGTAAAAGAATTTAAAGACGGTAAAGATGGAGCAGATAATGATCCTGTTGAACCGAACAGAACCAATACAAACAAACCTTTATAGGTTGACCTTTATTCCCGTGTCCCGTTAATTTTTTGCCGAATAGTTTGAAGAAGTACACATCCTTATTACAGGTACAAGCGCTTATAGATAAAAAAGAGCTTGTTCTGCCTGACCTGCTAGCTTATTATTTTACACAGATAGAAAGTAATAAAAACCTCAATGCGTTCAATGAGGTTTTTTTCGATTCTGCAAAAAAACAGGCATTAGCGGTACAGGAGAAAATTGAAAATGGTACTGCGGGCAGGCTTGCAGGCCTGGTTATCGGTATAAAGGACAATATCCTGTACAAGGATCATACTACCTCGGCATCATCAAAAATGCTGGAGAACTTTGTGTCTCCGTATTCTTCTACTGTGGTCGAACGTTTAATTGCTGAAGATGCTGTCATCATTGGCAGGCTGAACTGTGATGAGTTTGCCATGGGAGGATCTAACGAAACGTCTTACTACGGGCCTGTAAAAAATGCCGCTGATACTGAAAGGGTAGCTGGCGGTTCTTCTGGTGGTTCTGCTGTTGCTGTACAGGCGGATCTGTGCCTTGCAGCGCTTGGAACCGATACCGGTGGATCTGTAAGACAACCCGCTGCTTTTTGCGGTTGTTTCGGACTGAAGCCCACTTATGGGCGGATTTCAAGGTATGGGGTAATTGCCTACGCGTCATCTTTCGACCAGGTTGGTACATTGACATCTTCTGTTACGGATGCAGCATTGCTGATGGAAGTGCTGGCAGGCGCCGATGAACACGATAGTACGGTCTCCCGTTTGCCTGTTCCCGGGTATGTTGAAGATTTAGCACAAACTGGAAAGAAAAAGATAGCGGTTTTGAAAGAAACGCTTGAAAGTGAAGCGCTTGATCTGGAAATCAGAACGTCTGTTTACGAGGCCATAGAAAAATTAAAAAATCAGGGACATATTGTTGAAGAGGTTTCTTTCGATCTGCTTGACTACCTGGTACCCGCTTATTATGTATTGACATCAGCAGAAGCATCTTCTAATTTGTCACGTTACGATGGTGTGCATTACGGCTACCGAAACCTGCAGGCTGAAAACCTGAACAATTTATATAAAAAATCAAGGGCGGAAGGTTTTGGCGGGGAAGTAAAGAAAAGGATTATGCTCGGTACGTTTGTATTGAGTGCGGGATATTATGATGCATACTATCAGAAAGCCCAAAAAGTCAGACGTTTGATCAGGGATAAGATGGAAACACTTTTTGCTGAATATGACGTGGTATTAAGCCCTGTTGCACCTACTGCGGCATTCAAAATTGGTGAGAATATGCAGGATCCTTTAGTGATGTATATGGCGGATATTTATACCGTTCTGGCATCACTTACTGGCAATCCGGCAATAGCTGTCCCTCTGGGCAATAATAAGTTAGGTTTACCGTTAAGTTTACAGTTAATGGCAAAACATTTCGGCGAAGGGACAATACTTTCGCTCGCAAATAGTTTTACCGGCAACGCTGCCTTTTAAGTTCATTTATAAAAAATATTCATTGCTGTTCAGCAAAGGACGATGCCTATGAAACTAAAAATACTTATCATCCCGTTTTGTGTACTTACACTTTTTGTGCTGAACTGTAGCGCACAGCAAATGATTAACAGGCTCGATTCTGTTTCTCCAATCAGCTTTTTATCTACAAAATATACGGGAGATACGACTGCGGTACCTATCGTTCTGGAAAATCCACTCTTTTACAATTATAACTTTACATATAAAAAACGTCTGGACTCCATTCAAAGGGAGATTCCATTACCATACAATGAGTCTGTGCAACGGTATATTGATGTTTATGCAGGAAGAAAAGATATGATGGGTAAAATGCTGGGCTTGTCTGAGTATTATTTCCCAATATTTGAGAATGCATTGAAATCAATGAATGTACCTGTCGAACTGAAATACCTTCCTATCATTGAATCTTCGATGAATTCACATGCGATATCCAGGGTTGGTGCTACAGGTTTATGGCAGTTTATGTTTACAACAGCAAGAGGTTACGGACTGAATATGGATAATTTTGTGGATGAACGCAAAGATCCTATACAGGCAAGTTATGCTGCTGCGAAATATTTTAAAGATGCGTATACAGAGCTGGGCGACTGGCTGCTGGCAATTGCAGCTTATAACTGTGGTACAGGAAATGTAAACCGTGCCATTGCAAAAGCCCACTCAAGAGACTTTTGGGCAATCAGGCCTTTTCTTCCGCTGGAAACACGGAATTACGTGCCCGCATTTATTGCAGCAATTTATGTAATGAATTGCCCGGATAAACATCAGATTGTATCTCAGAAATCATTGTTTGCGATTAAAACTGATACGATACAGGTAAATCGTTTTGTTTCACTTACAGAGCTGGCACAGGCACTGGCAATGGAGGAAGCTGATCTTTGTACACTGAACCCTTCTTATAAAAAGAAAATCGTAAACGGCTCGCCGGAGTTGCCTAAAAGGATCATTATGCCGAAGGTAAGTATTGAAAGTTATGCGAGTATCTATGAAGTACTAAATACAAATACTGTTGCTGCAGATACACAAATTATACTGGCGTCTAACGACGACAGGAGGATCCGCAGAAAACATGCTGCACCTACAGAAAGAAAAACCTCGCCAACTTACCATAAAGTGGGTCAGGGACAAAACCTTTCAGCAATTGCTGATGAATACCATGTGGAAGTACAAGACCTGAAGGTTTGGAACAAACTAAAGGGCAGTACGATCATGCCTGGCCAGAAGCTGATCATTTCTAAACAGAGCAGCATACAGGAAAAATCTGAATCCCATTCAGCAAAAAAATACATCTCATACAGGGAAAAGTCAGGTACCCGTTCGAAGTCTTCGGGTAGATTGTAGGCTTTTTATTCATTCTGTTCATTGTGCCTGGCGCAATTTATTTCAGTTAAATATTTCTCATATTCGTAAGGACATCGGACAAATCCGGTGTTTTTATTTATGTATGGAAATTTTAATTTACAGGCCGGAATTACTCAGTCATTTATTATCAACGTTGTACCGATGACGTTTTTTCCTTGTTTTTTTTAGGAAACCCTAAGTCTAATTTATACAGTCAATAATTAAATATTAATGTTTACCAAAAGCCCGGGATTGGTTTCGGCTTTGCGTCATGATTAATTGATAAAATCCTTTTTAGTAGCTTAGCAGGGATACAAATTGATTGAATAAATAGATAGAATTATGTACGATTATATTGACGGCAGGTTAACTTTTAAATGTCCTGCATATGTAGTAGTTGAAGCTGGTGGTATTGGATACCATATTAATATTTCGCTGAATACCTACAGTGGATTAGGAACTAGTGAACGATGTAAGATCTACGTGTGGTTACACGTAAAGGAAGATGCACATACACTTTATGGATTTATTGATGAAGGCGAACGCAGGTTGTTCCTTCACTTGATTTCGGTTTCGGGCATTGGGCCTAATACCGGGCGGATGATGCTTTCTTCAATAACACCAACAGAAATACAGAGTGCAATTGTAAACGCTGACCTTCCATTGATCCAGCGGATTAAAGGAATAGGTGTAAAATCTGCACAACGCCTGGTGCTTGAACTCCAGGATAAACTAAAAAAAGAAGGTACAGGATCATTGATTGCTGCACCATTAAATCATACAGTAAGGGAAGAGGCATTGTCTGCGTTGATGATGCTTGGTTTTGCAAAACTGCCCGCCGAGAAGTCGATTGACAATGCGATTAAAAGCGGGGGACTTGATTTAACGGTTGAGCAGATGATCAAGATCGCCTTAAAAAACCTATAAATGACTGCCTTTGAGAAAGACCCTTACCCTCGCTATTTTTTTTATTTCCATTTGTTGCGGGCAGCGGGTTCTTTCACAGGTAAGGGGCTTAAACAACCGTCAGGATACCACTAGAAATAGTTTTGGGTTACAGGAGAAGAGACGTTTGGGGATAAGGGACCCTTTTAATTCATTTGCACCTTTACCCGATAACATCAAAAGGGAAGTTGAATACGATGCACTAAATAAACGGTATATCTTAAGGGAAAGGATTGGGGGCAGATATCTTTCTGCCCCTCAATACTTAACGATAGAACAGTACCAGCGACTGGTAAATAGCGAGATAAAACGGGATAACTGGCGTTCAATTTCTAATGCTGAAGCTGAAGAAATAAGGAACACTGGATTAATTCCAAGTTTAACGATAGAAAACAGATCATTTGACCGTTTATTTGGTGGAAACCAAATCAGCATACAGCCCAGGGGTGAGGCTGAACTTACCTTTGGAGGCCGCATCAACAAGAATGAAAACCCACTGTTTAACGAACGGCAGCGTAAACAGACCAATTTTGATTTCAACCAGCGCATCCAGATGGACGTAATTGGGAACATTGGAACCAAACTGAAGGTGAATATGAACTACAATACCGAGGCGCAGTTTGATTTTGAGAACCAAATCAAGCTGGACTACACTGGCGGCGATGATGATATCATCAAAAAAATTGAGGCAGGTAACGTAAGCATGCCCCTGAGCACGTCATTGATCACCGGAACGCAGGCACTCTTTGGTATCAAAACCCAGTTGCAGTTTGGAAAACTCAACGTTACAACTATTTTTTCCCAGCAGAAATCGCAGTCGCGCGAACTCAAAATCAGCAATGGGGCCCAGCAAAACGAGTTCAGGGTTGGCGCAGATAATTACGAAGCTAACAAACACTACTTTCTTGCCAGATATTTTAGGGATACTTATAATAAATCTTTATCCAATCCGCCGACAGTGCTGTCGGGGGTAAATATTACCAAAATAGAGGTGTGGATTACCAATAAAACTGGTAATACGCAGGATTCACGAGATGTGCTGGGCTTTATTGATTTGGGCGAAAACCAGCCTTACAATACAGCGCAAATTGTTGGCGGGGCAGGCTACTCTGGATTGCCTTCTGGTTTTGCACTGCAAGGCAGCCGTCAATCTAATGACTTGCTGACCAAATTGCCTCCTGGTGCAAGGCTGACTACCTCAAATGATATTATTTCTTTTTTTCAGGGCAGCGGAGGCACAGACAATTTTGCTAAACTTACTTATGCGCGGAAACTGTCTGACCGGGAATACACGCTCCATACACAACTTGGATATATCTCTTTGAATAATCCGCTGAACACGGATGAAGTTCTTGCCGTAGTTTTTCGCTATACATTTAACAGTGTGGAATATCAGGTGGGTGAGTTTTCTACTGATGTAAACTTTAACCCCTCTGCACCAAATGTATTGTTTGCAAAGTTGCTGAAAAACGAAACCACCAAGACCAACCTGCCTACCTGGGATTTGATGATGAAAAACATCTATTCTATAGGTGGGTACCAAATCAGTCCGCAGAATTTTAAATTGGACGTTTTCCGTCTGGACAATGAAACGGGAATTGAAAAACCGGTAATGTCTGAAGGGCTGAATACCAGCAATAAACTTTGGATCAACCTTACTGGTTTAGACCGCCTGAACCAGCAAAATGAACGCAGGCCCGATGGTGTGTTTGATTTTGCTGCAGAAGACAAACCCTTTGCAAGTACTGCCAGTGCTTCTACGGCTACATCTGTTGGCAATATAAATTCTGCAACAACCTCTAATGGACTATCGTCTTTTGTGACGAATACAAGTGCGGGGTATATTACAATAGACCCGCTGAACGGCAGGATCATTTTTCCGGTTATTGAGCCTTTTGGTAAAGACCTTGCCTCACAATTTAATCCGGGTGAACAGAACCTGATAGATAAATATACGTACCCTGCTTTGTACGATTCTACTAAAGTGGTGGCCCAGCAACTTTTTACCAGGCAGAACCGGTATATCCTGAAAGGTTTTTTTCAGTCGGACGTGGCCTCAGAGTTTAGTCTCAATTCTATCAATGTGCCTGAAGGGTCAGTAAAGGTGTTTTCGGGGACAATCCCCTTACAGGAAGGTTTGGATTTTACAGTTGATTACCAGGGAGGAAGGGTTAAGATTATCAATACAGGGCTGTTGATCTCGGGCCAGCCGATAAGGATCACTACAGAAAACAGCGAATTGTTCGGTTTACAGCAGCGCTCGCTTTTTGGGACCAGGATGGACTACCGGGTAAACAATAAGCTGAATATTGGCGGAACGTATATGAACCTGTCTGAAAAACCGCTGACACCAAAGGTTAATCTGGGTGAGGAACCGATCAATAACAGTATTTGGGGCTTCGATCTGAATTACAGTTCATCTTCAAGGTTCCTGACGAAGATGGTAGACCGTTTACCCTTCCTCTCTACCAAAGCCCCATCAAAATTTAGTTTTGCAGGCGAATTTGCAAAGATGGTTCCCGGGCACCCATCGGCACTAAACAGCGCAGGAGATAAAGGCGGGGTGAGTTACCTTGATGATTTTGAGGCTTCCCGTTCGGTTATCGATTTAAAGAGCGCCATCACATGGCAGCTTTCGGGAACACCGCAACTATTTCAGGAGGCAGAACTGATTGATAACCTGGCCTATGGCTATAACAGGGCTAAAATTGCCTTCTACAACATTGACCCCACTTTTTATAACCAGTCGGCCACTAATATACCCGCAAGCCTGAAAAATAACAGGACAGAACTCTCTAATCACTATGTGAGAGAGGTGATAGAACAGGAAGTGTTTCCTTTTAAAGAAATACCCACCGGACAGGCGGTAGCTTTGCCTACGCTGAATGTGGCTTTTTACCCAAACAAACGAGGGCCCTACAACTATTCAACTACGGGCTTTGGTGCAAACGGCGATTTACAGAACCCGAGATCGCGCTGGGGCGGCTTGTTTCGAAGGATTGAAACCAATGATTTCCAGGCGCTGAATATCGAATATATTGAACTGTGGGTAATGGACCCCAATATATACAAACCCAATTCGCTGGGTGGCGACATCTATTTTAATATAGGAAATATCTCTGAAGATATTTTAAAGGACGGCAGGAAATCGCTCGAAAATGGATTGCCGGCAGATGGGGATCCTTCTAAGTTTGATGAAACCAATTGGGGAAGGGTATCTAAACTGCAGCCGGTTATCCAGGCTTTTGATAATGATCCTGCTGCACGAAGGGCACAGGACGTTGGATTGGACGGGTTATCAAGCGCTGGTGAAAGAGCCAAGTTTGCTGCAGCAATTACGCAGATCAAAGCTCAGTTAAACTCTGAGGCAGCTGCTGAAGTGGAAAACGACCCCAGTTCTGATGATTATACTTACTTTAGGGGTAATGCTTTAGACCAGGCAAATGCCGGTATCCTTAAAAGGTATGAAAATTATAATGGGCCTGAAGGAAACTCGAAAACAGCGCAACAGTCATCTGAAGAACTGGGAATAGACAACTCTGCATCTACGTCGTTACCTGATGCGGAAGATGTGAACCGCGACAATAACATGACCCAGTCTGACGAGTACTTTCAATATAAGGTGTCGATGCGGAAAGGTGATCTGGAAGTTGGAAAAAACTATGTGACTGATGCTGTAACCTCACAGGTGAAATTGGCTAACGGCCAAACCCAGCCGGTGACATGGTATCAGATCCGCATCCCGCTGGCAGATTATGAACAAAAGGTTGGCAACATACAGGATTTCAAATCGATACGTTTCTTCAGAATGTTCCTCACCAATTTTGCAGATACAACAGTGCTGAGGTTCGCGAAAATCCAGCTGGTAAGGGGAGACTGGAGAAAATACAATGACCTGAACCAAAGCTCTCAGATTATTACTGATCCGGTACTGAACACTGTAGTGCCTGATAATTCGATAGTTGATCTGAGTACAGTAAATATTGAAGAAAACGGAAAGCGTTCCCCGATACCCTATGTAGTGCCACCTGGTATTATCAGGGAGCAGGATTACAACAACTATCGCACAGATACCAGACTAAATGAGCAATCCCTGGCTTTTACAATCAGGAACCTTCGTGATGGGTACGGCCGCGCTGCTTTTAAGACTACGCTGAGTGATTTTAGGTCATATAAAAGGCTGAAGATGTTTGTCCATCTGGAAGCGCTGGGCAATTCGCTATTGAGCGATGGTGATTTAAGTGCATTTCTTAGAATTGGTGCCGATAACCAGGATAATTATTACGAGTATTCGCAGCCGCTGATTGTGACTACGCCCAATACGGTAGATCCATATAAAATCTGGCCTGATGCCAATGTGATGGATATTGAACTGCAGTTATTCCAGAACGCGAAATTGGCACGGAATAGGGCAAGGGGGCCAAACGGAGAGATCTGGGATATTTCTCAACCCTATACGTACGTGGTAGATGGCAACAGGACAATCACCATAAAAGGGCAGCCGGATATGGGCCAGGTAAAGGTGTATATGCTGGGTGTAAAAAATCCATTGAAAAACCCTGCCGTTCCAGGTAATGACGATGGTCTGGATAAAAGTGCACAGCTATGGTTTAATGAATTACGACTGACAGAGTTTGACGAACGGGGCGGATGGGCTGCGGCTGCCAGGTTAAATGCTCAGCTGGCAGATTTTGCGGAGGTAAATGTTTCAGGCAGTAAATCGACCATCGGATTTGGTTCTTTGGACAGCCGGGTGAGCGAAAGAAACAGGGATGACAATGTATTTTTTGATATTTCGGCCAATATGGAGTTAGGAAAGTTTTTTCCTCAGAAAACAGGTATTAAGGTCCCGGCGTATGTGAGTTATTCCAATCAGGTAAGTACCCCGCAATATGATCCACGGATGCCGGATATTGAGTTGAAAACGTCACTGCAGGGTGTCTCAAAAGCAGAAAAGAAGGAAATACTAAATTATGCTCAGGATGTAACTTCGCGTAACAGTATCAATTTTACGAATGTACATAAGGAACGTACAGATCCTTCAAAAAAGCCACAGTTATGGGATGTTGAGAATCTGAGCGTAAGTTATTCCTACACTAAATTTCTTCACCATGACTTTATCAATGAGAATACAATTCAAAAGACTCACAGGGGTTCATTGGCTTATAATTACTCAGGACAATCGAAAAGTTACCGCCCATTTGATAAGATCATCAAATCGAATACATTGGCATTGTTGAGGGATATAAACTTTAGTCCGCTGCCCAGCGCTATAAATTTCAGGATTGATGTGAACCGCTTTTATGCTGAAAACAGCCTGAGAAATAATGACCCGACCAATAGTATACCTATAAATACCACTTATAATAAAAACTTCCTGATTACGAGGGTATATGCAATTTCGTGGAACCTGACCAGATCAATGACTCTTGATTTTGATGCAACCAATTATTCTATCATAGATGAGCCCGACGGAAAAATTGAAGGCCTGAAAAGGGATACGGTATGGCAAAACCTGAAAAACCTTGGAAGGACGACGGATTACAGCCACAATCTAAATATTACCTATGCTTTGCCATTGAATAAAATACCGGGTATGGACTGGATCAATGTAGCTACGCGATATGGCACAAATTTTAACTGGCAGACTGAGCCTCTGTCCACACTGCGTGACCCAAACATTAACCTGGGGAACACGATTCAGAATTCGCGGACCATACAATTGAACCCAACGCTGAACTTCGCAGCTCTATATAATAAGTTTGGTTTGCTACGGAGAATGAACAGTGGCGATGAAAAGGGCAGTAATCTTTCTGCCATGCTGATGAACCTGTTGACCAGCATCAAGAACGTGAATGCTGCTTTTACACAAACAAAGGGAATATTTATGCCTGGCTATCTGCCAAGAACAAATTATTTTGGAATAAGTGACGTTACGGGCGCGCCGGGTTTGGGATTTGTTTTCGGAAGCCAGCGAGACATCAGACAGATGGCGCTGAATAGCGGATGGATTACAACTGACACGCTGCAATCGCAATTGTATATCAATACACTGAGGGAGGACCTAAGTATTACAAGTGTAATAGAACCTTTCCGCGATTTCAGGATAACGCTGACTGCCAACAAAAACCGGACAATGAATTATTCTACGAATTTCAGGTACGATAATACCAGTCAGGCTTTCCGTAACCTGAGTCCCGCTACTACCGGCGATTACAGTATCTCTTATATAACCCTAGGTACTGCATTTTCAGAAAAGCAAGGCAGTACTTTATCGAAGCTTTTCAGCAAGTTTATGGCTAACAGGTCGGTAATTTCACAGCGTCTGGGTGCCCGGAATTTAAATTCAAGAGGGGTAACAGGTGGATATGCGGATGGATATAACCAGAATGCCCAGGATGTAGTGATTTCTGCTTTTATGGCCGCCTATACAGGTAAGGATGCATCCAATATTAGCCTGAACTCATTTCCAAAAATACCCCTGCCCAACTGGCGCATTAATTATGGCGGTTTGGGAAGGATGGATTTTATTGCAGAAAATTTTAAATCAATAGATATCAGACATGCCTACCGTTCAGTTTATGCGGTAAACGGGTTCAATTCCTTATTGCGGTATACGGAAAGCAACGGAGCCGTCAGCAGTAGGGATGATAACCAGAATTTTTTGCCTTTCTATCAGTTTTCTCAGGTTACAATTGCAGAGACATTTTCTCCATTGATTGGGGTAGATGCCCGTTTAAAAAACAACCTGACCGCAAACTTTGAAATTGGAAGGACAAGACAGCTGGGTTTAAGCCTTGCCAATAGCCAGCTTGCACAGTTGTCTGAAGGAAATATGGTTTTTGGCATCGGATACCGTACCGCTAAATTCAGGTTTCCTTTTGGCCTGTTCAAAGACCTAAAGATGGATAACAATATGGATTTTAAACTGGATTTAGCTGTAAGGGATATCAAAACAGTAATATACAGGGCTGATGTGCTTGAAGCTGAGGTGTCTTCGGGTGCAAAAAACATTACTTACCGGCCTACCATCGATTATATACTGAACCAGCGCTTCAATATCAGGTTATTCTACGATGCAAATCTGACTAAGCCTTATACCTCGCAGACATTTAATACCTCGTTCAGTAATTTTGGTTTTAGTTTACGGATTACACTTAATTAACCTTGCGATAAAGCAGATATTAATTACCTTTGAAATATAAAATCGAATAAAAAATGAATTTTCCATCAGAACTAAAGTACACGAAAGACCACGAATGGGTTAGGGTTAATGGTAATGAAGCCGTTATCGGTATTACGGAATTTGCTCAACGCGAACTTGGCGATATCGTTTACATCGATATTAATACTATTGGCGACGAAATCAGCAAAGACGAAGTATTCGGTACTGTTGAAGCGGTGAAAACTGTATCTGACCTTTATATGCCGGTAACTGCTACGGTATTAGAAGTAAATGCTGCTTTGAATGACAACCCGGAACTGGTAAATTCTGATCCTTATGGAGAAGGCTGGATGGTTAAAGCAACAATTTCTGACGCAGCTCAGCTGGACGGTTTATTGGATGCTGCTGCTTACCAGGCTTTAGTTGGTGCGTAAATTAATGCGTAAACAAACATTATCATATCAAAAATGGGCCCTGGTATGGACCCTGATTATACTAGTCCTATGCACTGTGCAAATGCCCGACACCAGCGGTTCGGGCATTTTCTTTATCGGTTTTGACAAGATGGTGCATCTTGGCTTTTTCTATGTGCTTACCATCCTGCTTTTTTATGGTAAAATTAAAAGCCAGATGGGATACAGTTTCAGAACGCTGACCATCTTTAAAATCGTGGCACTCACGTTTTTTCTTGGTGCAGGAATTGAGCTGATTCAACTGGAATTCTTTGATTACCGTTCAGCGGAGTGGTGGGACCTTGGTTGTGATATGATAGGTGTATTTATGGGGGTATTTAGTTATGTACTTTTACACCAATCAAACTATGAAAAAAAAGCTTAGCATCACAGCTCTTTGCCTGCTTGTCCTTTTAAGCAGCTGCCGCATTTTCAAACCAGGATGTCATTGCCCCAAGGTGAGCTATTCTGCTCCTTCTTACCAAAAGTCTGGCAAGAACTCTTAACTTTTTCCCAATTTTCTGAAAAATATTGAACCCTTAAACGTGGAATATTTGTGTATTCTAAATGTTACGGGTTTTTTACGGTACCCGAATAAACTATTTCGATAAACCGGAGTCTCACCACATATATTTTAACCATACTTCCGACTCTTGATGATTACTTCTACTAAAAACCTGTTGCTGATCGCTCTTCTTTTTTTCGGCCTATCTTCTTACTCACAAACTAAAAATGGTTCAGTAACCGGAAAAGTAGTGAATGCAAAAGACCATCTCCCAGTAGATTTCGCTTCGGTAGCGGTTAAAAATCTTCAGGATTCATCAACTTC
>Ga0247815_10002267_pt1 | contig 14260 bp, 13 predicted proteins | sample UWRJL194509B1_FD_181014 | JGI IMG/M metagenome (GOLD analysis project Ga0247815, IMG submission 181014) | Plant litter microbial communities from Arlington Agricultural Research Station in Wisconsin, United States - UWRJ-L194-509B-1 | ecosystem: Environmental > Terrestrial > Plant litter >... | reverse complement strand
CAACGATGCTTTTGTCACAGACATTTACCTTGATGATCAGAACGTATTTTGGGTAGGAACATACAGTGATGGAATTAATAAAGCTAATCTCGATGCAAAGCCCTTTCATTCATTCTATCACATACCAAATGACCAAAACACGATTGTCGACAACCATGTTCGTACAATAACCGGCGACCTGCAGGGTAACTTATGGGTAGGTACAAGGGCTAAAGGCATTACAATCATATCCCCGAAAAAAACAATCCGCCACCTGAATTCCGAATCAGGCAATACAATCAGAATCAGCCATGACCATATCAAGATGTTGTATTGTAATTCAAGCGGAGTCGTGTGGATTGGCATGCTTAGAGGTCTTAACAGTTACAACCCTGTTACTGGTAAATTAACACGTCACGAACGCTTCGGTTTAAAAGATGCAGCTATTTTCGGCGCTGCGGAAGATCATGATCATAACATGTGGTTTGCCACATGGAGCGGAATATATCAATACCTGCCCAAATCCGATTCCTTGGTACATATTAATACCGGGCGCGACCTTAAAAGCCATAAAGCCATGGCAATTATTGAGGATCGTTACAAAAAAATATGGGTGGGCACCGAAGGTGGTGGAATTAGTGTGTTTGTCAATTCTGGCAGTGGAAAACTAAAATTAGTTAATCAATTCTTCACCTCCACAGATGCAGGAACATCGTTGAGCGACAACCGCATTTATTCCATGTATGAAGATAATGCAGGAATTATCTGGATAGGTACCGGAAATGGCGTAGATCGATATGACCCGCTTAATAAGTCATTCAAACACCTTTCTGCGTCCCCCAATGGATTAGCCAGCGGTACCATTGCTGCAATTACCGGAGACCATAATGGTTTTATCTGGATAAGCCATAAAAAAGGGATCTCGCAAATTGACAGGGAATCATTGTCTGTAAGGAACTACTCAACCCAGGACGGACTGCAGAGCACCGAATTTTCTGACGGTGCGGCATACAATGATCAAAAAACCGGCATGTTATACTTTGGTGGTAACAAAGGCTATAACGTATTTCACCCTGATAGTATCAAAGTTGACCGTAGCCTTCCTCGGGTAGTATTAACTGAATTGCAGATCCTTAATAAACCAGTAATGGTCAATGATACGGTTAACGGAAGAGTACTGCTCAGCCATCCGCTGTACCTCACTGATCATGTCGAGCTGGGCTATAAAGATAAAAGCATAGCAATAGAGTTCGCTGGTCTCCATTATGCGAATCCATCCGGGAACAAATATGCTTATATGCTGGAAGGCTTTGATAAAGGCTGGATATATACAGACGCATCAAACAGGATCGCCACCTATTCAAACCTCTCCCGTGGCCATTATACTTTCAAAGTAAAAGCATCAAACAGTGATGGCATTTGGAACCCTGTCCCTGCCTCTTTAGAAATAAATGTAATGCCGCCGTGGTGGAGCAGCACGGGCGCATATATTATATATACAATTTTATTGGTTGCCGTGCTTTATACATTTTTCTATTATTCGTTAAGGTATGACAGGCTAAAAACCAAACTCAATTATGAATCCATTTTCAATCAAAAGGAGCTTGAACTACGCCAAAATAAAATAGAGTTTTTCACTAATATTTCGCATGAGATTAAGACCCCATTATCTTTAATCCTGGCGCCTATTGAAAGGCTGATGATGAACAGCGATGATAAAGGATTCATCGCAGCTCAGTTGAATACAATGAAGAAAAATGGCGACCGGCTCCTCAGGCTGATCAACCAGTTGCTTGATATAAGAAGGCTTGAAGCCGGGCATGAGCTTTTAAATAATGAGAAAGGCAATCTTGAAATTTTTGTAGACAATGTTGTAGGTTCTTTTCGTCAACTGGCCGCAGAGCGAAATATTTTCCTTAATTATCAGCCCGCGAACGGCAGTTTCGATATTGAATTCGACCATGATAAGTTGGAAAAGGTATTGTATAACCTTCTCTCCAATGCTTTCAAGTTCACTGCACGGGGCGGACAAATCCTCGTTAGTTTGACAAAGGTTACAAACGAAGAGCAACATTGGGCAGTGATAGAAATAACAGATGATGGGATTCTTATCCCAGAACAGGAATTTGACAGGATATTTAAACCGTTTCAACAAGCAAGCCCGAACAAAACAGGTGGTACAGGCCTCGGCCTCGCCTATTCAAAATCACTTGTGGAGCTGCATGGAGGAACTATTGCCGTGGAAAGCGGAACCGACGAAAAAGGTAAAATACGCACTTCCTTTAAAGTCAGCCTCCCGGCACGAAAATTTACTACTATCGACAAATCGACCTCAGGAACAGCATTCCCCAACAATCCGGATATCCTCCTGGCGCATTCTATAATCAACAAAACCGACATTTTAAACGAAGAGAAAACTACAGACAACAATTATCCCGTGCTGTTATTGGTAGAAGATAATCCAGAACTGCGTACATACTTAAAAAACTACTTTCAATCAGGTTTCAGAGTATTAGAAGCCTCAAACGGCCATGAAGGATTAGTGATTGCGCAGCAACGAAATCCTGATATCATCCTGACTGATATGATGATGCCTGAGATGGACGGGTTGGAGTTGTGCACACGCTTAAAGAAAGAAATCCTCACCAGCCATATCCCAGTTATATTGCTTACTGCCAGATCAACAATTGAATACCAGATTGCAGGGATAGAAACAGGTGCAGATGATTACATCACCAAACCTTTCAACCTGAAACTGCTTTCATTAAAAATTAAAAACCTATTGGCCATGAGGGAAGCCCTTCGTGAAAAATACAGGAAAACGCTCAACATCCAGTCAAGTGGTGCTGACCCCATCTCACCTGATGAAAAACTATTAAAAAAACTTCTGGACTTCGTTGATGAAAAGATAGCAGATCCCGAACTGAGTATTGAGCATATTTGTGATAAAATCGGACTAAGTAAAACACAGTTGTATAGAAAAATGATAGCACTGACAGGAATGAGTACGGTGGAGCTGATTAAAAACATCAGGTTGCAGAAGGCTGCCAAATTGCTGCAAAACAAAAAGTTCAACGTGAATGAAGTTTCATTCATGGTTGGTTTTACCGATACAGATTACTTTAGGAAGTGTTTCAAGGCTCATTTTGGTTCCTCTCCGTCTGAGTTTGTCAAACGAACAACAAGTGCCCAGGAAATTGGCTAATCAGCTACTTATAGCTGAACCATTCAAATGAAGCACTGTTGCCTGATTTTTTGCCGTTACTACTTACATACATACCTATTCCCGGGCCATTAAACCTGTTCTGGGTGCTTTCTGCAATAATCTGCAAGCGCTGCGCACTGCCTATGCCTGTCATTTTACTTGTTGACTGGCCAAAGCTAAATTGCACGTTTGCCCGGTCAGCAACTACTTTCATACAGACCTCTGCCCGTGTATAAGGTACAGTTGCTACAATCTCTTTTTTTCCATCGGTTTTTTTGATCAGTATCAGCCGCGATTTACCTTTTAATAGCATATAATAGCTATTACTGTTTCTATATAATATCAATCCTGCCTGCTCATTCTCTCTTGATGTTTGAAACGAAACCCTGGTCGCAGCTTCAAATTTTCCCTCCTGAAGTTTTTGGATAACCATCCCCGGGCTTACAAGGCTATCAGCAACCTCAGGCAACAATGGTAATTTCAATACACCACCAGATAAAGAGTACCAATTGTGTTTAGGTACTCTTATGAAATGCCATTTTAATCCAAGTCCTTTCCCATCAAACTCATCACGTTCGGGATCAACCTTAACGGGTGACCAGGGCAAATCTGGTCTTGGCTGCTCCATCAAGACCCTCCCGTAGCCAGGGTTAAAAATTGGCGTACCATTTTCAAATTGCACTTTACATAAAAAAGTTTCCCGGGTGAGGGATAGACCGTCCTCGTCTACCCTTTTACCCAATACCACTGCCCACCAATCGCCGTTCTGCGTTTGAACCAGATCACCATGACCTACGGCCTGGATTGGATATTTTTTACCTAACTGCCGATGAGACAGTACCGGATTGATCTTGTCAGCTGTATACGGCCCGAACAAACTGTCACTATGGTGAGCTGATATTGCATGGAAATAGTCGGTTCCACCCTCTGCAGCAAGCAGCAAATATTTCCCATCAACCTTGTATACATGTGGCCCTTCAGTGCTGGCTGCATTGTTTGCGTAACCATAGGTTAGTATTTTGCATTCCCCCGTAAGAGCTTGTTTTTTCAAGTCCAACTCTTGTTGCCAAATTGCACATTGGGACGGCCATGCTTTTTCGAAGTCGAAGCGGTTGCCCGTGTAAAAACATTTACCATTATCATCCCAAAACAATGACGCATCAATGCCTGGCGCGTCTTTAAGCCAAACCGGGTCAGACCATGGCCCAGCAGGGTCTTTAGCAGTCAGGTAAAAATTGCCACCGCAATTGGAAGCAGTCCCGATCAGATAAAATAATCCATCATGATGCCTGATCGTCACCGCCCAGATTCCGTCTTTGTCCTTCACATTATTCAAGTTTAGTTGTGCAGGTCTTGTAATGCCGTGACCAATTAGCTCCCAGTTAACCAGGTCGCGGCTATGGTAAACGGGAATGCCAGGGAACCAAACAAATGAGGAGTTTACCATGTAATAATCTGAGTCCACCCTGCAAATAGATGGGTCGGGACTAAACCCCGTAAGAATAGGGTTATGAAAATCTACCGGCTGTTTTTGCGCAGAGGCAAGGGTGCTGGCAAAAAGTAGAAGGGCAAAGTATAAATGTCTAAAATCCATGCGGCTATTTAACTGTAACAAGTAAAAAGCAACCAAGGTTATGTTGACGCGAACAGGTTTCAATATTTGGTTGGTTAAAACAAATGTAACCAACAGCCAAAAATCCGTCAGGTATTTTTCGTTCAAAATACAGTGACAAATCATACATTAACATATGGGAATAACGAATTACCTCAAATGTTTACCTTTACACCATGAATCACATCCCAATACATTTATTGCAGGATAGAACCAGTCATGGTTTACAGATTAAATATTTTGAAAAATACGCGCTTACAAAAGACGCATCGCTGCTAGGTGCACACAGGGACGATCACTATATTTTTTTCCTGCTTGAAGACGGATCAGGTTCTTTGATGATTGATTTTAATGAAGTAACATTCGCAGGGAGTTTACTTTATTATGTGCTGCCAGGGCAGGTACACCATGGTATGAAACACGAAGCGGCCTCAGGTTGGTTCGTAGCCGTTGATACAAGTCTTGTTCCACAGGAGTGCAGAAATATTTTTGAAGGAGGCCTGTTGCTTCAGCAGCCTTATTTGCTTGATCCATCTGAGCTCAGGCAATGTTGCACTTTACTTTCCCTTCTTTTTGAACGCTATAACGCTGATGCTTCCAACCCCTTGTACCTGAGCATTGTTCATTCCCTATTACAATCTTTCATTGTCATTGCAGCGGGATTTTATAACCGGTGCGCCGGTCTCAACTTTAAATCATCAAGGCCTGCACAGCTTACCAGTCAGTTTAAAAAACTGCTCACCAAAGAGTTACGCTTAAATAAAAGTCCTGCTAATTATGCTGCACTGTTAAACATCTCAGAATCGTACCTGAGTGAAGCACTAAAAAAACAGACCGGCTTTCCCGCAAGTTACTGGATCCAGCAAGAAGTTATCATGGAAGCCAAACGCCTATTATATTATAGCCAGTTAAGCGTCAAAGAAATTGCGCATAATCTGGGTTACAACGACCACTCCTATTTCTCCCGGTTTTTCCGTAAAGCGACGGGTAGCTCGGCAAATACTTTTCGAGAGAAATACCGCAAATAGTCCTATCATTACAATGATTGTGCTATTTCACAGCCAATCAAAACATGGTTTCTTTGTAGTATCAAAATTACAATTACATGGAAACATCTATATTACAAAAGATTAAAAATAAAGCCGGAAAATTCATTGAAAACCAATTACTTAAAACCGGAAAAGTACTGGACGTACGTGTCTGGGAAGCATCCAACCTGGTGGAGATTGAACTGCATTTACCGCAGGTGGATATGCAGAATTGGAACCAGGTACTGTACATTAAACTGCGGGTAGATGATTTCAGTTTCCGTGATTATACACCATTTGGATGGGATGCAGAAACGGCTACATGCTCACTCCTGATTGATTCAGATCACGAAGGTCCGGGAAGCCGATGGGCAAAAACACTCCGTGCGGGAGACACAATTTATTACCTCAAAACCGAAAGTACGCGCCAATCTCCTCATCCAACAGATTGCGTTGTAGGACTTGGTGACGCAAGCAGCATCGGACACCTGCTAGCGCTTCAGCAGCTAACTGTTCCGGTAAGCAGGTTTGACAGCGCAGTGGTAATTAATAGTCCTGGAACCGGAAAATTATTATGTGATAACTTCTCTCCTGCTCTGAATACGATGGCTAGCAATCAGGAACTGGGCACATGGCTGGCTGAACAAGCGTATTGTACCGCCCATACCTGGTTTTATCTTATCGGAAATCATAAAATGGTGACAGATTTGCGCAGGCTACTCAAGGGCATGGGACACACCCATATTCATGTAAAAGGCTTTTGGTCTTAGACGAATTGTTTTCAAAAGCCAATTTACATTTATAGAAAAGCCACTCTGTGAAGTTCTCCCAATAAGTGTCTAACTTTTTGGGGGCGCTTCACTGCAGAGTGGCTTTTTGATGGAGTTATAAATATCTTAAGATATTCAATATTACTTTGAAGGTATAAGCCCGGCTTCACGTAATTGCTCAAACAGGTCGTAAAATGTATGCTCAGTGCTTTGGAAAATAGTAAATCCTAACCTCCGGCTTTTTGACATATCGGTCATTACTTCAATTGGCCTTCCCAAATCAAGATCTGTATGCCATGCTGTTGCCAGGCGGCTAAGGTCTTTTTCTTTCAACTGGTATTTCTCTGCAATTTCACGCCATATACCAGCATCGTTAAGCATTTCCTGCTCCAGTGATTTGATGGAACCTTCAAAACCAACTGCTTCTACGCCAAAATATGCTGCTAAGCGTTTCCACAACCATTGCCAGCGAAACACGTCACCGTTCACAACATTAAAGGCTTCGTTGCGAGCTGCCTCAGTAGTAGAAGCCCAAATCAGGTGTTCTGCCAGTACCCTTGCATCAGTTACGTCAGACAAACCATTCCACTGTGCTGCGGATCCGGGCCATATAAACGGGCGTCCTGTTTCTTTACAAATCGTTGCATATACTGCCAGGGTGGTACCCATGTTCATCGCATTACCAACCGCTTTACCAATTACGGTGTGTGGCCTGTGAATGCTCCATGTAAAACCATCACGGCCAGCGGCAGCATAAACTTCATCTTCCTGTGCGTAATAAAAATTCTCTACATCCAACCTTGGGTGTTCTTCACGTAAAGGTGTTTCAGGCAAAAATCCTTCTTTCGCATAAGCTTCAAACGGGCCTAAATAGTGCTTTAACCCAGTTACAAGCGCAACATGTTGAATCGATTTTCTTTCTGATAGGACATCTAACAGGTTACGGATCATCAGACTATTCACCCTGATGTTTTCAGCTTCTGTATCGTTGCGCATCCAGGTGGTTATATATACATGCGTCGGTTTAATATCAGCCAGCGCAACTTTAAGGCTCTCAATATCCAAAAGATCTGCCGCAACAGGTTTCAAACCTTTAACTTCAAGGTTCGGCGTACGTGCCAGTCCATAAGTTTCCCAGCCTTTTGAAATCAGTTTTTCCGCCAGATTAATGCCTGTTATACCGCTTGCTCCAACTACTAATGCTATTTTATCCATCTTTTTATATTTTTATATTATTCTCAAAATTCGTGTCACAAATATACGGGAGCTACCTCCAGCTGGCCGCTGACCTGCATCAACTAATACACTTGATCTGAATCAAGAGTTTTAATGCTTCGGGTGCTGATTTGATCTAAAGAATTATCTTTGCTAAGTGTAAACCACAGCAAAGCATGATTGAAGTACTTTTAAGCCACATACAGGAAAAAGTTACCCTTACAGAACAGGATAAACAAGCGATTCAAACGTTTTTTGTTTCAAAAAGACTGAGAAAGCGGCAATATCTTTTGCAGGAAGGCGATGTTTGCAAGTACCTTACATTTGTAGCAAAAGGTTTGCTGCGTACCTATAATGTAGATGACAAGGGAAACGAACATATGAGTATTTTTGGCTGGGAAGGATGGTGGCTGTCTGACTTCAACAGTTTTTTGTCAGGCGTACCAGCGGTATTTAACATTGATGCTATTGAAGATTCAGAGTTACTGATGGTTTCACTCGCTGATTACAATGCCTTAACGTTAACAGTACCAATTATGGACCGCTATTTTCGTATCCTTTATCAAAACAGTTTGGTTACAAAAGAACGCCGGCTGATGAGTGCCATCACTCATACTGCTGAAGAAAAATATCTTGAACTGGCAGGATCAAACCCACATATAATTGAACGGATTCCACAAAACCTGATTGCCTCCTACCTGGGCATCGCACCAGAAACGCTAAGCCGGATTAAAAAAAATCTTGCCGTGAAGAGGTAAAACCATAGATTAATATTTCCACTGCCTGCGTTTGCTAATTATTTCAAATGAATATACTATCAATGATAGATTGGATGTTTAAAAAACCAGTAAGCAAATAGCTAGCCGTTACCTTCCAGGGTCAAAGGAAACCCTTAAAAATAGTTTTATAGTAGTTCTGACAACCATTGAATTCCCTCTGGAATTATCCTGTGATTTGGCTCGAAGTACGTTGATTGGAAATTTAACCCGGTCAACCTCCATGCAACCTTCATTCAAATTGCTTCAAATGTCCATTCAACAGATCCCAGATCATTACCTAAACTGTGGATATCTGTGCCTATGCACCGAATCTGGTATCTTTTGAGTGGTGGTTTGGTGCCTTTCAATTGAATATTTATTGAAACGATTGCAATCTTGTTAGATTTTCCTTACAGTTGTATCAGAAGAAAACAGAATATGTCAGCTATCACCGAACAATTTAACAGTATATCCAAAAAGTATGATGGACAAAGAAAATTTCTTATTCCATGCCTGAATGACTTCTATAACAGTTGCATGCCTATAGTAGCTACACTTACCGGGGCAAAACGTGTGCTGGATATTGGCGCCGGAACCGGACTTTTCACCCAATTTATCTATCAGCAGCGCAGCGACCTTCATTTTACCTTAACTGATATTTCAACTGATATGCTTTCAGTCGCAAAGGAACGTTTTGCAGGCCTGGAAAATTTTGAATTCAGTGAATATGATTTTACTTCGGGCCCGATTGCTGAAAAATATGATCTGATTATTTCTGCATTGGCGATCCATCATTTGGATGACAGCCAGAAAGAAGTACTATACCAGTACGTTTTTCATGCATTAAATGATGGGGGAATTTTTATCAATGCCGATCAGGTAGAAGGCAGAACACCCTGGTTCGATAGCTTTTACAAGTCAAACTGGAAAGAGACGGTCAGTAATTCAGCACTTGAGCAGGATGCTATTGACCGTGCTTTTGAGCGCATTAAGCTGGATAAATTTGGCAAATTGGAAACGCAATTAAAAATGTTGGAGAGTGCGGGATTTACAGAAACAGATTGTATTTACAAGTCTAATAATTTCGCGGTAATGGCGGCTGTTAAGCATAATGGGCTACAATAACCTTGTAAACCAATATACAACCAACAGCGGCAGAACCCAAACCAGCAATTCCGTTAATCCATTTAAAAACGGCCATGTTCTTTTTGAGATACCTGCTCATGGTAGAAATTAAAACATAACTATAAATACTCATCGTTAGAATAATTCCAACTGATTCTATAACCAATACCATAATTGAAGCCTGAATGGTGGAAGCGCTGATTACCAATGCAGTAGTTAGTGCGCCGCCTGTGCCCGCCAGGCCATGGATCATCCCAACCCAGAATGAACGCGTTAATGGTTTCATTTCAATAACTTCACCATTTTTACCATGCAAATGGATAGATTTAGATGATACGTGGTTATGGCCAACGTTCTTTTCATTATCACGTACCATTTGATCCATCTTGTAATTACTTTTTATTGCCTTTATCCCCAGAAGGATCATAATTGGCCCAACCGCAATCTCTGCCCACTCAGAAATATTGGTAACGTATTGGTGTAATGATGCTTTAAAAACCAGTGCAATGGCAGCGAAAATGAGCAGGGTAACTGAATGTCCAAGAGCCCACTGAGAGGCCCTGAAAATTACACCCCAGGATATTCTTTTTTTTCTGATAGCCTGTTCTGAGGCCAAAACAGATACCGCTGTAATATGGTCTGGCTCAAAAGAATGTAGAATACCAGCCAATAAGCGCCGGGTAATGGTAAAAAAACTCATACTATTAACTGTAATAAACTGGTTAAAAGTGCTCAAAGCTAAAACTTCGCGATGCGCAAAAGAAAACTGGGAAGAAAATTCGGATAGGCTACAGCAGCGATTGCCGAAGGAGGGATTATACAAATCAAATCTGACCACTGCTTCTTTTCGCGAAAGCATTGTCAATACAAAACAGGCAGGTATCTGGCTAATAACATTAAATGTTATACACAGTTGCGCGACAGCTCGTGATTCAAACACGATTCCCAGTTCATCTGCACTAAAGCAGAACCTATAACGGTTGATGAAGAAATATTTAAAGAACTATATGGCCGCAAACTTAGTTAAAAAAATGACACAACTACTTATTGATTCTGCAAAATCTAAGACCCAGCGTATTTACAACGACCTCATCAATTTAAACAATATTTGCAAAGCAAGTTAATTCATCGTAATATTGCAATATATATTATGGGCATTACAAAAACTGAGATATTTACCGAAGAACAAAACAAGCTTGCCGTATTGTTGAAAGCGATAGCACACCCGGCTAGAATTGCTATTCTTCAACATATTATAAAAACCAATGCCTGTATTTGCGGAGACTTGGTTGAAGAGTTGGGTTTGGCACAAGCCACTATATCCCAGCATTTAAAAGAGCTAAAAACGGCGGGCTTGATACAGGGAACTATAGAGGGTGTTTCTGTGTGTTATTGCATTAACCCTGCTGTTTGGGATGATCTGCAAAAACAACTTTCAGGGTTTTTCGGAACATATAATATAAAAAATAACTGCTGTTAAATGTTAGCCGCTGTTATTATTGAAAAAGATAGCTGCTGCCAATAGTTGAAAATTAGCCGCCGTCAATATTTGATAAGCGCGCTGCTGTGAATAGTTTAAAAATTCGCTGGTGTGAATAGTTTAAATGCTCGCTGCTGTTAGAAACTTTGAAAAAAACCATCGTAATATTACAATACAAAATCAACCTGTACTTATGAATAAGCCAGAAGCAATAAATTGGAAAACATTTAAAGAGACGCTGGAAAGCTCTCCTGACCTGACATTACAATTTCAATATGCAGGAGATAAACTCGTAGATGCCTCCTATCATATTACTGAAATCAAACAAGCCCCCATTGTGTCAGTCGACTGTGGCGGGGTATTGAACAGCTGGACAGAAATAATTCTTCAATTATGGGAACCAATTGATGAGCCACAGGAAAAGGCGATGAAGGTAAGTAAAGCCCTCTCCATTATCAATCTTGTAGAGAGGTCACTCCCTTTAAATCCTATAGGTATTGTTAAAGTGGAATTTGGAAATTCAGCATTTGATACTAGGCAAATGGTTCCAAACAACTTTATCATTTCCGAAGGTAACATGATTGTAGACTTGCGTCCCGACGCCGTACAATGTAAAGCTATTGAGAGAGGCGGAAGCTGTGGCACAACCGACACCGGAGCAGAATGTTGCGCTCCTGCAAAACCGAAGATAGAATTGAAAAACCTTGCTGTATCAGGTGCAGTTTGTGAACCTGGCTCAGGCTGCTGCTAAAAATTACTAGGATGATTAATATAAGGGAACTTGAACCAAAAGACTGGCAGGATGTTAAAAACATCTATCTGGAAGGCATAGCTACCGGACAGGCCACATTTCAAACAGAAGCTCCTTCATGGGAAGATTGGGACGAAGGCCATCTTAAAAACTTACGATATGTGGCTGTTAACTCTGATGAGGTTGCAGGATGGATCGCGTTGACGCCAATTTCCGGCAGGTGCGTTTACGCTGGCGTTGCGGAAGTAAGTATTTATATTTCATCACAATTCAGAGGGCAAAAAGTAGGTTTCCAGTTACTGCAGCACCTCATTACCGAAAGTGAGATACAGGGATTATGGACATTGCAGGCTGGCATATTCCCGGAAAATGAGGCCAGCCTCGCCTTGCATCAGAAACTTGGATTTCGGATTGTTGGCTTAAGGGAGAAACTTGGAAAACAAAATGGGGTATGGAGGGATGTAAACCTTTTGGAGAGAAGAAGTAGAATTGCAGGGACCGATTAAGACAAGAACAACTACATGAAGAATATATTAGTACTATGTACAGGCAACAGTTGCCGCAGCCAACTGGCCGAAGGCTACCTGCGACACTTCGCAGGAGAAAAAGCAAATATTTACAGTGCAGGAATAGAAACGCATGGCGTCAACCCCAAAGCCATCCTGGCAATGGCAGAAGACCACCTTGACATTTCGGGGCATACGTCTAACCACGTAGATGAATACATGTCCATACCGTTTGATTACGTGATTACCGTTTGCGACAATGCCAGCGAAGCCTGTCCGTTTTTCCCAGGTCAGGTTGAACGTTTTCACCAAAACTTCCCTGACCCCGCAAAGGCAACAGGAACAACGGAAGATATTATGGATGAGTTTAGGAGGGTCCGTGATCTGATTAAAGTTTATTCACTAAACTTTGTGCAAGCACATATATAAAATATAATAACCAATAAAATCATACAATGTCTGCAAACAATTGCGCACCCCTTAGCGAAAGGAGAAAACTGAGCTTTTTAGACCGCTATCTCACCTTATGGATTTTTATAGCAATGGGAACAGGCATTGGTATCGGCTTTTTTATTCCGTCCTCCGGTGGATTTATCAATTCTTTTTCCAGTGGGAGCACTAATATTCCTCTGGCCATTGGCCTGATACTGATGATGTATCCACCTCTGGCAAAAGTTAAATATGAAAGAATGGGCGAAGTATTCAAGGACATCCGAGTTTTATCGGTTTCGTTAATTCTAAACTGGATTATCGGCCCTTTTTTGATGTTTTTCCTGGCCATCACTTTTCTGCGCGATTATCCCGAGTATATGGTGGGCCTTATTTTGATAGGGCTGGCCAGATGCATTGCCATGGTAGTAGTTTGGAATGAACTTGCCGGGGGGAACAGGGAATATGCCGCCGGATTGATTGCGTTAAACAGTATTTTTCAGGTATTACTGTATAGCGTATTCGCATATGTTTTCATTACAGTACTTCCACCCTACTTTGGTTTGAAAGGTTTGGCTGTTGATATCACCATTAGTGAAATTGCTAAAAGCGTAGGGATTTATCTGGGACTTCCTTTTGCCATGGGCATAATAAGCCGGTACGCGTTAATTCATTTAAAAGGTGAAAATTGGTTCCAAACCAGGTTTATACCGCTCATATCGCCGATCACCCTGGTTGCCCTACTGTTTACCATTGTGATTATGTTTAGTTTAAAAGGAGAATTGATTATTCAGATTCCGCTGGATGTGCTAAGGATAGCCGTCCCACTGGTCATCTACTTTGCTGTAATGTTTGTATTCAGCTTTTTTGCGGGACGGTATTTTGGTGCCGACTATTCTAAAAGCACCTCAATTGCCTTCACTGCAACCGGAAATAACTTTGAATTAGCTATAGCCGTCGCTATAGGCGTGTTTGGAATTAATTCAGGGCAGGCATTTGCAGGGGTAATTGGTCCGCTGGTAGAAGTTCCGGCGCTGATTGCGCTGGTGAATTTGGCTTTTTGGTTCAGAAAAAGATACTTTCAGCCTGAAGCAGATAAGATGTTTTAGAATACATTTCAGAATAACCACATTCAATTTGATAGTGACTATACGCTATTACACCCATAGTATGTGTATATAGCGCATCGCCTACATTTGTTTAAAAGATAGATGATGAACCTATCATCAATAATTAAACAACTCGTATGAGCAAATTTGAAAACAAAATAGCTGTTATTACCGGTGGAAACAGCGGAATGGGATATGGAACTGCCAAGGTACTCAAAGAAATGGGTGCAACTGTTATCATTACCGGACGAAGGAAAGATGCTATTGATCAAGCCGCACTAGAGCTCGGCGTT
>Ga0247815_10002266_pt1 | contig 14264 bp, 11 predicted proteins | sample UWRJL194509B1_FD_181014 | JGI IMG/M metagenome (GOLD analysis project Ga0247815, IMG submission 181014) | Plant litter microbial communities from Arlington Agricultural Research Station in Wisconsin, United States - UWRJ-L194-509B-1 | ecosystem: Environmental > Terrestrial > Plant litter >... | reverse complement strand
CAATTCGCAGAGAGCACCTGACGTAACGTTAGATACTTCATTGTGTCCTCAATCAGAGGCAAAACCATGATGAGACTCACTCCAATAAATATCTTACATCCGACCGTCAGAATGAATGGGTGGCGCGGCTCTCCAAGCCGGCCGAACCCTGAAGACTCCGCTCTGGCTCCTCGTGCGGAGCAGCCCGCGGCGAATTCCGCAGCCACCGCTCTTTCTCTTATTCGATGAAGAACTTGCCGAACGAGCTCTGGCTCCTCGTCCTGGACTATGTCGAGTGGTTTCCCGAAGCCGACGTTTTCGCTATGGCACGCTGTTCGCGCTTTTTCTACGATGCACTCGTGCCACGACTATTCCGCACGGTCACTCTCAAAACCACTGACAGTCTTCGCAACTTCGAGCGCCTCATACTCGGCGTGCATAAACCGCGGTGGGAGAGGTTCACCGCCCTTCTTCGCCGACGCAAAGAACAGCACTGTTCTGGCGCTGAGGACCGAGTGCCTGCACTTCACCACGTCAAAAACCTGGCAATCCCTTTCAAACAGCTTGTAGAAAGCTCCAAAGGCGAAGATTTTGGGTCCGTGACTCGTAGAATTCTCGCTGCTTGTCCCAATACCGACACAGTCTTCTTCGACTTGAGTCTCGACACAACCATCAGCCTATTACATAATTACCCCATGTTACACGATTGTTTGTTGCAGACGATCACGTCTTGAACGATCCAATTCTCACCCACCGTGGAAGCGGCTTCCATAACCTCACACATCTCTGGATCAATGACCTGCGGCGCTTTTGGAGTGCAGTGTCGTGGCATATGGGCTCCACCGTCGACCCCGATGCTTTTCCTGTCCTCACACACGTCGTTGCAGGATCGGACCTGGACATAAAAGATTGCGAGGATATGATAGCCATAGCGGTTAGTGAGACCTTACGCCTCACAAGCCTGCGAAGGTTTCTCTTCCTCATCCCGAGACCGGTCGGCTCTCCACGGGTAGCAGAGATGACACCAGTGTGGCATACACTTGCCGCTCTACAAGACCCGCGCGTTTATGCTATGATTACTCTTTACGGCCATGGTTCCTCAAGCACTTCCATCTCCATGTGGCGGTGGACTGGACTCACTGGGAATCAAAGACACTCGGATGAGTTCACATGGGAGTCTGGCATTCAAGTACGGGACGCAAGTCGCGACAAAACGGCAGCACGTCTTAATGAGGGTCTACCGCGACAGTAGCGTGCGCGGAAAGGCGTACGGTGCCTCACATTCGTATGAGAGCGCAGGAAAGTTGCGGAACCGACGGCTACGGTACCCCTCATCAACATGCCGCCAAACAGGAACTGAAATGGCTGCGACTCTGATATAAATGTAACAATAGCTTCAGTTTGTTGAGCTCTGGGCAAGCGGCCTGGTGTTAGAGTCTCAGTCAGCTAGCTACGCAGATATTACTGCTGTTGATTGGGTTTGGTAGAAGATACATTTGTACATCTCAGTCGGCGTCGAGCCATACGTACATTATTGTCGCTGTGATCACATAGGAAGTACACCCTGGCCTGTATCTCACACCGGCACGCCAGACTCCCATGTCACGTCCGTATCGCACTCGCTTGTAAGTCTATTCCACTGCAGAGTAGAAGAGAAAACCCACTCTTTGCCGGAAGGTATAGATACGGCCATAACATGCACGCGATGATCATGCAACGCAGCGAGTGAGTGCCAGATTGGCATTTTCTCCACACTGGTCGTGCTTCCTCCGCCGACAGGGATAAGGAATAGAAACCGCTTCAGGCGGCTGAAGCGTAAAATCTCGCTAACCCCTGCAGTCACCATGGCTATATGCGCAATCATAGATGGATAGATTCCTGCGACGACGTGCGTGAGAGCCGGAAATGCCTCCAGTGTGACGCCGGAGCCGCTCCGCGCCGCGTTGCAGCAGGATGTCAGGTCATGCACCCAGAGATGAGTTAGATTCTGATACACGTTCTCCCGTTGGAGCAGTATAGGCCGTTCTGTAGGGCTCTCCATTACGAAGAATAGACGGGTCACTTTGGGGTTTTGGACCAGCAGCTCGACGACGCTACTGGAGTCGAAATCGAGGAAGACAGTGTCGATGTTCGGACAAGCTGCGAGAATGTTGCGGGCTGCAGAAAATCTGCCTACAGCTGTCAAATTGTCCTTCATATGATAGTGGAGCGGTATGGCGAGGTTCCTGATGAGGTGTAGTGTTGGTATCTGTCTGATCATGACCGAAAGACCACGCTGCTCCTTGCGCCGAAGAACACGAGCTGCAAGCATTCCCCACTGTGATTGCTCTGATTTTACAAATCTATCAAATGCCGCAAGAGATCTGGCGGTGCTTAGTGTGACTGTGTGGAACAGTCGAGGCCGGAGTTTGTGGTTGAGAAAGCGCGAACAGCGCGACATCGCGGCAAGATCACATGCGGGAAGATGCTCGATGTGATCCAGTATCAGAGCCCAGAGCTCAGTTGGCAAGCTCATAGATGAGGGAAGGACGAGGAGGTCTTTCATGACTAGACGAAGGGAGAGTTACGTGTCCATACTCCGCAGTCACGCTTGTTCGTTCACCTTTGGCTCAATGTTGAGCGTCGGTGCAGGCTCGTGCACGCCTTCCACGCATTTGCACCGTGACTAATCTTTGCACGAATTGCGTCCTGAGTGCTTTCATCTCCATGTGGCAGTGAGTCAGGCCTGATCAGAATCATCAGAGTCAAGGACTCTCGGACGAGTTTACGCGGGAGTTCGGTATTCAAGTCTCGGATGCGCATCGCGATGAACCAAAAACACACCGAGACAAAGCTCGGAAGTAGCATGTACTCTCAATACGTGTGTGCCACGGCGCGCGGCGCGTCGCATTCGAATGAAAGAGTAAGAAGGTTGCAGAGTCGGCGGTTACCGATTACCCCTCATCAACATGCCCAACACGCGCAGGGGTAAATGCTACTTCTCCGAAACCTCAAGTCATCTAGTCACAGTCAACTGGCCAGTTTCAACCCTTTTCGGCGATCCGCACGGTTGCCACCGGAGATACCGAGCTTTGCTCCGCTGCTGTACCTCAACGACTCAGGCTTTGTGCATTGCAATTCCATGTCGAATATATGTATCGAGTGTCTAGTTTTAGAATCTGAGCATTTTATGGGACAAATAGGTCGTGGAAAAACCCCTTTTCTTGCCCTCACGTACCTGCCTGCCCAAAAGGCAACACAAATTCCTCAGACTTCAAACAAAGTGTAGAAGACTTTTTCCAATGGATCTCCTTATTTTATACATTGAAAGTTGGTTTGCCGTATGTCCAGTTGAGCTGAAGCAGCAGCGGCGTTCACTGTTGTCCGCCACTGTAATGAATGAGAAGAACTCGTGGCGAGCATATAGATTAAAACGGATGTCTCGATCAACGAAGAGCTCAGTCTTACACCCAGGGCTTCAACTGTGGATCGCCAAGTTGTAACACGCGATCAATCGTGGGGCCAGCGGTCCCAGAACCATTGCTAGCTTACTGCGTTGCCGGTCAGCATAATTGCTCGACGCAAGCGGCGCATCGACATGTTATACGGCCGAACAGCGGCCAACATGGGTGGGGAAGGGAGGGATTGACATAATTGAAGGCAAAGCTAGGTACCTTTCAGCCGATTATCTCGCTTAAGAATGTTTATTCAGGTCGCGCAGCGTGGGAAGGGGTCCACATCATCTCCGGTGACGAGCTCCGCTTTGCATCGCTGCCCCTGCCAATTATATTTCATCCCGCGCGTCCACATAGCTCTCTCACACGCTGAGCAAATCTTCAGTGCGTTTAGATGAGATGAGAACGCAACTCGAGGTACGAACCACCTTAGCGCCACGCAGCATCAAGACCTATAGGTTCAAATAGCCACCGGCTCGTATATTCTTACCAGCTGTTAGGCCGCTCATTTCAGGGACTGCATGTGGAGAGTGACTAAGGAAGACCTCCGCCAGAGGGGTTTTGTTTTAATTGTAGTCTCACTGCATCCTCTCTAAGCAAACAACCCTGGCCGGTTCCTTTATGTTCCGAGCTATGATATAAGGCCAGCATCATGTGCTCGTCGAATCGCCCTCATCTCTCTGGTTGGAAGACATCCTTCATTCCTACGACGATGAAGTTCACTTCGGTCATCATCGCAGCTCTCAGCCTGGCATCCACCGGAGTCGAGGCAGCGATTGGATCATCTTGTAAGGTTCCGAGCGCAAGGTTCTTACAGTCTCCTCCGCCTTCGCACTTGCAGTACGCTCAACTTTGAGGCCTTAGCCACAGCGGCTCTTGCCGCAACTCGACCGCCTCTTCGTGCTGCCAAGGCTACTACACCAAGAAGCAAGTCCAACTCGAACATTTCGCTTGCCACTACTTTTGACTTACCCTTTCTGTCCGCACAAGTTACTGCCCAGACGATCCAACCGCCGTCAGATGCTGCACACAGTCGCAGGCATGCAGCGATGGCATCGGCATTTGCGTTGATGTGCGTTACAATGATTGTCAGGGCAAAGTTGTCACCGGAAAATGCCCCGGAAGTAACAGTACGTGGCCTCCGTCTGCATTGAAGGCTCTTGGAGTGGTTGGTTGACGAAGTAAATGGGCACTAGATGTACTTTGCTGCCGAGGCAAGATCATTTCATGCAGCCCAGGAGCGTGATAGTTGTAGCGTGCGCAGTCAAGGGGCTGGCGTGTTCAATTGTGTTGATCCATTCACCGACTTTGCGTGAAAACATTCAGGAGAATACACATCCCAACTCCAGCCCCTTCTTGGGTGGAACCTCTGTCATGGTTTTCATTCCGCAAAGCCTCGCGGCTCCAATAAGGATCACAATTGCGTAGAACCACCTGGCGTTAATTGGAGGCAAATGAGCCCTTGAAACTCCGAACATGGCGTCACAAACGTGCATCATGATGAGCCAAGAGCTTTCCACCGAGCGTATCGCAACATCACCCTCAGAAATACCCCCAGTCCGAGACCAGTTGGTGCCTCGGTCTGACCCAGACGCGCTGGATGTAGTCGCCAGCCCTCCGTAACGATTCGCAGAGAGCATCTAACAAAACGTTAGACACTTCACTGTGTCCAAAATCAGAGGCGAAACTACAGTGGCGCACAAAAGTTTCCGGACACCTAAGTTCCGGCGGTACCAACGATAAATCAACAAATTCTTGGAGAGATAAACAGAGATAGTAGCTGTGCATGATGTCTCGCAGCTCGATACGAGTTGAAACTGTCGTGATGACGGCACTGAAAGGGTCAAAGCGGAACAGATGAAAATGTGCTTTTATAGGGTTGATAAAATGCTTGAAATTGTTTACATCCTGAGTCTACGTAACTTATTTGTATATGAAAGATACAACGGGTGTCGTGGTCGATGTTGCCGTTGAGGTTTGGCACGCCATCGAAGTTGGCGGATTTGGCACCCAGACAGCGAGACGCAGCAAAGTCACACCGGCACGCCAGACTCCCACGTCACATCCGTGTCGAGCTCGCTTGTAAGTTTATTCCACTGCAGGGTGGACGAGAAAACCCACTCTTTGGTGGAAGGAATAGATACGGTCATAACATGCACGCGATGATCATGCAATGCGGCGAGTGAGTGCCAAATTGGCATCGTCTCCACACTGGTCGTGCTTCCTTTCTCGACAGGGATGAGAAACAGGAACCGCTGCAGGCGACTGAAGCGCAAAATCTCGCTGACTCCTGCGGTCACCATGTCTGTGTGCGCAATCATCGCTGGGTATATTCCTCCGACGAGGTGCGTGAGAGCTGGAAACGCATCCGGTGTGACGGTAGCGCCATGCTGCACCGCGCTGCAGTAGACTGACAGGTCGTGCACCCAAAGGTGGGTCAGATTCTGGTACACGTTCTCCTGCTGGAGCAGTATAGGCGGTTCCGTAGGGCTCTCCATCACAAAGAACAGATGGGTCACGTTGGGGCTGTTGATGAGCAGCTCGGCGACTTTGATAGAGTTGAAATCGAGGAAGACGGTATCGATGTTCGGACAAGCTGCGAGAATGTTGCAAGCTGCAGAAAAACTGTCTTCAGCTGATAATTCTCTCTTCATATCATATTGGAGCGGAGTGGCGAGATTTTTGACGAGGTGTAGTGCTGGTACCTGGCTCCCTTTGCCCCGAAGGGAATGATTGGCAAGCATTCCCCAGTGTGGCTGCTTCGAATTGACAGCAAACTGTTCAAGTACCACAAGAGACCGGGCGGTGTTCAGTGTGACTGTATGGAACAATCGAGGCCGGAGTTCGTGGTTGAGAAAGCGCGAACAGCGCGCCATTGCGGCAACATCCCGTGCGGGGAGATGTTCGACGTGATCCAGTACGAGTAACAAGAGCTCTTTTGGTAAGCTCATGAGCGAGGGGAGGACGAGGAGGTCTCTCCTAACCAGAAGAAGGGAGAGTTTGGTGTCCAGGCGGCCATCGGCAAAGAGGGTTCAGCTCTAACGGCTCTAACAGCTCCAGGAGCCTCTAGAGCGGCTGAAGACGCCCGCCCTGGCCGCACTGGCCGCTCGGGAGCCTGATTCCTCCGGGAGAGCTCAGAGCCAAAAACGTGTCCGTACTCCGCTGCCACGCTTTTTCGTTTACTTTTAGCTCTATGTTGAGCGTCGGTGCAGGCTTCGCGCATGCCTACCGCGCATTTACACCATGGCTACTCTTTGCACGAAATGTGTCCTGAGTGCTTTCATCCCCGTGTTGCAGTGAACTAAACTTATTCAGAGTCAGGGACTCTCGGACGAATCTACGTCGGAGTCGCGCCAGTGGATTCAAGTCTCGGATGCGCGTTGCGATAAACCGCAAACACACCAAGACAAAAACCCTACAGTAGCTTATGCTCTCAATATCTGTGCCACGATGCGCGGTGCCTCGCATTCGAACGAAGGTATAAGAACTTGAAGGTTGTGGAATAGGCGGTTAACCTCCATCAACGTGCCACCACACACAGGTGTTGATGCTACTTCTTTGAACCCTCTAGTCATCGAGTCGTGAGATGAAATGAGTGTTGGGAGTGGAGACTGCATGAGGAGACAACGATGGGTACAACAGTTACTAGCAGTCAGCTGACTGCACAGCTATCGCTGTCCAATGGGAGTCGCAGGAGATGTGCTTGTGACTTCTAGTTGGCTGCATCAATACGTAAATTATTCATCGCTACGTTCCCATAGGAGACACACGGCGACCTGCATCCCACACCCGGACGCCAGACTCCCACGTCACGCCTGTGTCGCACTCACTTGTAAGTCCATTCCAAAGTGGAGTGGACGAGAAAAGCCACTCTTTGGTGTAGGGAAGGGTCACGGCCATAGCATGTACGCGGGGATCCTGTAATTCGGCGAGCGAGTGCCAGATTGACATCCTCTCCACCTTGGCTGTGTTTCCTTTGGCGACAGGGATGAGGAGAAGAAACCGCCGCAGGCGGCCAAAATGCAGGATCTCGCGTACTCCTGCCGTCACTATGGATGTGCACTCAATCATAGCTGGGTAGATTCCTGCGACGATGTGTGTGAGAGCCGGAAATGTCTGCGGTCTGATGGTAGCCCCACGCTGCGCCTCGCTGCAGCAGGCAGACAGGTCATGTACCCAGAGATGAGTTAGATTCTGGAACCCGTCTTGCCTCTGAAGCAGGATCGGATATCTACTGGGGTATTCCATCACGAAGAATAGACGAGTCACGTTCGGGTTGCTGATCAGCAGCTCGATGATTTCACTGCAGTTGAAATCAAGGAAGACGGTATTGATGTTTGGACAAGCTGCGAGAATGTCGCGGGCTACGGAAAAGCTGTTTGCAGCCTTTATCTCGCCCTTGATGTTCTCGTGGAGCGGTATGGCGAGTTTCCGGACGAAGTGTAGCGCTGGTGTCTGGCTCTCCGGATGAACAACATGTCGCTCCTTGTGTCGAAGGAAAAGAGTGGCAAGTACTCCCCGTTGTGGTTGTTTAGATCCGAAGGTAAGTCTGTTAAAAGCCACAAGAGAACGGGCGGTGGTTAGCGTAACTGTATGGTACAGTCGTGGCCGGAGTTCGTGATTGAGAAAGCGCGAACAGCGCGCCATTGCAGCCACATCACGTGCGGGGAGATGCCCGACGTGATCCAGTACAAGGATCAAGACCTCTTTTGGCAGTCTCATGAGCGAGAATGAACTGAAGAGGTATCTCGGAATAACAAAAGAAGAGGAGAAGGAGAGTCGCGTGTTCAGACTCCGCCGTGACACTTTTTCGTTTGTCTTTGGCTCGATGTTGCGCGTCGGTGCAGGCCTCGCGCGGGCTGCCCCTGCCTCGAGTCCCACATCAACAGGGTCTACTACTGTATATGCGCGCAGGCTAGTGTCCAACTTGGCACTGTCCAAGCCTGTGCGCGTAAACGGCCGCTATCTGCCCGAGACGCCGTTGCAGACGATTGCGCGGATTGCCAACCACCGACGAAACAAACCGTTGAATCAGGTGGTGAAAAACTTCACGCCTGGCCTGAAGCTCGATGACTGGACTCAGTGGCAGCGCATGCGGCTAGGCGGCGCGCTGCTCAAATTCGATGCATGGTCGACCGAGGACGTGCGGACTGTCCGCCACTCAGTTGGCTTGGATCATGCGCACATGCACCACCTCTACATCAGAAGCGCACAGAACGCCTTCAACTCCGACGAGGGTTTCTCGCATGCCGCGGCCATGTCAGTCCAGGAGGTTATTGCCAACGCTGTAGCAAGCTACGACCTCGCAGCACGACAGGCTCAACCAAAGACCGTCGATTTGCGGGCCATGCACATTCTGAACATGATTGCAAAGCGGCCTCATCCGCAACGAAACGAGCTCATTAATCAGATTTGTCTCGCCCTTGCGCATGGGAAACACGACCTCCGCCAGCTCAGCTCACGGCCAGCCGAGGAAGGTCATCTCGTTCCGCTGTACATCCGCATCTTCCGCTCCAAGGACCACCTCGGCGCACTCTCGGTCGTTCTGGAGCAGAATCTCAAGGGTGAAGACGCTCGCCGCGTTCTCGACGTTCTCTGTGGCCTTTGGTATCCCGAGTGTCCAACCCTCCCAGCACCCCTCTTCCAAACATATCTCGCCCATGTCTCTGCCTGCGGCATGCAGTTGCACGATCAAAAGAAACTCGTTCAGCAGTATCTTCGCCTCGCCAAGCAGCAATGGACCGAAGCTCGCCAACCGCTCGCTCTCGCCATGGAGGCGTCGTTCTCTGAGGGCCAGCAGCTTGCCGTCCTGAATCGCCCCTTGGCCGAAGAGCGCGCCTGCAAGCTGGTGCAACTTCGCCAGTTCGGCAGGTCGGTTCGCACAATCTTGCGCAACCACCGCGCCGTCCTGCAGCTCTACCGCACCAACTGGCCCGAGACCATCCAGCAGCACTTCGGGACGCCCTTCCGCCGCCCAGTTCCACCACCTCACCCGCTCAACGTTATTCGCACCGCCAAGGACTGGCGTATCGTTAACCGTCTCGACCGCGAAGCCCGTCGCCCAGCCCACCTGCAAAGGCTCGCCGAGGAGCTGCAGCAAGCCAAGATTCGTCGTGCGGCGAAGAGCCGCGTCCGTCTGCTGGCCAAACAACGCGAGCGTCGCGCCGAGCGGCGCAAGGAAGCGAACAAGCAGGCATGGGTCACCCTCAAGCGCGAGGTTGTTCGACTTCGCTCCCTGGCCGGAGGCTGGGGACCGAGCGGCTGGGGTCAGATTCGTGTGCTCACAAGGCCGCCGCGTCTCGATGGCAAGCCAACACACGGCCGGACGCAATCGGTTCCGACCAAGACGACCAAGATCGCGAAGCGGCCTGCAGCGAAGAAGGGGGCCTCGCGCGCGCACACGAATCTGCCATTTGGTGGCAAACGTGCACCCAGGCTGCGTCTTGGACAGGTGGCTGCTCCGTCCGGTGCCACTGTTGTCGCCCAGCTCAACAAGACCGTCAAGAGGATCGTGCAGAAGCCGTATTCTGGTCTTACAACTCGCGACATTGCGGCTGCCACCGTCATGAAGGCGGCTAGTCGTCTTCCAGACCGGCCGCTCGCCACGAGGAAGAAGGCGGTTCAGTCCGCCAAATCGAGCCCGAACCAGCCGACACCAAAGAAAGTATCTGCAACCTCGTAGGCTTGCGTGTGTATATGCTACTTGTCGTGCATTCAATAAATTCGCACCTTACTCTCAATCTGTAACCTGCACGCTCCCGTGATGTGCTTCAACAGGTTCATAGTGTTCCTTCTCAAGGAAACCACCAGCTCTATTAGGCGGTGAAAATGATCACACCCTGGCGCAGACTACTCGGGGGAGACCATGGCGGCCTGCAAGATCCTGTGCCATGATACACCCGATACAGGCACTTTACTATTAGACGCATGGGCGACTATGCGATGTGAAAGGGGCCCAATACAACGGCAATGGCGATCAGAGCGCTATTCGAGGTTTGGAGCGCGAGCTATCTTCCCCGCTGCGCACACTCCGTCCCAAACTGGAACACCAGACTCCCACGTCACGGCGTCGGCTCGTATATCAGTTAGCGCATCCCACCGCAGGATGGGCATGTACACCATCCGTAAGTTACTGCTTGGATAGGGTGTGGCCATGACACAGACGCGCGGGTCTCGCAACGCGACAAGGAATGGCCAAATGGACGTCGTTTCGATCCGCAACTCCTGTCCGTCTTCGACTGGGAAGAGAAACAAGAACCGCTGCAGGCTCTCGAATCGCAGAATCTTGCGAATCGCTCGTGTGATTTCGTCCTCGTCGCCGGCCGTATCGTGTTCAGATCCTGCTACGATGTGTGTGAGAGCAGGAAACCCCTCCGGCGCCACAGTCGAATTAATGAACGTAGCATTCCAGAAGTACCGCAGGTCGTGGATCCAGAGATGCGTGAGATTATGAAAGCTTTCCCCGCGCTCAGTGAGAATCGAGGCCCGTGGGAAGTCGTCGCCTGTAAAGAACAGTCGGGTCACGTTAGGATTGTCGAGCAGCAATTTGAACCCAATGACCGAATCGAGGTTGAAGTCGAAGTAAACTGTATTGACATTTGGACAAGATCCTAGGATAGTCTTGGCTGCTTGGATACGACTTATCAAGCTTCTGCGGGCTCCGGCCATCGATCTAGTCGAGACGCCAAGATTTCGAACGAGATGCAAGGTGGGTACCCAGTCTTCCTGACGTCCGGCATGTCGCTCTTTGCGCCGGAGGAAAAGAGTGGCCAGCGTTCTTCGCTGTGACTTATGCTCTTCCAGCGCAGCGCGTTCCCAGGTCTGAAGGGCGTCGACGGTGGTTAGGGTGATTGTCTGAAACAATCGCGGCCGGAGTTGATGGTTGAAAAACCGGGAGCATCGTGCAATAACAGCGACATCCCGTCTGGGCAGGTTTTCGATATGACCTAGGACAAAGAACCAGATCTCAATCGGCAGGTCCATCGGAGTGAGAGGTAAAGCGGTGTTCGCGGCAATCACCGCTTTTATCTATGTACTCGTTGTGCTGTCCGGCGCTAAGATACGAGGGTTAGGTGAGACAAAATCGCTCCACGGACTTGTAGCTTGACCGGACTTGGTTGATGAGTTATGCCACATTGTGTCGTCGTCTCCTAATGAGTGCTTGATGACCGCACCGAGTCTTGTCTTACTCGCACCAAGCCGGGTCACAAATGGGATGTAAAGAGTTAATCTCTTCTAAATAGAAGAGAACATCGAATCACTACAGTTGTGTCCCGCCCACCACCAAAGGTGGTGGGGACCGGTGAGGGGAAAACCCGGCATCGGTTGTTAATCCCTCCTCCTCCTCTTCAGCATAAGTGTGCTTGAGCTGCAGCAGAAGCTATCATATCTTAACAGCTCGTATTGAGATCAAGTCAGAGAACAGTTCCTACACAACGCCGAAAGCGTACGGACAATGGCCCCATGACACGCCCGGTATATAAGCTATGTCAGATTCAAGGATTAATTTATGATTTGAAAGGTATACAATACCACGGTGGTGTTACTCAGTACGCTATTCGAAGTTTAGAGCACGAGGTATCTTCACCGCTGCGCGAACTCCGTCCCAGACTGGGACACCAGACTCCCACGTCACAGCATCGGCTCGTATATCAGTTAACGCGTTCCACCGCCAAATAGGCATGTAGACTCTCCATAGGGACCCCCTTGGATAGGTCGCAGTCATGAGACAGACGCGCGGGTCGTGCAACGCGACGAGCAAGGGCCAGAGGGCCATCGTCTCGATTTGAATCTCCTGTCCGTCTTCGACTGGGAAGAGAAACAAGAACCGCTGTAGGCTCTCGAATCGCAGAATCTCGCGAATCGCTCGTGCGATCTGGTCCTCGCAGCCGAACGTATCCAGTTCAGATCCTGCCACGATGTGAGTGAGAGCAGGGAAAACCTCCGGCGCCACCGTGGACCCATCATGTGCCACAGCACTCCAAAAGTATCGCAGGTCGTGGATCCAGATATGTGTAAGATTCTGAAAGCCTTCTCGGCGCTCAGTGAGAATCGGAGCTTCCACGACGTTGTCGCCTGCGAAGAACAAATGGGTCACGTTCGGATTCTCGAGCAGCAGCCCGATAACGGAATCAAGGCTGAAGTCGAAGTAAACTGTATCGATGTTTGGACAAGATCCAAGGATAGTCTTAGCTGCTGAAATGCGAGTTGTCAAGTGCCTGCGGAACCCGGCCATCGATCTGGTCGAGACGCCAAGATTTCGAACGAGATGCAATGCCGGTATCCAGTCTTCCAGACGGACGGCATGTCGCTCTCTGCGCCGAAGAAAAAGAGTGGCCAGCGTTCTCCGCTGCGGTTTGTGCTCTTCCAGCGCAACACGTTCCCATGTCTGAAGGGCGTCGACGGTGGTGAGGGTGATTGTCTGAAATAATCGCGGTCGGAGTTGATGGTTGAAAAAGCGAGAACATCGTGCCATAGCGGCAACATCACTTCTGGGTAGGTGCTCGATATGACCCAGGACAAAGAACCAGATCTCAACCGGAAGGTCCATCGGAGTGAGACGCAAAGCGGTGTTCGCGGCAATCACCGCTTCTATCCATGTACTTGTCGTCTCCGAAGCACAAGTATGCTTGAATTTTAACGGAATCCACCATATCTGAAAAATCGTGCCGAAATTAAGCCAGAGAACAGACGCGACAGCTCGAAACTTATCGCCCCTCCCTTCATATATAATTGTGTCGTTTGTAACGGCTAAGATTATTGGAGTATTAATTGAGCTATTCAACGAGTATATCTATCTGTTATTATGAGATAGGTTCGTTGTTGCCAATTCAGTCCAGATACGTCTCTGGAATTTGCCGGACCCGTCTATCTCCCTCCATACTGGTTCATCCTTGAATTGCATCCAGGACCAAATCTTCTCAAGATCTTTAACAATATAGCTCCGTCGTCCGCCGAGGCACGGGACGCGACGGGACTTCTACGGCCCGAAGAATCATCGTCACCAGCGCATCGTCACTAATCCTGCATGCAGCCAGCGCACCTGATTGGTATCACAAACGCACACTGAACAGATGCAAGGTCAATTTCAGTTGCTAATACTACGCCTAGAGTGGTAGGTGATACACCCGAGCAAGGTGAATATGGTTTGCGTGTCTGTCATGATCAGCCATTCCTTCCTCGCTGACGGTCACGCCATCATGAACTGGCCAGGTTGATTCACAGAACTTAGTCCCGTGCTGTGCAGCTTCGATGATCTAATCCGTGGTTTCTCCGACTCGAGGACAGCGGCCATCGGCGTAATAGTGGATCATCTCGACATTGAATGAACGCTACTACGTGGGCATCGACTCGTCCAGCAGCAGAGCTATAAATTCAAGCTCTGACGGTCATACGAGGATTAGGTACTTTGGCCCATCCTATTTTGCCATTGACGACCATGTTCGCCGGCTCCTGGAAATCCCTCGTTGCGACGACTTTACTTGCAATCCACTCTGCTAACGCGGCGACGACAATCCCGACATCATCATCGCTTGTCTTCTATCACGGTCGCTGGGACAGCCTGCCAAGCTCGTGGTGGCCGAGCTCTGGCTTCAAGCTCGCTTTCACGGTTGCGCCAAAGTCGCTCACACTCAACGTTGGCGCGACAGCATCCACGCCGCCAATTCAGGTCGGCGTGCGATTTGGGAGCAGTGGCGAGTACACAACTCTCAACCTCACAGCTGGTGCCAATGCTCTTCCTGTCGCCTCACTCGTGCCATCCAATCCGACATATCCTCTCACTTTCGACGTCGTTTCGCTCTTCGAGGGAGGCGAAGCGCGACTGGAACTTCAGAGCATCGTCCTCGATGA
>Ga0247815_10002264_pt1 | contig 14268 bp, 25 predicted proteins | sample UWRJL194509B1_FD_181014 | JGI IMG/M metagenome (GOLD analysis project Ga0247815, IMG submission 181014) | Plant litter microbial communities from Arlington Agricultural Research Station in Wisconsin, United States - UWRJ-L194-509B-1 | ecosystem: Environmental > Terrestrial > Plant litter >... | reverse complement strand
AAGGTGATGTCGCGGTCATGCTTCGACGATGTGCCACGCGGCGCGACGTGCGCGACAACGTGCAAGTTCTTCACATGCGGAAGCTGGTGCGACAGTCCGGTAAGCTCGTGGAAGTGCGTTGCGAATAGGCAGAACGCTTGTATCTCCTGCGCGATATGTCTGCGACGTGACTGTCAGCACCAGTTCTCACGCGTTTCTGTACGACGCACTCTGAAATCGCCCATGCCAAGCCGAAACCATCGTATGTGCTGGTGCCTCGTCCCAGCTCGTCGATGATAACCAGCGACTTGGACGTCGCACTCTTGAGGATCGTCGCAGTCTCGAGCATTTCTGCCATAAACGTGCTGACGCCTTTCAACTGCGAGTCGCCAGCACCAACACGCGCGAGGACAGCGTCAAACACAGGCAGTGTTGCGCTCTCACACGGAACGAAGCATCCAATCTGGGCCATGAGCGCGATCACGCCGATTTGACGGATGTAAGTGCTCTTGCCGCCCATGTTGGGGCTGAGATTGAGAGGATGACAAGTCAGCGAAGTTTAAAATGGCTGAGCAGAGAGTTGAGACAAACCCGGTGATGATCTGGAACTCGCTAGATCCACGTAGGAGCTCGACATCGTTAGAAATGAAGTTGATTTCTTCTTGGACCTCCATGCATGGGTGACGGGCCTCCTTGAGAACGAGATCTCCGGTACCTTCGAGGTAATGATAGTAAGCGACGGCCTCGCTCGCGCATGGCAAAACAACTCACCCATCTCCAAGACCGTAGGCTTGACGTACTGAACTGGCGCGGTCACTGCGACATGAGCGAAGCTGCCATCCATGATCAGCTGCAACCCGTCGTGCTGTGATCGTGGACATACCTCAGAATTACGTCCATGCTCGCGATGAGATCGTCGAGAGTAAGCAGGGCCGGAATGTAGCTGCACGCGGTGTCGACGATAGCACTGACAAGCTCGGTCTGCTTGGCGTAGTACTGCTCTGCTAGCTCCGTGTATTCAGTTGCGAGGTCTCCGAGCTTCTCTGAGCGGAACAGGACGCCGGCTTTGATCGTTGAAAGCTCTGTGTAGCTCTTCTTCGTTGGCGAAGCCTTCGTGAAATCCTGCCCGATCCAGACTCGTCAACCGCCATGCAAGAAAACTCGTCTCGCTCAACACACCTGCTTTGATAGTCTGAAGCAATAACCATACCGGTCATGTTTCTCCAGATGCAGCTTCTTGTCCAGCTCCAGCCCAAGGTCCCTTCCAGCCCGCGCGTGCTCCTTGTCCAACCCGTCGCGGACCTTTCCGATCTTCTCTGCAATGATCGCCAGGTTTTCGTCGTGCTCCTTGCGAATCATATAGTTGGAGTGAGCCCCTGGCCGCTCAAGCTCGTCGAGGTCGATGGCTAGCTCGACCATCTGGCAGTATGCGTCGAACATGTCACTGTGCGCCTGCACCGGGTCGATGAACTCGTTTGTGATGTGCGTTTGCTGTTGGGCGCTAAGAGGCGCCGCGCCGAGCATCTCGTGCAAGTTGTCAATAAGCGTCGGCAGCTACGTCGGGTTAGCAGTGAACTGGCCAGATGGTCACTGCACCGTACCTTCTTTGCGGCTTGGTACACGCGCACGACATCCGAGAGCCCGGCGATACGCTTCTGGAATCGTTTGGCGATACGGTGAAAGTCGGGCATTGCTTTGAGGAAGTCGGACTGCAGTACAGAGCGCATATCGGTCTGATCGACGAACACTTCAACGAGCTCCTGCCGCTTCTCTGTACTCGAACGGTCAGTAACAAGCCTATCACAACCGGCAACCACCAGTTAGTAGATGCCTCCACTATCGTACCGTTGGTAGACGCGCCGCCCAAGCTGCGACGGTGCGTCTACCAACGGCGTAGTAGTGGTTGCATATACCAACCCTTTGTGTATCCCACAACGGTAAAGCAACGCACTGATTTCGTGCAAGTTCACCAGAGGCTGTTTGATCCAGCGCCCGAGGAGACGCGCACCCTGGCCCGTCTTCGTCTTGTTGAGCAAACCAAATAGTGTAGTGTTCTTGGCCCCGCTACCGCGACTGAGCAGCTGGTCTTGTGGTGCCGGAAACAGGTTGAGTGCACGCAGCGCAGACGCATCGAGTCGCATATATTGCGACAAGTCGTGACGGCGCAGCACGAATTGGCTGTGGTTGGTGTCATCGCTGAGGAGGCCGAGGTACGATGTCAGAGCGGCCGTTGCCTGCATCGCGATCTTCAGGTCAAGTTCGGCTGGAGGGGCGTCAGAGAGAGGTCGTAGATGCTACAATACAGGCACGCACGCATGCCGGAGACAAAGGTTTCGGCTCGCAACAGTCGCTTGAGATCATCCTCGACATTGCGAGACGCAAACTCAGCTGGTAGCGGTCAGCGCGATAAATCATGGGAGAAATGTTCACGTACAAGCCTTGCGTGCTGTGGCGATAATGTTACAACGGTCCAGAATCTGTGCGACCTTGGCGAGGTCGGGGTCCTTCTTACGGTCTTCGGCGTCGCCATCCTTCTTGCGCTCGTCAGATTGAATGATACACTCGCGAACGCCGAGCTGGATGAGAAGTGACTGCAGCCGGATTAGTAAAGCACGAGACGCTGAGATTGACATTAGATGACCTACCTCTGTATTGGAAAACAGATCATTATCGACGAACTCGGACACGCCGATCTCGCGGTTGGACGCATCCGCGAAAGCAATGCCGACAGACTTGGCGTCACCCTTAGAGCTGAGCTTGACGGCCATGACAATCGGTGATGTTTCCATATCCTCGTTAACGAACAGTAAATCCTCGACCTGCTGCAGATTGCCTGGTGACGCCTGCGACAGAATTAGCCGAGAGCCGAGCGCTATCAAGCACATCACTCGCCTGTCGTTGAACATCCCACTTATTCTTATTGCCACCCTCCATAGCCCATATTTCGACGCGCATCTGTCTGGCTGTCAAAGCTTCACGTAGGAACGATTTAGCAATGATGGGTCTGAGGACGACCGAGTTGATTTTGCGCATGCCCTTGCCGAGCGTCTTGATGACAGAGGCCGTTTTGAAGACATGCTGTGCCACAAAGTCTGCATCTTTGCCGTGCACCGTGTAGTATTCCTGTGCGCGGGGTGTTCAGCGAATTCGCGCGAACAGCATGCCGCCAAGATGAACGGACTTACACCACGGTCAAAGAGTCGAACTAGGTCGTCTCGCTACAACCAGAGTCAGCTCATGTTGGCCCACATGTGAAGTAATAGGACACGCCTGATTTAGTTTGAGAAAGAATCCAATGAACGTCGCCTGTTCGTTCTCGCCTGGGCCCGTACTTAGCCTTGCGCGGCTGCAAAAGTGCAGAAGAATACGCACCACCAAATTCGGCATGCTTCTTGTCTTTGTCCGCCGTGGGTTCCTCTGAGTACATCATTTTGCTTTGCGCGCCGGGTGTTACGAGTGTGCTAGAAAGGGCGAGAAGGGAAGAGAAGAAGGGTGGATCCTAGCGGAGTTGGATCTCGTTGCGTCAGATATCCCGGAGGCAAATTTTCAACAAGCTTCTCCAGGTGAGATCATTAGCTGAATTTATGACTCGGAATTTTCTATGGATAAATGAGTCATTTGCTGCGAAAGAGTGCTACCATTGTCTTCGTGATAGCCCGCACGGTTCCAGTTCAACGCTGGAGTACAGTTTGTCCCGACTTCGCACAACAAAACAAAATAGAGATGTACAGATTTGGACGTGACCTGGATGTTCGAATATTTTACATTGCAGAGAAGGTCTGAAATGTGCCTCTTCAATTGTTTCCACCGCCGCAACTAGCTCGAAGCTCCTGCTGAGCTGGCCGCCGACGCTGCCGCTGCCCTCCGTTGGCGGTCCTGGATACCCCAGAAGATCATCAGAGTGACTACGAGCATGTCAAGCATCGGTAAGGCATGCTGAGACACGTGCAGCGTGCTGTCATGAAACGTTCGCGTCCGCATGGAAGCGATCGGTTTACCATTTGGATCCGTGAGCTGTTTCTGCTAATCAGCACCCGGCGCTCTCAACTGAGCCCTTAGAGACGTACAGTGTATATCCCTGAGCTGATCTTCCACTGATATGTAGCTCCGTTGTAGGAGAAAGTGCGTTTTCTACGGCGAACCAAGCGTCAGCTTATCGTCGCGGCACGTAATCTATGGTCACCCACCTCCCTGACCAACTCGTCGTAGGCATAAACTCCTTCACTTTGAACGACTTGCCTCCCATGCGTAGAATATCACTCGTCCACGCATGGAATTCAACCTCCCCAAGAACTTCGGCGTCTCGAGAGATTGTACGGTGTCGACCCATCGTCGAACTAGAGACCTGGTATCGGAAGCCAGGACCTACGAGCTCGGTGTTCCGAGGGTTGTTGCGAGTAAATGTGAATTCCATAGTTGGTTGGGTGTTTGAGAGTGTGGGCTGAGACGCGTCTTGTGGGCAGCTGCTTTTATGACGCTGGTGTCTCCGTTCGATCCCGTAAGGACGGGTTTCAAAGTGGAGCCTCCGCAGCCTCAACGTCACGGAGCGTCCTATGTTCAGGTGACCTCAGTGGATCCGTCGATCTAAAACTGTTTGGGTAAACGTGCGCGGGGTTCGCGACGGCACGATCGACAGCCTCATACAAGCCGCTGCCTCATTTGCGAACTGATCACATTGACCTCTGAATACCACCTCCACCGCCCAATCCTGATATTTAATTCCCTCGGAATTTTGTTCAGAAGCGGCGAAATCGAATAAAGTTACATTATGGAGTACAGATTATGGGTTGAAATTCAGTGCTTCAGCATCACGAGCCACCTCCGCCGCCTCCATCGCCTCCGCCTCCGCCTCCGCCGTCTCCTCCATCTCCACCGTCTCCTCCGTCTCCGCCAGATTTACTCTTGCTCCACATGAAGAGCATTGTGACGACCACTGTATCCATGATGGGTAGGACCTCGTGCCCGATTCGCAGCTTGCTATCCCGGAAGGTCCGCTTCTTCATCTCTGCGACGACTTTCTTATCCCGCTCCAGCTTGATTTCAGAAAGACACAAGCGTCAGAGCTGAAAATACAAGTGTAGTTCTTGTTTACACACCTCGAACGATGAACTGTGCGGCTTCCATTTGTACGTGGCCCCGTTGGCGGTGAATTTACGTTTGCTACACAAAGACCGTCAACCCGATGAACTAACCCGTAACGCAAGACTCGTAACTCACCCGCCAAGAATGCCCGACTTCTGCAGAAAGTCATCCATCACTATACTGCGCCCGCCCATGCGTAGTATCGTATTACCAACTGTGTGGTACTCGATCTCGGCTACGGGTACGCCATTCCGTGCGACGACAGTGCTGCGACCAAACGTCGGCGTCGATACCGTGTATACGACACCTGGGCCTGAGAGGCTGGTATTTCGAGGGCTGTTCTTTGTAAGAGTAAACTCCATGGTGTGGGTGGGGTGCTGGACCCAAGTCGCTCTGATATATATAACGCCGATTGTTAGCTCCACGGCGCTTACGGTCAACACTGCAGAGGCGCAGAAGCGCAGCGACTGCGACCAGTGCACGAACCAAAGCGAGAATTCCGGAGTCTGCGCCTCTGAGCCGCAGTGATGTCATTCCTAGTGAAGGGTGGAGTGATTGACACAGGTCGGCCTGTCCGCGGTGGATCGAGAAGCCACCGGTCGTACCCGGACACGAGTGCCGTCATTTTCACCAGACATGAAGCTCAAGTTACAGGTCTCCGACTCATCCATATGCTACAACACTCCGAAGCCAGCACCAGTGCTAGTCACCGAAACAGCCACAACAGTCCCTACAGTCAGCATCACCGTGACTGGTACAACAATCATTGTCAGGCCCTTGTTCGTCCTCGTCCTCGTCTTTAGATCTCCTCTCCTTGCCCCAAACATACATCAGCGTGACGATCACTGTGTTAAGGGCGGGCAGAACGTCGTTGTCGATGAGCAATGTGCTGTTTTTGGACTTGAACTCCATCTTTCCCACGCGTGTACTACCTCGATACAGCTGCTCGCGACGCCTCAGTAGGCGAAACAACAAGCTGTACCTTCTCACCGCAAAGTAGGAATCGTGTGGGTTCCAGTGATATAGGCTACCGTTGGCAGTAAAACTGTACTTTCTGCAGACAATAGTCAGCCTGCATTTAGCCACGGTGGCGTCCAGGCCTACCGCTTGAACATGCCAGTCTTTTGGACGAAGTCTGACATCTTCAAGACGTCTTCTCCCATGCGCAGCGTCGTGTTCCTGAACGTGTGGTACTCCATGTCAGCAAATGACACGCCGCCACGCAGGAAGCGCGTTGTCCTGTTGTTGCCCAAGGGCATCACGCGGTACGCAGCGAGCCCCGGCGCAGTAATATTGTTCGTCTTCGAGCTATGGTGCGAGAAAGAGAGGAGCATAGCGGCGTCCTCAAGCGGCTGCCCACAGGTTTCGGCTTAAAGCTAGCGGGGGCGCTGTCGGCGCGGTACCGCTGCGCCCGTTGCGTGGAAGGAAAGCGGCGACGCCACTGAGTCAATCGGCATCTCGTGTTTAATCCAGGGTCAAGGCGTTCAATGTTGATCTGGATGTGTCAATTTAAACTCGACGAACCTCGGTGGCTGGCAGCCGTAGCCGCCCCTGACCTCGCATGCAAAAGGCCGGTGACTTCGAAGTCATTTTTTCCCATAGTTTCCAGAATTTCATAACCGTGCACACGATAGTAGACCGGTACAGACATCATTCACAGCAATATAGCTACAACCGTGGGTTCTCAGTAACCTACATCCACAACACGACCCTTGTATTTGTCAAAGTGAGGGATGGCGTCCTCGACGATGAAGTGTGCGACATCTTTGCGCGAGACAGTGTATGGGCTAGGCAACAGCTCACCGACACGGTAAGGCTGCTTTCCAGACCCACGTATCTTGGCGTCGTCGCCACGGCACTCGCCGTCTGTTAACGCTGCCGCACGAACGATGACTGCACTCAGCCATGGTTGCTCAGTGATCTCGCCAGCAACTGGTGGCGAATCGTCGCCCCAAGATGGTTGCCCAGCTGCATTGCCGATGAGGCGTTCCATGGCGAGTTTGTCGGCGCCGGGGATCTGGAGAACGTAGCCATACAGAGGCCTCATGACATAAGGAAGCACGTCGTAACCCTTCCGTCCGAGCCCGCTCGACGAAACTGCAATGAGCTTCGTGGATCTGACTTCTTTGGACATAGTGCGCATGACTCCAAGTAATATGCGCATTGAGTTGCGGCAGATATTTGGAGGCTCGATTGCGAGAGTGAGAGGCAGCTTGAAGACTGGGCCTGTGACAAGTGGGACAAAATATCAGTCGCGCCAACACTAGGATCAGTGTGGCATTGTGGGGACGCACTTCCACCAAGGGTTGAGATGATAAGATCGTAGGAACGGATAGTGAGGACCCTCCGAATGTCAACCTCCTTGAGTGCATCACCGACCACAACTCGAGCCGTGCCAGATGCGATGAACTTCTGGACCTCTTCGTTATCTTTGAATGTCTCCTGCGAGCGTACAAATAGAGTGACAGTGTTGTCCTGATCTGGACATTACTTCGTCAGCGCGCATGACATTCCACTAGAGTTGCAAAGAGACCTACCGAGGAGGCGAAGGGCAGACAGAAGACCAATGTTGCGAGACGCGCCGAGAATGAGAACTTGCATGGGTACTTGAGCGAAGAGTTCTGGAGATAATGTTATGATGAGCGGAAGAAGAACAGGCTTCCTTTTAAGAGAATCGCTGCTGCGGCTGCGTAAGCTCAAATCAACGCTTAGTCACAATCATTCGATCATGTCGGCCAAGGCCACGCAATCAGACTCGTCTTCCAACAGTCAACGGCAAGTGAATTTCCAATACGCAGGGGCGCGTTGCTTAGTTCTTAATGCAAATTTGAGCGACGGCGAGCAGCAAGTTCGTTATAGCACACATTTTGCAGGCGAATCTCGGTCGACTCGTCTCGCTATACAAAAGCCAGACCAGAGAAATGTCGAAATTTGTGCAGATGCATAGGCTTGAAGGTTGGTGGGTGTACTTGAGGATCGTTCTGAGATAGCACTACCGTGACAGCTGTTCTTGCAGATTGCTTTGGACCGGCCTTTTGAGACTCTGAACAGCTTCGCGACATGGTTTTATCACTCAGCCCGAGTGTAGAGCTACAGTTTCAAGTTGCGTGAATATTCTTCTCGTTTATTCACGATATCATACACTGAAGCAAGGGCTATGCGCTCGGAAGCTGTACAATCCGGGCTTTGTTCTTGTCAATAAACTCGTCAACCGTGGTAAAACGAACTCCAAAAGAGTTGCCTTTGGAAAGCTGCTCATCAGACAGCGTATAGCCCTGAGAATTGAGGAACTCGGCTGTGATCCCTTTGAAAGCAGACAACGGGTCTTCCGATCTTTTCAGTGCATCGACGTCAAGAGTCTCCGTTTCAATCGACATGCCGGTCGCCGCCTCGACCCTTTTTGCGAACTCGCCGAGTGAGATCGTTTCACTTGCCCAAGCGATGACTTCCTTGTCGAACCGCTCTGGTTCTAGAAACGCCGCCGCCGCCAACCTTCCCACGTCGTCCGCATCAGCATGAGCAATTGGCGCATCCATCGGGATAGGATTACGCAGCCTGTGCTCGGCAAAAAGCTCCGGAAGCTGGTACCTACTACTTGGCGGCATGTAGTTGTACAACAGCCAAGGTGGGTGGAGAATTGTCCATTGCTTGATGCCAGAGTTGCGGACGGCTTCGTCGGCAGCGAACTTGCTACCCGCATATGCTTTGAAGGGATACTCCGGGTTTGCAGCAAGCCACTGCGGGTGAGACGCAGCGCGGAACGAGGTCGAGAGGACGAGCGTATCGACTGTGCCTGACGCAAAGGCAGCAGTGACGAAGTTTCGAACTGTTTGCGCTTCTCCATCGATGTTTGTGAAGTCGGGCCACGGATTTATCTAGAGTAAACGTCAAAAAAGTGACAATGCGATTGACCTGCAGGCTCACAAAGATGCCTTTCACACCTGCCGCAGCCTTGGTGATAACTTCGACGTCACTAAAATCACCGACAAATACAGTTGCACCGAGGGCTTCTAGTTCCCTGGAAGCCAACTTTGTTGGATCGCGGACGAGCGCATGGACCTTGGCGCCAGCTTTGAGAAGTTCACGGGCGACTGCGCCACCCTGATGGCCCGTGGCGCCACTGACGAGGAATGCGGGCATGTTGGATGAAATGCTACAAGCGACAGACGGCCCTCCTTGCGCGTTTTATAGTGCCAGAAGCTGCTTCGGTCACAGATTTGCCAACTTTGAAGCCGCGGGAGCCGGAGTGTCGATCAAACCTTCTGCACACGGCGGCCGCGATGCTGACAATAACAATCGCCGTTGAAACCTTGACACTGAGATTTGTCATGCGAAGCACAAATGACGTGACTCTTTTCATGTTGGTGTGGTCACGAGTGGTGATCACGTCAGTATGGGGTGAGCGATCCGAATCAAATTGAACCCCACAGCGAGGCAATCAAGTGCCGCCAGCCGCACGGCTCCCGCCTTGCTGGTGTTGTGCGCACAGAATAGTCAAGAGAAAATTGAGCAATAGGTGTAGGCTAAGAGGAACGCAAGCAGTTGGCATCACGACTTTCTCGCTTTCTCTGGGGTACGTGTTCGAGATTTCATCAAGAACAATGGCTCTATGGTCTGACATCTACGTGGAAGATGTGACTAATTGACTGAAACTATGTCTACGACTACGGGGTAAAGGAGTGATGAGCCGCTGTGCGAACGCAAGCACAGCGACCAGCCGGGCGGATAAGAGTTATAAACAAGTAATAAACAGTCAGACGGTGCGAGTGAATGATCTGAAATCGAGGGAGATTGGTGAGATGCAACGAGATGGAGGTGGAGATGCAATGCAGTGATGAGGGTCTGTGTAATACCGGTAATGCTGATGAGTTGGCCATGCTGAGGATGAACAAGTTGAATGTGCTGTAGGATCAAACACGGAGGACCAATGCACCGGCGATGATAGCACCAAGAACCGAAGCTGCTGCCCATAGCGCAGGAGGGGTTGAACGAGTAGCCGCGCTTTTGTCGCCGCCACGAGATGTCTTTGCGAGCCTCATCTTCTCGCTATAAATCATTTGTCAGTGTAGGTAGCGGATAAATGTCAAGAGCGGCAGACGAACCGATCTGCTGCAGACATGCCGTTGGACGTAGCAAGAACCTCGCCGGGGATAGCGGCGGTGTTGAGCATCGCGGTGGTCTGGCTCGTTGCGAACCTACGCAAATGTGTCAGTCTCAGCACCTCCACCCCAACCTCCCACAGATGACGCACGTAGTAATCGAGTCTCCTGCCTTTGCATCGAAGATTAAATCATCCGTGAGGAACACGACGGCAACGCCTGGTGCGGGGACTTTGATTGCGCAGGCGCCGCCGGTGCACGGCACTTCCTCCGTCACCTGCTCTCCCTTCAACAACCCATCGGCCTCGTATTGCCCTCCGAAATGCTGGTTTGCGTAAGTGATATTAAACTTATTCGTAATTTTGCTGGTGGTGAGATACCGGACGCGTGCAGTTGTGACGCCTTGGGCTCCGACGCGAGCGGTGTATGCCAGGTTACCAGTACCCCCGTCACTCATATAGTTGATGAATACAAGGCTGCATAATGAGGCTGATTAGTCAACTGGTCGAGGAGGAGTCTGATTGGTGGCAACCGGTGCAGCGGTGTGATGCTGCCGCCCGTTGCCACCTGAAAACTGGACGCACCGAACGGGCTGATTGTTCTCGTAAATGCAATAGCCGGCCATCTGAGTGGCATTGCCGTTGATTCCTAGGTCTCCGACACGTGCTGTGCCGCTGGGCCCGATGGCCTCGCTCGATACCAGGACGGCGTAGAAAGGAGCCATGACCGTCTGAGAAGGCCATGAGCAAGACAGTTCTGGAAAACTCAACATACACGCCCCACTCACCCACATGAACGGAGCAGTCGCGTTCCAAGGCGGGGCCATAAAGGGCTGAACAGAGGCGCATCAGCATAGGATCGCCAATTCGGAAGTCGCGACATACATTGTAGTAAGAACGCTGACCACCAAGGTGGACCATTGCGTGCGTGAATCCGGAGGAAGCCAGCTTCAAGCCCAGGTCGAGGTTCCACAAGGCGCCGAGGAACGAGTCGCTGAGACCGAGGAAGCCGTTGCAGGACGCCGTGTTGGTCTCGAGAAGAACAAGTGGCAGATTGTTGGTGGCTGCAATCTCGGCCATCTTCGCGTACAACGAGGCGAAGTGGGTGACCGTCATGCGGCTACCAGCATGTTGTGCATACTCGCTGAAAAGGCGGATCGTCTCCGCTTCTTGTTCAGCAATAGGTGGATATGAGCCATCGGGGTTCGGACAGTTGTCGGTTGGGTAGTGCATAACAATGAGCGTGTTGACAGCTTCGCGGACTGGGATCACCCGTCAGTTGAACTGTGGCAAATCTGCCGTCGAGTATGATGGTGGACGTACACTGTGTGAGCCAGCCCATCTCGTTGATGACGTGATCGTTGTACCACTGGGTACCACACTCGCAAAAGGCGGGACCACCCAGGATGGGACGGTTTTGGATCTTGGGGTTGCTACGCATTTGACTGATGATGCTTGCGTACTCGGCCATATATGCTGTCTCGTCGTATCCAACTGGACGCTTCTCGTGCTGTGCGTAGAGGTCCGGCTCATTGCCCAAGTGCCAACTGAGGAGGTATTCACCCAGGACGGGTTCGGCGACCTCTGCGATCTCGAGACGTGCGGGCTCGCTCTGGTTCATAGGTAGACCGAGGTACCAATGGATACCCAGTAGGTCAGACGCTGTCCTCATTGAATCAAAGATATCCTTGGTGTAGAGTAGCGTCGGAGTGTTGGTCGGAGTGCGTTTGCCCAAAAGTTGGCGTTCCGTCGAGTGGTGTCCATCCGCAATCGAATCGACGATGTATGCCTTCTCCTGCGAATTGCCACCGCAACGCAAAACGGGTGGGCCACCACGTTGTGTGAGAGTGCTCATGAGATTGAGAAATTGAGGACGCATCCAAGATGAATTGCGACCTGGTGTGAGAAAAGGACGGAGCGGGGGTTTCAGTTAGAGTTTTCGTCACACAGAGAGTTTGTGCGAACCAACAACTGCCTCAACGAGAGACATCTCAATACTAACGCCGAGGAAAGAGCCCTTCACGGGTATCCCGGCAACGATGTCGCCGTCGTAGTCGAGAGGCACGGCAAAGTCGAGATTAGGTAGCGGGTTGGGTGCGGGAGGCTCCGGGACAGGCTGCCGTGGGTCAGAGGCTAGTCCACCGGCAAAGTCGTATTACCAGTCGTACACACCTGGTGAGGATCGTAGGCCTCCCATCCTTGGTAGACATAGCCGGGGGTTGGTCGCGGAACTGGAAACTCGTAGGTGGAGACGGCCGCATGAGCAGAGAGTGCACTCAGTGCCAGAGAGAGTGCTAGACGAGCGGGAGCGCAGGCCATCGCAACGGAGGAAATGAGAAATGAGAGTAAGAGGATGCAACTGCAACCGTTTCGTCGTTCACGCTGCCTGCCCGGGCTCAAGTGTGAAGAGTGATCATGATGGTGGCCGCGTGTGCTGAAAATAGACCGCGTTTGACAGCATGCAAAATTGACATCCGTGGATACTTCGCATAGTCTCCGCCCCCACCTGGGGTCTGGCAATGTCCTTTATGGCTGACCACGGCCATAGCGCAGTCCGCTCAAGTATAAGGCCTTATCCCAGACGTTGCGTACCCACAAGGCAGCTCATCCGTAGCGCTGCCGACCGTCGTGCAAAACGGACACGCCCCGATCCACATCTTCAGCGGAGCCTTGGCAAAAGCTTGGCAGAGGCTTCTCCGCTACGCTCAAGGTCCACCAGTGCCGACTACGCTCAATCGGAATTTGGCGGCGACAGACTTGCCCATTTGCTCAACACTCGGTGCTTGGCACTGGGGATGCCAACGGTGTGATATAAGGAGGAGGAGCATTTCGAGGTCCGCTAACCGAGCCTGGACAGTGTCGCTCGATTCAATGTATTCGGCATCCGCGCCCCGACGCGTCCCGGACGCTGTCCGACAAGCCGATCAAGGGACGTGTGCGGCATGTCGAGATTATTGAGCCGGCAATGAAGATTGCATTGATCCTGCCCACCGAACCTAAAACGCTCAACGGTCATTCAGTCCCCAGTGAATGCATATGGCCTCCTGAGCATGAGCAAGTTCAGGAACGGCTGTGATCTACCGTGTACCACAACGGTTGGTCGTGGACGTGAAAGGCAGTATTTAGCAGGCCACCACCCATGATCATGCCGCCATTATGGCACTGACTAGGACCTCGGTCTCGGTCTCTGAACCGCGATGCTGTTGTGACGGAGGAAACAGCCATTCCAGCATGGCATAGCTTTGGGCTAAGCACTGGCTAAGCGTAAGCCACCTCACCCATTGCTGAAGGCAGTGGCGGCCTCGCGGCAACACTATACTTACCTCTTGGAGCAGTTCGGCTTCCTGGTTTGTAACCTCAAGTTCTCAAACATCACGTGCCGTGCCCTTTGTGACCACACGACATCTGAAATCCCGACCGTCGAATCTTTATGTAAAAAAAGGTTGTCTGACCAAAGGCTGATTGCCGTTGATATCCGCACAGCGCCTCGACAAGGCCGTTCGCGATCTGACACTGCTCCCGGTCGAACGTCCCCATCGGGAAACTCGCGTTCCCGCAACGTATAAACACGATGCCAGCCTCCTACCCCGCACGCTGCTTAGTCCACTGCGCCATCTTCTGCCTCTGACAGCCTTTTCCAATATGGAACTCAAATTCCGCCGCAATAACCCTCTCAACACCACGCTCGCTGGGCCGAACGTCACATACAACATCAGTACCAACGTTTATGGAAAGAGTACCGACATCGAGCGAAGCGGTGCGCTCGTGGGCAAGATTGTGAAGAAGTTCTTGCGCGGCGCGACAGTCAAAATCGGGTCGCGAGATATGGACTCTCGCGCCTTTCTGCGAGCCTCTGGATTCAGTGTGTGGAGGAGGTATGCATGACTCAGTTAGATGGCACCGAACTGCGAAGTTCATCCGTTATCGACGCAGATATCAGCTCGCTGTGGCTTATGGCTCAGAGTACAAGTGGCGGGTTCGACCGGGCGGTTGGAAATTCACGGTTCGTTTGTTTGCTCTATCTCACGCCATTTCCAATAACGCTGCGGCTCCAACAGCTGGAACACAACGGTACTCCAATCGCGTATTTCAAACGCAGACTCTACACC